>Ga0099823_1001221_pt1 | contig 20565 bp, 8 predicted proteins | sample CowpearedBW_FD_76831 | JGI IMG/M metagenome (GOLD analysis project Ga0099823, IMG submission 76831) | Root nodule microbial communities of legume samples collected from California, USA - Cow pea red BW | ecosystem: Host-associated > Plants > Roots > Nodule | place: USA: California | collected...
CGTGCTTCTTCCATTCTTCATCTTCTATGCTTTCCATTTTTATTGTTTCTTCTTTCATTTTGCTCTTTAAGTGTTGTTATTGCCGTGTGTGTTTAAGCTTGAATCCAACTCTCTTCTTCCTTTTATGAGCTTGAGAAATGAACCTTCACATCTAGATAGCATGGTATCTTAATGTCCAGTGGGAATTTTCAAAAAGCTTTCTTAAACAACTTCACCATATTCATAACTCTAAAAGGAAACAAGATAATCCTTCATCACGAGTATAACTTCTCAACAACAAGAATGTTAACTTGCAACAAAAGTAGATTCAAAACTCCAATTAAACTATACTTCATAAAAAGTAATCATAAAATACATTTGTAGTTGAAAAAAATACATAACAAGTAACGTTTCCATCAAGCTCAAGTTCAACTTCCTCTAGTACTCATGGTTTTCCCAATTGAAAAAAGGATTTGATAGAGGCATGGCTATGGCCATCGCAGGAATTTCAGAGCAGTTGATGGAATCATGCCCAAGACCTTCAAAGAGATCTTAGATTAACTTTGGATCATAGAATATGATCTCTTTTCTAAATTTTGTAATGTTTATGTTTGAGCTTTATCGGACCTTTTAGTTGTGTTGGGATTTTTTGTTTAGGCCCATAGTATATACGCTTTTATGAGACACATTTGTAGTTAGATTGGAGTATATGAAAATTTGAGTTTTTCTCTCAAGTCTTGAGGTTCTCCTTCGAACCACTGATCCTTATCCTTAACCTTCAGAATGTGCCTCTACCTTCTCTCCTTTTAGGTCAAATGTCATTCTCTCCAAAAGAATTATTTTTTCCTCTCTCTCCCAAAAGAGGGATTTTCCCAAAAAGGGTGTTTATTTCCTAAAAGAGTTGTTCATTTGACCTTTGTCAAACCCCTTACTTATAGATTTTTCGAATTAGACTAGGCTTGTTGATTTGTACTTCTTGTACTAGAGAAACCAATTTTATAAAGAGATTCTTCTTAATTTCTTTGATATTTTTACATATCTGTAAAATATTAAATATGTAAACCAAATCCTTATCTTTTCCAATTTTATTAAATAAAACCTGAAAATATTTAAAAGGATACTAATAAAATATAAAATAAAAGATAAAAATAAATAAAAAATAAAACATAATATCTATTATCAGCTGCCTAGAAAACTCCTCATTAATGCTTCACATAAATATAAAAAATGCCTAAACGTCACTTCTAACCACATATATATTCATCAAGCCAAATTAACAAGGCAGTCATAACACAATATTAAGTACAAAGAGGTCGAAGATGACCACCTATACAACTTGGTCAAAGATAACCCAAGTTCATCATGGTTAAAGATGACCACTTATAACTTGTCTAAATGGCCAAGTCCACCTACAAAACATAAAGTCGGCTACAACTCAACAAAGGGTCAATTACAATTGCAACATGTATATCCTATCTACATAATCAAACTTCTAAGCTTAAGGGGCTTGTTTACCTACCTGACCTAACAAATATACTCAAAGAGTATAGCCTAACAAAGTTCATTCAACATTATGGGCTTAAAGTAGATAAATAATATTAACAAAGATATTTGTTGATTCAGTTACTATATATTAACAAAATATATGGTCTAATCTCAATAGAGTGATTATAAGATATATTGATATCATTAATATCCTCTTATAATGTGAAAAACATATATGGTTAATAATGCATTACTATTATTATCTTGCTAATTTATCTTACATGCGACAATTTTTTATTACATTATTGATATTCTAGATTTTTTTAATAGTTTTCATTAAGGTCAAGAATTTCTATGAATACTGTTACTCGTACAAGGAGTGTAACTAATAATTGGCATTATCATGTTTTATTTTATTTATTTTTTATGTTTTATTTTTGAATTTAATTTGATATTTAAGGTTTAATTCAATAAAAGTGGAAATGTTTGGAAAATATTTTGCAAATAAGTGGAAATCTCAAAGATTTGTGAAGATTAGCAACAAAATGAGTGAAATCTCCAATATTATTTATCCACAAAGTTAGCTTATCCAATTACAAGTTAGAAGATTTGAAGAATATATCAAAGATATGAAATCTATGAAGATTAAAAGTTATATATCAAGGATTATCTATTACAATTTAATGAAGTACAAAATCAAGTCCAAATTTTAGGCCCAGTCCAATTATGAAAGTTTATAAAAGAGGGTCTGATAGAGGTCAAAACACACACTTGAAGAGAAAGAAACTTGATCTAAATACTTTTGAAGGTAAAAGGACATTTTGAAGGCTGAAGGCATTCAATTTCATCATTAGTCCAGTGTTCAATATATTTAGGAGTAACTAACAGTGGGGTTGGGTGTAATTTATTATTAATTCTTTGTGAATTCTTCATTCAACATAATCTTTTTCCATACTTCCTATTTTTATTCTTGTTCCAACTGCATAGTCTGTGAATTTTGCACATGCGAGAATCCATACTGATCTGAAAGATATTTTGGAAACCCAAATTACGATCTTTAATTGCATGTTTTAGATATGGTGCATATGTGGGAGTACTAATTGATCCAAAGGATAGTTTGTGAAACCTGAGTAGGATAAAACAACCATTGATTTCGCATGCTAGACATAGATGTAGTCATCGGTCATTCTTAAGCATCAACACTTTGGTCATTAATGCAAACATAATAGTAAAAATTGCTAGACATATGGTTTTTATTATTTTAGGTTTGTTTGCGACGAAATCGAAGGATGTTACAAACGATGTCTTAGAGACAAAATGAGGAATGTTTTGTTTATTGTTTTTATTTTGAATGGAATTGTGAAACCTAATCCCGGTGAAGTTTTTATCTTTTATTTTCCTCAATCAAGCAATTTGTTCCCATTGTCTCAAGTTCTGTTATTCTTTACATTTAATTTCAAATTTATCTTTCATTTAAACTCAATAAATATTTTTGTTATTCTCATCCTTTATTAGTAACTAACCAATTAATTCAAATCACATTAGTTCCTATAGGAGACGATGTATGGACTTGTTCACTATATTACTTGTTCGATTTGGTATACTTGCCAATGAATCTTCCCTATATTCCATCCATTAGGAGCATTTAACAAGAGTTATCAAGCAACTTAGATCTTGCCACCTATCAGAAGGAAGAGGCTCCGAAACTCGATAAGAACAATACGCTAGGGAAGCCAACATAAACAATTTATCTTCTCTTAGTTTAATCATAGTCATCTAGTTTAAATCACATATTTTAATTTAAACTTTACGAATATATGTTTTATTTTATATATATATATATATATATATATATATATATATATAATTGTTCCTGCAGAGAATAAATAAGATAAGTTAGGCACAAGCGTCACCTTACCCTGTAGTCCGCTATCTCTTCGGTTGGCCTCTTCCTGGTCGGTACATGTCAGCTTGAACCCAGGAGGGGTTACCTGCAGAAGAGTCTCTGAAGCTCAAGTAAGTCAAAGTTCTCAGGGAGTCAAATCAGTGATTAATGAATGCGTACCTTTAATTGCTGGGGTCCACGTGTATTTATAGAGCATTAATGATGTCTGACCATCTCATGGGCTGGGCCTTGACTTGGGCTCTAACTTGGGCTGTGAGTGGGCTTGGGCCCTAACCCAGGCCCTTAAGGTTTATTGAACGCGGGGGCTTCTATTATCCTGAGTTCATTGGAGTGGTCGACCTAGGCTCTAATCTTACCGGATATGTTGGAGTAGTCGGTCTAGGCCGGCTACTTGTCTTGATGGCTTATGTTGGTGATATGAGATGCATGTTGTTCCTTTAGATGTTTAGTTTAGGTTAAAACCGGTACAAGTTTAGGCTAACTCGGCCTAGGCTGGGAACTTGGCTACCTTGATATACACATTGTCTACTTATTTGGTCGAGTTTGGCTAGGTGTGGTACACCAGTCCCCTAGCCTTGTCCGATATGAGTTGTCGGTCAAGGGTGATATGTGTTGGTTGTGTTTGTATGCTAGCGGAACCGGCTAGGTGTGATACAATAATCAATGTAAAACATTATTATCTATGTCAATTATGATCTTAATTGACATAAAATTAATTGTTATACTCCATTAGCTACATCTACGTCAGTCAATATTTATCTGAGGTAGATGAACCCATTTTTTGCATTGTGTTTCTAAATTTGCCGTAAAAATACATTTTTTATATCTCGTGCAAGTCTATCGTAATCTTTTTACATATCTCTATATCTTTGTTGATTCTTTTATGTGACCTAATTTGATCATAAAAATTGATATACCAAACATTTCTTGTTTTAGTTCGAACATTATATATTGTAATGAAAGTGCAACTGGAAAATGAGCTGGGGACAATTAAAAACAAGCCAATGAAGTTGGGACACGTGGATGAGAGCAGAGGAGGCAAGTGTAACAACCGAATTACACGATCCAGAAAAGAGAGTGTGTGGATGAAGGACTACGTGACATAACGCAGTGGGTTAAAAGGAAAAAATCGTTAGAGGAGAGAGGGGGGAAAATTGTTGAGATCATTCATTTCTCTTGATTCACTTTTTCCTTATTCTCTGAGTTTTTGTTAATAGAGAGAGTTGATAATCATTGTTGAATGAAATAATTTTTCCCTTGCATCCATAATGATTGTGCTTGTCTTCTTTTTTGGTATCTCTGTTACTGTTATATTGGTTTTTTTGGTATTTATTAGCTTACATATAATTCCCTGATTTTAAGAAAATATATTTAATTCATAATATTTTCAAATACATGTTAGGTAATAATCAACGACTATTGAAACAAACGTGAGAATTTGGTTATGATAGATAGGTGTGTTTTATGGACCAATAATATCGCAAGTTATCCCTATACGCACCAAAATTGTTGAACTTTCTATCCTAGACTTATATAGAAGTTTGAACTAGTTATTTGGACATTAGACAATGAATGAAAACAACCATTGACAAGACTAGACACTTTCATCCTTCTAGCCATATTCTAGAAAGAAAAGCAAACAAAGCACATAAAACAGGAAATACAAGAGTCCACCAAAAATTCCACTAAAACTCATACAACATTTAAAACTTACTACTTCAATCACACAAATTATTATCACTCATTGTCAAGAACCAAGCCACTTGTCTAATATATTTTTATGAAGTTTATACTTCGCACACAAGTTTGACTCTTTTTGTTTTCTTAGTCTTCAGAGTGAACTTTTACTCACAGGCTTAGTACTCAATGAAGTTTATACTTCGCACAGAATTTTGACTCCTTCGTTCATGCTTTAGATACTCTCTCTTTCTACTGTGCGATTTATTCTTTTTGTTACATTGGTTAATGTTTATTGGGACGTAAATGAACTAGTGTTTCTAATAATTAAAGTAAAAGTACTCTCTCTTTTTTCATGTGTTTTGTAAATCTGACGCAAAAGATCCTATTTTTAGGTTCCTTATATGTGACCTAATATGATGATTAAAGAAATATATACCAAACCTCTTGTTCTTGTGTGAACATTATAAAATTAGCTATTTTTTTTTAAAAGTAGATATTTCTTTCAGAATATTCAAAGACATGCGTTAACTAATGAAAAAAAATACTACATTGACACAAACGTGAGATGAGTTTTGTGGACCAATATCACAAGTTTTGTCCTTCCTAAATTGAAATTTCTAACGAAGTCTTTTATGTCCCAACTATTTGGAAACCGTATTGTGACTGATAACAATTGATAATACAGATGGCTTACCACATTCCAGAAAGAGAAACAAAGCAACCCGTAAAACACGAAATACAAGAGTCAATAGTACTGGAAATAGTAGAATAAATTAAGTTGAAGTTAAAATTTACTACTTCAATCACACACATTATTATCACTTACTATAAATTCTTGTGAAGTTTATACTTTGCTCACAAGTTTGACTCCTCCGTTATTTAGGCTATATAGATTCTCTCTATTTTTATTTAGTGTTTTCGGTTCTCTTACTCTTGTGAGCTCTAACTCTCAAGGTTACATCTCAATGAAGTTTACTCTTGTTACTTTAACGAGTCTCATACTTATATTGTTTATCCCCTCTCTTGTTTCCATTGTACAAGACACATCATCCATTTCGCAGTCCCAATCCCTCACTTATGGAAAGACCATAGTTTCTCACCCACTCCGAACCTTTGAGCTTGGTTTCTTCAATCTTGGAAATCCCAACAAGATCTATCTCAGGATTTCGTATAAGAATATTCCAATTAAAACCGTTGTTTGGGTTGCAAACGGTGCCAGTCCTATCAATGATTCCTCTGCCATCTTGACACTAAAAAATTTAGGCAACTTGGTCCTTGCACACAACAACATGGTTCTTTGGTGCACTAGTTCATCAAATGATGCACAAAATCCAATAGCAGCGCTTTTGGATTCTGGTAATCTTGTAATAAGATATGAGAGTGCAGCAAATGCAGAGGCATACTTGTGGCAAAGCTTTAATTACCCTTCTAACACAATGGTTGTTGGAATGAAGATTGGATGGGACATCAAAAGAAATCTTAGTATTTCTCTGGTAGCTTGGAAGAGTTATGATGATCCAACACCAGGAGACTTCTCGTGGGGCATTAAACTTTATCCATATCCTGATATGTATATGATGAAGGGAACCAAAAAGTACCACAAAGCTGGACCATGGAATGGATTACGCTTCAGTGGCTGGCCAAATCTGATGCCTAATAAGGTTTACAATTATAAGTTTGTGTCCAACAAGTAAGAGGTTTATTACACATGGACACTGGTGAATACTAGTTTAATAACAATTGTGGTCCTTAACCAAACCTTGCTAGAACATCCTCGTTATGTGATGGGGATCAAGCAATAAGCATTGGGAGGGGATTAAGGATTGTTCAAGAAGTAGCCACAAAGCCCAAAGAGTGGATTGTTTATAAAAGAAAAGGAAAAAATGAGCTGGCAAAACAATTAGTTATAGAGAGAGAGAATATAATCCCTTTTATTAAGGAGTACAAGAGTATGGGGAAGGGAAAGCAGGATTGACGTATTATGGTTGGACTGAGTAGTTGTTATGTTACTCTATAAGGAGTTGTTGCTCTGGGGTATTAGAATGAGGTATCCTTTCTAGAGCATTTTCTTCTTTTTTGCCGATTTCAGCGATAAATAATACTCTTCCCGTATCTATTCCACCTTTACCTAGTTCTTTTCTATCTTTATATTATTTGATTGTGGCGGTCTGCATCATTATGTATGGTTTCAGGATAATAAATCATGGCATACTTATTCAACCGTACCAGAAGATTTATGTGGCCCTTATGGCGTATGTGAAGTCAATGCATATTGCTCCCTTTCTGCATCACTAGTGTCTGAATGCTTAAAAGGGTTCGAGCCTAAGTCTCTTGAAAATTGGAGCACAACGGACTGGTCTGAAGGATGTGTCGTTAAACATCCTTTGAATTGCAAGAATGATGGGTGTTGGTGTATGGTCGAGTACGTCCCGGCCTGATAAGGAGCAAATGGTTGGGTTTACCCCGTCCCGAGAGGAACATAAAGAGGTTCGACATAGAGGGTTCTTGAGATCGTCTGGTTCCGCACTAAAATAGTATCAATCAGGTACAATGGGTTTGTCCTTGTGGAAGGCTTGAAAGTGCCGGATACTGAACATACGTTTGTGGATCAGAGTATTGATCTATGGCAATGCAGAAATAAGTGCTTCAATACTTATTCCTGCATGGCATATACAAATTATAATATTAGTGGAGTAGGAAGTGGTTGTGTCATGTGGTTTGGTGATCTATTGGACATCATACACTATTCAAATACTTCATGATGTGATCCCAACAAGGCTTATAGCTTGGGCCAACGCCTAGGTCAAAATCATGCTCAAGGCCCAATACATGGCCCACATGCACCTTCAAGCCCAGGCCTATTAAGAGGCCTAATAACAAGGGGCATGCTAAAAAAGATCCAATTGGGCTTCATTCAAGATGGTCCACACCCATATGGGCTTCTCACACTCTTCACATGGGCCAAAGAAGATGTGAAGATTTGAAGAGATGTATCAAAGAGCAATAAAATAACAATAAGATTGGCCAATTGTTTAGGCTTTGTTTTCTAGAATAATAAGCCAAACAATGTGTAGTTGAATTGATAAAATTGGGCTTGACTAAGCCCAATAGGAGATTTGGCCATGAGCTACCAAAGGTCCAAGGTGGACTAAGTGGAAGCCAATATTCCTTCCTACACCTCATGGATCATGCATCCCATGGAGCCAAGTCTACACTCCATTCATACGCCTCTTTCATCCGAGGGCTAAGAGAGTGTCTTCTTTTTCAAGTCTTCATCCAAAGGCTAGGAAGACACGTCCTTATCCAAGCCACCATCCAAGGGTGATGATTAAAGCTTCTCCTCCAAGAATTAGTCTAGCTTTTAGGCTCCCATTGTTTGATTTGTCAACAATTACAGTTGCTACCGGTAATTTTTCAGAGATCAACCGAATTGGAGAAGGTGATTTTGGACTTGTATATTGGGTAATTCAATGTTTTTTTGTCAATTTGAATATTCGAAGAGTATTGCAGAATTATAAATACCATTAAATCATTTTTTTGGAAATGAAAACATTTCGAGAATAATTAATATCATAAAGAGTCTTTACTCACATGAATATGCTTTGCAGGAAAAATTATTCAGTGGACTAGAAATTGTTGTAAAGAGATTATCAAAGAATTCAGGATAAGGAATAACCGAATTTGTAAATGAAGTGAAACTAATTGCAAAACTTCAGCACATGAATCTTGTAAAACTTCTAGGTTGCTGCATTCAGAACCAAGAAAAAGTATTGGTTTATGAATACATGTCCAACGACAACCTAGATTACTTCATTTTTGGTATAGAGTGTCAGGATCTCTTATTTTAGTACTCACAAGTGTTTTATAATTATATTAAAATATAGAAGGTTCTCAAGCATGAATATTCATTTTTTAATGAAAGATTGTTGTGAAACGAAGATCATACCAAAGGTAAATTACTTGACTAGACAAAGCATTTCCACATAATTTGTGGACTAGCAAAAGGACTTATGTATCTTCATGAATATTCTCGACTAAGATTGTCCATAGAGATCTCAAACGGAGTAATGTTCTTCTAGATGAGGATTTCAATCCAAAAATATCAGATTTTGGATTGGCTAAAACTGTTGGAAAAGAGGAGATCGAAGGAAACACAAATATGATAGTTGGAACATTGTGAGTGTCTGAATGTTTTAGAACCTTTTCCTTTACAAGAAAGTCGTATAAATTTGATCTTTCTTCAATGGTTTATTTCAGTGGGTAGATGGCATTGAAATATGCTGTTGATGGACAATTTTTAGTAAAATTAGATGTTTTCAGCTTTGGTGTTATACTGTTGGAGATAATATGTGGGATGTAAAATAGCGGACCATATCGTGGAAAGCAATGTAACTTTCCTGATCATGTAACCACTTTGCTAATTATTATTCTATCCATCTTATATGTTATTTACATTCTTGTTCATTATACGTATTTTGGTCTTTGCATTTAGGCTTGGACATAGTGGAAATTTGGAAAGACTTTAGAAATAATTGACTCAAACATTGAGGGTTCGTGCATTTAATTTGAATTGTTACGTTGTATCCATATTGGGCTATTATGTGTTCAACAATACCAAGAGGATAGGCCTACAATGAGTTCAGTAGTTTTAATGTTGGGAAGTGAGATGGATTTGGATGAACCAAAAAGGCCAGGGATTTTCAATAAGAAAGACTCTATTGAAGCAAGTTCAAGCTCAAGTAGTTCAACCAATGCCCTAATCATAACCTTGAGTGCTCAGTAAAAATGAATGGTGTCACAACCAGAATCGTGACGAAAGAAAAAAAACGGTTTAAATAGAGATTTGGAGTCACTACCATAGTTATTTTTGAAAAACTATGAAAACAACAAAATAAAACAAGTCTGCGAAAAACCATATTTTGGATCTGGGAGTCGGTTAGGTGTAGGGAAGAAGTTAGCATCTTACAACGCCCGCTCGGAGGTAGTACCTTTAATTAAAAATGCAAAGTTGATGTGGTTTTCAAAATGTTGACTTTCCCCAAAAATATAAGAGAAAAAACTACTACAAAGAAACAAAAATATTTTTTTGGTTATTTTTTGGCTTGACAAGGATTAACCTTGATCCTATGTATTCTCATTCCAAAATGAGAAATTAGGGTTTCTCAAGGTGTTAGAACTAGGATTGCTCGATTAGTATAGAACTAGGCTTGGTGGCCAGGCAGAGCTGGGCTTTTGCCAGATAAAACTAGACTTGGGGGCCAGTACGAAATCGGGCTTGATGGGCTAGACAAAGCTGGGCTTATGGGGCAATACGAAACTAGGCTTGATGGGCCAAACAAAATTGGGCTTATAATATATATAGGTCATTCATATGAATGAAGAGGACCACCAATCCAAGAAATGTCAAGAAGATGATTCTTGTAAATTGATTCCTTTAGAAGAAACAATAGTTTAAAGAAGTATGATGCATGGCTATGCTCACTTGTGTTATGTTGTCAAGATTTTTGCTTTTTGAATTTGGTGTCAACACATGGCACGGTGATATGACATGCAAATGATTTTGCATGATGGAAAGCATGTTTAGGGTCAAAACATTATTGTAGAGATCAAGATGCTGAAATGCATGAATGCATGATGAAAAACTTGTTATGCTCTACCTTTTCGAAGTTTGGTTTTTTCACGCTATGGAGAACGTAGGATGAAATTCGAAGTATTTTGAAATGGAGTTTTTGAAAAGAAAGTAATCATAAGTGAGAAGTGACAAGGTATTCAGACATTGGTAAGCATCTTTTTAAAGAGGAGAAACAAGGTGTCAAAACCTTGGCAGGGTGTTGAAATCTTGCTTAAAGAGTAGAAAAAAGGTGTAAAAACCTTAGCAGAGTGTAGAAACCTCGACTTAAACAAGAGAAACAAGGTCTCGAAACCTTGGCAGAGGGATCAGGGTGTCGTAACCCCGATGTGCAAGAGAAAACAAGGTGTCAAAACCTTGGTGTAGTGATTATGGCGTCGAAACCCCAATATGCTAGAAAAACATGATTGATAAGGATTTGGCAATTTGAAGGAGGAAACATGAATGTATTTTTGATCTTTTTGTGTTTTTGAAGGGGAAGGATTCGAAAACCATTCAGATGAATGAAAAGAGCTTCTATCCGAAAGATTTTTTTTTGAATGAGTGCAACGTATGTTATGGTTGTTTGTGCAAGATGCATGTCATTATGCCAACTCATGAATCATGAATGTATGTACAACCCTTTTTCATTTTTTTGCTACTCAAGGTGTTAAAACTTTAATGCTAGAACCAGTGTGTTGAAACCCTAATATGCATGAAAACCTGAATGCATGATAGAAATAGGTTGGTTGTGTCTTGTCTTTTAATTTTTCTACGCATGCCTAAGTCAATTGTTTTATTTGCAATCATCAAATTCATTGATTTTGAATGTTCCATGAAAGTGAGGGATGTCACACATCTCGAGGTCTAACATCTGAAATGATTATATCTTTGATTTTTTAATTTGCGACATTAGTGCACACGTGCTTGAATTCACAAATGAGTGAAAGGCTAGGAATTTTTATAAAGAGTTTGAAGGAGACTGAGATAGCCATATGGGTATGTTGTTCCTCACACACCCCTCAAAGGAGAAGTAATTTATGAATGTCAAGGCGAAAAACACAAGAGTTCCCAAAAAGGTTGCCCCAATTTTGGTGTTTTAGAACTAGTGTTTGAGAATATGGATATGTGAATGTTAGGGTGAGAAACTCATGAGACACACAAAGCTTCCCAAGTTTCGAGGTATCGAGAAGAATTTGAATGAAGTATGAATTTTGTGTAAAAAAAGATAGTGGAAATGGAAGGGATTTGATCAAAAGGATTGCCCTAGTTGGTTTATGTTCTTTTCACTTGCCTTTGATAAGATGACATGAAGTTCCCTTCTTCTTTTTGAAATCAATTATTTGGTCAGATCAATTTATTGAGAAACTATATTTTTATATCATTTCCTTTGAAGCATAATCTAGACAACATGCAAAAAATTTCCAAGGGCTTAGAAGGGATTGGATGAGGTGATGAGGACTGACTAAAGAGTTGACACAGTCCGATTTGGTCTCAGTGCACCATATGTTTGGGTTTGCCCCATCTATTGATGACATGAAGAAAATGATAGGGACTTCAAGAGTTGGCTCAATGTGAGAGTATAGATTGGCATAAGGGCACAAAATGTGTTTGACATGCCCCGATTATAGAAGAAATGGTTAGAAAAATGGAAGGGACTTCAAAGGCTTCTCTGATTTGAGGATCGGGATTGACGCACTGCCCTAATCATGAGAAGGAAAGAAGAGGTTGAAAAATGATGGGAACTTAAAAACTTTCCCTAATTCGAGGATTTGGATTGAAACACTGTCCTAATTTTGTAGAGGTCGAAAAATGATGGGGACTTCAAAAGCTTCCCTGACTTGAGGACATAGATTGAAGCACAAATTGTGTTTGGTCTGCCCTAGTTATGAGATGGCATGGGGAGGTTGAAGAGTGGTGGGAGACTTCAAAAGTCGTCCCTATTGTGACCATGATAATTAAGGTGAAATTTTCGTTTCTTCAGGTAAACGAATAATCACATGAATGGTGAAATGAAGCAACTGCCTAGTTTGGATTTTAGAGAAAAAGGTTGGACAAATTGTATGACATTGTTGGACAAGGTTTAGGCTGAGAGTGGAGGATATAGTAGGAAACGAAGATGGAGTCCACGAAAAAGGTGAGAACGAAACAACGAAGGAGGATGCCCCTTATCTAATTGATTAATCATGCTTATTTTAAGGAGCTTTTGGCACATGTGAATCAAAAAAACTGTCTTAGTCATTAAACGCAAATCTCAAAACATATTTTTCAATTTTTATTTTTCCTTTTTTTTTTTGCCTAAACCACCCTTTCAAGTTTTTAGTCTAGCAGGCATTTTTTTTCATTTTCATGTTAAGATTTTTGCTCACAGTCTGCCTAGGACAAGTTGCTCCTTTCATGTTGGTCCTCCACGGAATAAAAGAAGTAGGCTTTATGGTGGAAAGGTAATGAAAAAAAGGTGAGTATGAAAATATCATGTTATGCAGATTAGACAAATACTTCAAAAGATATGATATCAAACATTATCTATTCATTCAACCTACTAATTTGACCAAAGAATGTTTTGTCTGTTTTTTTTCCTAAACTGCCCTCTTAGAGCGAACTTTATTTTCTACTTCGTTTTTCCTTTCTTTTCTTTTTCTTTTTTCCTTTGAATTTCTTTCTTTTTGTAGGTAATGATAACTAATCAAATCTACCTAGCGTAACGATTGTGTTTATCAATTTGGGTAATGTCAACGCTGACAAGGCAAATCATTCATTCTAGGAAAGCCAAAGGATGAATGTTTTCAAAAATGCGCACACAAATGTCTCGAAAGAAATCAAGTCATTGTTCTCAATTAAACATTTGACCCCAGAAAAACGTGACACCCCATTATTCTTTTTTTTTTCCTTTTGATCATTCATTTTCTATTTTTTGCTGTTATTTTTTTTATTGTAAAAATAATGAATTTGGTGATTTGCGAGAAAACAAATGACTCAAAATGTGTCAATCTTTTTTATTTCCTTCTGCTCATTTTTTGTAACATTGTTTATTCATATGAGGTGAGAAGCATGATATGGATTAAAAAACTATGTACATGCCACTATGAATAAAGACAACAATTGACTGCAATGCAAGTTTGTGCCCAAGAGGCACTTACTCACTTGTATGCCAATGTGATTCAAGAACATCGTGCATGATATGCAGCTAATTGAAAAAATCTACATGCAATGTAATGCGTGTGCCTCAAGATATGCAATTAAGAGACATAATGATACACTTATTTGAAAAACACCGTGCATGATATGCAATTAAGTGACATAATGAAATGCATGTTTACGCCTCAAGAGGCGCTTACTTTCATGAGATGTGATGTATGATATAAAATTGTTATGCATGATTATGCCTTAACATGCACTTATTCACATGTACATTATGCACACAAAAAGATGATGATTAAAGTAAGCAATCTCCCTTTGTGCTTAACAGAGGTTTGGCGCTTAAGGTCTAAAGTGAAGTACATACGCTCACTAGGGTGGTTTTCTAAACTTAAGAATCAATAGTCACTAGAGCTATAACCCACTTCATGATATTTCCTACAACAGTTGGTATACAACACGGAGTGAGAGTACCAATGAATAAAACAAACTCTAGTTGGGGTTCTCACAATGACCACCTTGGAAGTTCATACATTGTGGCACTATTACACAATCCCCTCTAATTCTAAGTTACACAAACCTAGGTATAGGGCCCCACTCACGATATGCACAATGTGTGTGTGGAGGGAGAATGATGCATACCCCTTACCCCCACCTACAAAATAGCCAGAAAATTTCCCAGGCATCTGTCGCAACCCTAGTGGAGTCGCCATCCATCGCAACCGGAATCGCGACGGGATGGCAAAATAAAAAAAAGGACGGTTCAAATAGAGATTTGAAGTCGTCACCATAGTTATTTCTGGAAAACTATGAAAAACCACAAAATAAAGCAAGTTTGCGAAAAACCAAATTTGGGATCCGGGAGTCGATTACGTGTAGGAAAGGTGTTAGCACCCTACAACGCCCGCCCGAAGGTAGTACCTTTAATTAAAAATGGAAAGTTGACGTGGTTTTCAAAATGTTGACTTTCCCCAAAAATATAAAAGAAATAATACTAAAAAGAAACAAAAATATTTTTTTGGTATTTTTTGGCCCGACAAGGATTAACCTTGGTCCTATGTATTCTCATTCAAAATGAGAAATCAGGGTTACATAGTTCTTTAATAAAAACGATTTGGAAAACTATTTGGAAAATGATTTAATTTTTTTGGAAGTGAAGCTGACAAGGACTGGCCTTACTCCTACGTATCTCACAATGGAGAATCAAGGATCACGTAGTTCTTAAAAATATACTTTTTACTTGAAAATGTTGATGTTTTTGTATTTTGAAAATTTTATGTTTTTCTTGGTATTTTTGAATTACTTGAAAATATATGTCAAACGACACGAGCAGTCGGATGAACACTAAAAGAGAAAAAAAAAACTATTTTTGGTATTTTCGAAAGTGAGTGTCACACGGTGCGGGCAACTGGACAAACACTAAAAGAGAAATAAAACTATTTTTGGCTTTTTTGAAAATGAGTGTCGCACGGTGCGGGCAACCAAAGAAACATGATAAAGAAAAAGCGAACATTTTTTATTTTTTTGATTTTTTCTATTTTTTTGTATTTTTTTATAATTTAAAATATTTTTGTATTCTCTTTTTAGGAAAAAAATTTAATAACAAAAGAAGGATAAAAGTGAAAAAAAAAATAGTAGGGTGCATGAAGTAAACATAAAACACAGGCCCAAAAATGAGAAACAAAGACATAGGGGGTGTCTGAAGTAAATGTGAGGGTGTAGCGAGTAATAGATCAACACAAGCCTAAAAATGAGAAATAAAGACATAGGGGGTGCGAGACTATGATATATGAGAGGTGCACGAAGTAAGCAGGTGGGGTGCGTAAAGTAAATGTGAGGGTGCAAAATGCATACATACAGGCCTAAAAATGAGAAACAAAAACATAGGGGGTGAGAGACTATCACATATGGTAGGTGCACGAAGTAAGCATGTGAGGTGCGTGAAGTAAATGTGAGGGTGCAACTAGTAATGCATAAACACAGGCCCACAAATGAGAAAGAATGACATAGGGGGTGCGAGATTATGACATATATGAGTTGCACGAAATAAGCAGGTGGGGTGCGTGAAGTAAATGTGAGGGTACACCGAGTAATGCATAAACACAAGCCCAAAAATGAGAAACAAAGACATAGGGGGTGCAAGACTATCACATATGGGAGGTGCACGAAGTAAGTAGGTAGGGTGCGTGAAGTAAATGTGAGGGTGCGGCGAGTAATGCATAAACACAAACCCAAAAATGAGAAACAAAGATATAGGAGTTAGAAGTTATCAAAATATAGAGGTGTATGAAGTGAAAATAGGGGGTGCAGATATTAAGATGGGTGCACGAAGAAAACAAATCGAGTCTTTTTTAAAAAACTCTAATTAAAACTAAAACTCCCTTTTTCTGGCAGCCTCTTCCTCCTCATCTCTGCACACCACCACGGCTCCAACAGCAGGAGACATGTGCTCATCCTTCTTTGGCCACCACAAACTACCTGCGACACCGCCAGCGACGAAGTTGGGAATCTCGCCGGCGACGACGCTTTTCACCTTTTCTCCTTGCGCGAAGCATAGTGTCCCCTACGTCTTCTCATTTTTGCAAAATCTGGACCAGGACCTGGCAACCTCCTCTTCCACTATTTGACGCGGACAACTTCTATGGAGTTCCAGCAGTCGTCGCCTCTAGCTATCGTTTCTGGTGCCGCTGGAAATGCAATCAGAGATGTCGATTCTGGCTTTCGTTTCTCACGCAAACCACCATCGCTCGGTTTCCCGTGATTCTTTTTCCACGACCCAACGAAGCCACCGTAGGTGATATCAAACAAAGCCGCCAATGCCTTGCAACCTCCGCTCGAGATCCAAACCCGTCGGCAGCAATGCGGCGACTATTCTTTCTCCTTTCTCTGGTTCGATGTTTTGATGTTGGGTTGCGATGATGAATAAAAATTAAACAAAATATGATTAAAATAAAAATTAAGAATTAAAATAAAAAACAAAAATAAAAAATAAAATAAAATAAAATAAAATAAACAAGATAAAGAAACCAAGATTAAATAAAATAAAACAAGATTACACTAAATTTAAAATGAGATGAAAACAAAGTAGGAATATATTCATACTCAAATTAATGTTCACTACTCTTTTGTTTTCTTTTTTTTTTATTTCCTCCTCTTCCTAATTATTTTCTGAAAACAAAATTATGTTTTACCAGACGAAATTGGATGTTGACAAATAGCATGGGTGTACAAATTGTACTAAGTTAGGTACTATTCCTTTGAATACATATACTCGGCTTGTTATCGGAACAAGTTTCCATACTGACTTGTTCTACAGTTATTATGAAACTAAAGAATATTTTGAGTAATCTATTGCTCCTCTTGAAGTCCATCATATCTTCACATCCATTTTGGCCCATCAGAAAAGCATATGAACCCCGTTAAGCTTATTGGACTTGTATGGATCTAGGCCCTATTGAATCTTCTTCATCATACTTCTTGCGCTTGGGCCTTTTGATGGACTTGAGCTTGGACTAGAGCTTAAGCCTTGAAGTTGGCCCGGGCTTGATTCATGATTGTCGTTAACGCAGTCAAATTAATACTACTTATCTATAACAACTTCAATATTGTTAAGAAAGTAGACAAGAAAATAGAAAGGGCAAAGTAACTCAAAGTCGTCTCCCAATGAACACAAAATTGATCTCTAAAACGTTAGTTCTTATTAAAAGTATACAAAAGAGTTAGTGAAATGAAATAATAAAAATATGATAGGATTAAGATAAACAAAGAAAGAAATAAAATTGAAAAGATAAAAAGAGATAAAAAACAATAGGAAAGAAAATAGGTTGATTTCATTGTTTTTTAAAAATTGGATTTATCATATTGGTTTCCTAAATATTATTGTTATTGATTTCTTGTTTAAGATTTCAAATTAATCAATGTAACTTCTTAATTAATTTGTTGGTGTCCTCACTTTTAACTAAAGTAACTTCTCAATCAAAAGCAACAACTTTGTAGATTAATATCATTGTAAATTTAACTAAAGTAACTTCTCAATTAAATATTACTAATCCTAATCATGTTTATTTTTTTACTCCTTATATCTAGTGAAAAACTAATTAACCAAAGTAACTTCTTGATTAATTCTAATCAATGTTTTCACCTTTAATCAAAGTAACTTCTCAATTATTAGCAAAAACTCCATTCAATCATATGAAAGTTTCTAAATTTAACCAAAATAAATTCTCAATTAAAATTTAAAAATCCTTGGACTCATATGATTGTTATGTTTTGTAGATTTAATACTGTGCTAACTTACTATAGTGTAAAAATCATTACTTTTACTAGATTAAGAAGCAAAAGATATAGATAAAAATAAATCACAACAAGAATCAAAAGAACAAACAAATTTATTCTAACCTCAAAATCCAATTAAGAAATTAAAGTGAAACTAACCCTTGAAGTTTTGCCCTCCATGGAATACAAAATAAAATAAAAATAGAAGAACAGAATGTGGGATGAGAGAAGCAAGTTAGGTAAGTAATTTAACAAATTCATTTATTGTGAGTTTTATAAATTCCATATCATGTAATTGCATATTATTTCTACCTATATAAATTTTCTCTTTTTGTGTTTACATTTTATAATTTTAATTTTACTCTTTATAATTTTGTTAAGTGATCTTTTAATAGTAACCATTATATTGAGTTTTTTTTTCTTTTGAAATTGTCATGGATTTCATTTTCTTTTCTTTTTTTTATCATATTTATAGTTTCTACACTAATATTAATATATTTTTTTAACTGTTGTTTCTATTTTTTTTTTAAACTTAAAAAATGCAGACACATCCCACCTTTGTTTTTTCTAGTTTATATGAGGATTATATAGTTATGTGTTGAAGTATTGTTTAAAAGATATGAATACATAAACATGTTACGACATTTAGAACAATACCAGAATATTATAATAGAATATAATCAGTTCAATTTTTGGTTATATTTATTATCATCAAAATTGTTAAGGAATTAACATGGAAGTTAAAAATAAATAGAAACATCCACAAAAAACACCACAAGAAAAGCGGAAATTGAGTAAGGAATAAGAAGAAATAAAAAGAGTAATAAAAGAAAAAAGCTCTAACATGGTTTAACGAGAGGTTAATATACTTTAATCTACATCCAAAGAAAATGCTTCATGAACTAGTTATTTCACGATAAACTTGGTTCTTTGATAATTATATTAGTTATCAGAAATACACTACGACAATTCATCGGTTATATCATAATAGTATACTCATCTTACCTCATTGATAAAGTTACTATCTTCCATATAATAACGGTGTCATACATAGTAAACATTGGAATGATGAGAGGATTTTTAGTGTCCACACAACTAGCATTGCATCGGTCTACAAACAACTCAATGTGATCATCTCTATTCTTACATCCAACACTACCATAAACTATACTATTGCAAGATGCCCTTGAAGTATCTTAGGATTGAATGCTTGCCAATGCACTCACTGAATATTTCATGTTAACTTTCTTAAAATAATCATAACATATGCTATGCCAAGGTGAGTGCAAACCATTGCCTACATCACAAATCCAAAAATATTTGCATATGGTACAATATCGGGATAAGTTTAAACCATCCACTGTTGAAGAGATTGTTTAACCCATCCACCGTTGAGGAGATTGTTGATTACTCAAACTGTAATGTCGAGTCAGAGGGGTGGGTTACCCAACGACGAAGATGAACCTATTTTTTGTTTGCGTTTCTAAATTTTCACATAAAAGTACACTTTTACGTCTCATGTAAATCTGACATAAAAGAACCTTTTTTTTTTGGCTCATGTAAATCTGACATAAAAGATCATATTTCTTTTACATCTATATCTATAATCGTTCTTTATGTGACCTAATTGCCTCAATAAAATTGATATACTAAACCTCTCTTGTTCTAGTGTGAACGTTATCTAATTCCTGTTTTTCAAAAACTAGATATTTATTTCAGAATATTTTCGAAGACATGATCTAACCGAGGAACATATATAATTGACACAAAAGTCAGAATATGGTTATGATAGATAGGTGACTTTTGTGGACTAAATCGCAAACTGTCCCGTAAAACACATTCCCGGGAGATAAGCAAACAAAACCCATAAAACACGCAGCAGTCCACAGAAAAATCTACTGAAATTATTGTCACTCAATGTTCAGAACCAAGCCGCACGTCAAAGAAATTCTTATGAAGTTTATACATCGCACACAAGTTTGACTCCTTCAATTTTCCTAGTAATCAGCTTGAGCTCTAACTTTCAGGCTTAGTACTCAATGAACTTTCTTCTTCTTACTCTGTTTATCCCTTCTCTTGCTTCAGCAGTAAACGTATCATCAATTTCGCAATCCAAGTCCCTCACTTATGGAAACACTTTAGTTTCTAACCCACTGGGAACCTTTGAGTTTGGTTTTTTCCATTTTGGAAATTCCAACAAAATCTACCTCGGCATTTGGTACAAGAATATTCCGATTCAAAACGTTGTTTGGGTTGCAAACGGTGCCAATCCTATCAATGATTCCTCTGCCATCTTGACACTAAACAGTTCTGGCAACTTGGTCCTTACACACAACAATATGGTTGTTTGGTGCACTAGTTCTCCAAACTTTGCACAGAATCCAGTAGCAGTACTTTTGGATTCTGGTAATCTTGTAATAAGAGATCAGAGTGCAGCAAATACAGAGGAATACTTGTGGCAAAGTTTTGATTACCCTTCTAATACAATGGTTGC
>Ga0099823_1001226_pt1 | contig 20542 bp, 17 predicted proteins | sample CowpearedBW_FD_76831 | JGI IMG/M metagenome (GOLD analysis project Ga0099823, IMG submission 76831) | Root nodule microbial communities of legume samples collected from California, USA - Cow pea red BW | ecosystem: Host-associated > Plants > Roots > Nodule | place: USA: California | collected...
AGAATGTGTCAAACGGCGTAAACAACTCCAATATTAACATGAAACACATTCCACATGTTGAAAAAAGTTAACAAAATTGGGTTAAAAGGACTATATTCATTCATTTTTAAAGTTTAGGGACCAAAATTTATCAAAGTTTCGACCAGGAACGAATTTCAATTTTGGATCAAAGTTCAGGGACTAAAAACATACTTAACCCTAATATATATCTCACAACATTATACCCAAATCAAAAGCACTTTTATTTGCCAGCTGGTAACATTCCAATTCTAATTGATTTTTCTTATAATTAATACAATAAAATGATTAAATTTAACAATTCGTTATAATTGTTATTTTTTTTTATCTGATTATATTGATTTTTGAATTTTAATAATCTATCTATCTTTGAAGCTAATATAACTATTTAAAGTTTCTGAAATCACTGGTTGAAATCGATAATCGATAATCATTAATATTTAATATTATATTAGGTTAATTTATTCTAAACTTCTCGAATTTCATCCGTTAAAATATTTTATCTACTTTTTCACTTGTCGCCCACTCTATGTATAAACATGTAAATAAAAATAACAAAAAGGGTTAACTTATGCCATTGGAAAAAATATACTTTAATACATTTACATTGTTTGTTTGTAACATCTAAGGTGGGTGACATTTTGTGTTTCTAAAAATTTTCAATAAAATGTAATCTGAAATAGAAAATGCAGGAAGTTAAATAAAATAAAATAAAAGATGTGAGTTCCTCTTAAGAGGATGCGTAAAGTAATAAATCTGTCAAAGTGCAAAATCAAAACATCTTCATTTAGTGCGCCTTCAACCCGTTAAGGCTAGATTCGCTGCTTGTTCTTCGAACTTTCCTGAACACATTCTCTTACTCCAAAGCATGACCATTTTCTTCATCTTCATTTAGTTTCTTTTCAATCCATCATTCTTTCTGCGATATCGTATGGCTCACAATCACATCTCCACCGATTCTCCTCTCTCTCGTCGTATAGTTCGTGCCTTCCTCCACTTCCTAAATTCTGGTATTATTCTTCTCATTCATTGCTCACCAAGAATCACTTTCAAATTTAACTGCAACTGCAAGATGTTACCCTTATCGCCTATGTATGCATATCGACCAATTTTATCAACCGGGTAGATTTATTTTGTCGTGATTAATTAGGTTCGAGTTGCCAATTGTCGTTTTAATCGTATTAAGTTTAATAGGGTGGAGAGAATTTGTTGCATGATTTTCATTTATGTTACCAATTTTGTTTTTTGTTTTTCTTTTTATTGCGATCAATGCATGCTCTCTAATTTGGTTTGTCTGGAATAGTTGAACCGGGTACTGGGGTTGATGCTGAGGGGATTCAGGTTGCTAGAGAGTGTTTGACAGAGGCTTTCAAACTTAATTCGTCTCCTGTGGATGGGGATGATGGGAAATCTGATTCTCTGATTGACATATTCAAGTCTCTTGAAGCTAACAAGCAAAATGAAACTAGAAAGTCAGATGTTGATACTCCATGGAATTGTGCGAATGCTTCAAGTTCATTCTCTGGTGAGAATCCTGCTCGTGGGATGAATCATTCTGAGGCGTCAAAATCTACGGTTAATTGACTTCACACTTACCCTCATATACCATTGCATTAGGCTAGTTCGTTAACATTTTTGGTTGTTATATTTTACTGTTTTTTGGTGGGGCCTTCCTCTTTGATGGATTGAGTTAATGTTTTCCCTCATCTGTTCAGTTGATTGGAACGTGCATATTCTCATTTCACTTGGGGTATCTTGAGTTTTTAGTTGATAATGAGCCCTTTTTCCATGTGAAGGATTTTGATGTGTTTTATACTATGAGCTTTGTATTGTATCTAGAGTTCTAGGTCTGAATATACTCTACTAGCATGACACCCCAAGTGTCCTGTTTTATTTAATTAATTTTATTTTGCTGATAAAAAAAACCCATCCAAATAGACATAATTTAACATCTTATTTTATCCCTGTACCTAACTATTGAAATTATCGACATTTACCTTAAGAAGGAAGAATAGATAACAAACTTTGAATAATGGAAATATAACTTCAAGACCTCTTTGAAAATCAAATAGTTAGATCATACTCTTGGTCTCCATTTTAACAGTGAAAAGATGTTGGGAGGAAGTGGTGAAGCATTTGGGAACAATAATTGAAAAAAAATAAAACATAAAAAGCCCAAGCGCAATTGGTTGACTTTTGAACGTTTGATTTTGTATGGGGTCAGTGTTCTTCTGAGTTTGTTGTTTTTCTCCAATTAAGTTAAACCTGTGGTAGTGGTGATGAAAGAAAGTGAGATTGCTGGGAAGGAAAGGATGTGCTTGCACTCCTGTTAAGTGTTTGACTTGACCCTATTTAGTGGGGCATATGCGTGTGCCATGTTTATGTGATGTAGGGACTTAACATGCTACATAAGCTGATCTATTCTATTAAAGTAATATTCCTCACTTATCGCCTCAACTGACTTGAGGAACCATGTTTATTTCCAGGGACTTCTTTTTTAATTTCATTAGTTCAAAGGACTAAGGTTACAACATGTGACTAGTTTTTGGACTAACAAGGGAGCTTACTATTTTATTTATTAAACTAGACTATAAATTCTAATTTAATGAATAATGAGATATAAAATCATTCATGCATCTTCACCTGGTAGCATAAGCTTTTGGGGTAGTTGGTTCATAACGTGATATAGCCTCTATTTCCTATGGTTATGACTCATGCCTCCTATGCTTGTTGTACCTGTTCATCAATCCTTGTTGAGCCTGTGCATGGTGCACATTTCTAGTTCAAGAATCTCTTGTTTGTGGGTGCATGATTTAAAACCATTGACGTGACGTTCCTAATAGCTTGAACTTTTGGGATGGATGATTTGTGACTGTAATATAGATAGTTAGTTTGTGGTTAAGCAGCTGTAGAAATTAGAAGATTAATTGTGATCTTTTAAACTTAATGGGTAATATTGGTTTTGCTAATAGTATTTAATAATCAATTTTGTCACATCGATACTGAGTTATTTCATGATATAGATGTCTATGCATTCACTGTTCTTGTAGCACATAAAAAAATGACATTAAAATAGTGTATTGCTGAAATTTTGATTCAGTTCTAATTTATTTCGTTATACGTAACTTGATCAGGTTGAAGATTCAACACAGGAACCTTGTGCTTTCGGTAAGATAATGTCCCCTTTATTTTATTTAAATTTGAGTTAATGTATACTTTTAAACATTCATTTAGAAAATATTTTTATATTAGTTATTTATTATCTCAAGGTTATCAATGACAGAGATATCTAGGTTTATAGTTTTGAAATTGTAACATTTAAAATCTTTATTTGTTACTAGCGTAAACACAGGCGCTATCGCACCTGTGTTTACGTATTTTTTAAACATGCGTGATATTATATTAATAGGTGATAATATTGTCATGTTATTAAGTTAAAAATAAAGTGAAATATATAAAATAAAACAATATTTATTAAAAATAAAGTGAAATATATCAGAAAAGATGAAAGAATAACTGTTGATAAATAGGGAAAAAGAGAAAACAAAGATAAACAATTTTATAAAAAGCTTGTAAAAATAACGGACAATTTTCAAAAATTTAACAAATAATTATATTTTTTAAAGGATAAAATTGCAATTTTAAAATGTGGATACAAAATAGGAAATCCTCTTTATATATTGTTATAGATACCTTGACAAGGCTCTCGAATGTAGACCCCTTCATTAAACATTGCTCCATATATTAATAACTAAACGATTTTAGTTTTCTCTTACATGACAAGGATTGAGACAATGAGACAATACTTCCTTTCACAGTGAATTTTATGGAAGTAAAGGTTGCAGTTTTCTGATATATGTTTGAATGACACTTTCTTAATGTGGTAATCATATCTATATGTTTTTTCTGATGGTGAATGGATAAAAAGGAACGGAATAAAAGTTTCATTGATAATCAAGATATTAAATAGCAATAAGGTGTTGCTTTTGTTAATTATTGTTGGAAGTTCCACATCGACTAGAGATAAGACAATTTCATAGTATATAAGTGGGGTGCAAACCTCACTTTATAAGCCCGTTTTGTGGGGTTGAGTTAAGTTTAAACTCCACTTTTCTAACATGGTATCAGAGCCATAGTTTAGAAAAGCCTATCCTAGCAAGACTTCTTGGACATTCTGTTCCACCTGCTATCGGACCGCTAACGGATCACCCATTAATTTCTAGTCCCATGCACAAGATATATATACCTCAGTGTGAGAAGGGTGTGTTGAAAGTTCCACATCGACTAGAAATAAGATAATTTCATAGTATATAAATGAGGTGCAAACCTCATTTTATAAGCTGGTTTTGTGAGGTTGAGTTAGACTTAAACTCCACTTTTCTAACAATTATTATACAAAAACTTGTTGTTAATCTAGATTCTAGATGAGTCTTTTTAGGTTTTCTTTAATGTGCTCCTTGATCATAGGGTAAGAAACACACAATAGGAAATATTAAATGAAATGTAAAAGCATGCTATATTTTGAAAAATCTGAAAACCATATAGAACTTCCTTCTTATATATTACCGTGAGTAATGAATGCTATATTTCTTATTTTTTTACATTTATCATTAAAGTGCACCCGATAATGATTTCTAGATTTATTTTGGACTGAACTGGTGTCTTAAAATGTTCTAAGTTAAATTGATGTTCTTAACATTTGAGTGCAGCATCTAAAGATGAACTGTGCGGACAATTCTTTGCTGCTCTGGAGAAAAATCATTATTTCAGGAGAAATACTGATGGGAGTGATGACACAGTGCAACTGGAGAAAGCATGTTCTTTATTTGATGAGGGTTGTAAGGTATGACATTATGTCATGTATAAACATATGTTGCTCTTACTACATTTATTATTTTATTAAATTTGGTTTATTTCTATCCTGCTATAGACAATTAATTCTTACTGGAAAAAAATCAAAATTAATTTGTAATCAGAACCCAAAATGATGCATTTTCTAACCTCACTTTAAAACTCAAAATAAATTAATACTACTGTTTTGTAATCAGAACCCAAAATAATGCATTTTCTAACCTCACACTTGTTTGTTCAAGAACCCAACGTGTGGTTCTAGAACCATTTTGCTGGCTTTATATAACTCAACAAAATGTTGCAAGTTTAAATTCTATGCACTCTTAATTTGTCATGTCCTGAGCAACTTCATGGAGCAGGTTGGAACTCCAGAAATTAGGTATAGTTTTAGTGGTATTCGCCTTCCCCATCTCAAATTGTGAATCAAATAACCGTGATGCTGTACTACTTCTTGAAATTTATTGAAGGATGGAAAATGGTGGTGGAACTTCTTAGAGATGATAGAGGGACAAGGAAGACAAGGACCTATATAAAAACATGTTAGCACAAAGAAAGAATATAGAGAAAACAAATTCTCATTGATTTCTAGAGTTAGTGCATGTTTGTTCGACTGGTTTCTTGAGAGAGCCCTTTGAAAAAATAAGCAATTAAACGGAAGGGGATTGCCACATGTTATAAGATCAAGTTTGGGTTCTCTATAACTCAACTGAAAAGTGACTTTTCTTTCAAATTTATATGTCCCATTGCATTACAAGTACATCCTTTTATATAGGCTAAATTTTATGTGTCACAATCTAGACAACCACAAAAAGGCCCTCCAAATTCCACATTAATTCTCAATAAGTAATGTCCACTAGTGATTAGCTCCCTCTAGTTACCTTTAATTCCCACTATATGCATCATTATTTCCCATCATAAGAACATGAATGATTCACGTCTTGTGGTTTTTTTACCTTCCCATGTGACAATTTTAGCTTATTAATTAAAAAATAAAACATAATTAAAATTATAAAGAAAACCTAATATTTTATTGACCTCCTCTAGGTCATATGAAAATGTGTTTAGACAATCCTTGGACATGGTAGTTTTACCAATGTGGGTGCAGCCGGTCTTTGTGTTCGTATTCAATAATTAGGCTAGCAGTGCAATATAAAACAAAGCATAAATACTTATTCAGTCACTAACTTTCAATCCCCACTCTTGAAGTTGGTTGAGGATGTAGTCATGCTCAACTTGTTCTGATCAACCTTACTCCCATTAAGATATCAACTATCTATTGTTGAGTCCTAACATGTCCAGTGGATACAATTCCTCACCCCTCCCTTCTCCCTCCCTCCCTCCTTCCTTTTCAACTCAAATAATTCATTCATGAAATATTGAGTTTGAGGTAATGTTAACGGGAAGTTGAATGTCCAACAAAGCTTCATAGGTGGAGGGTGGCCCTTGCAACTCATTACAAGTTTCATTTTGCAGTTGATCTTACTGCTACATTTTCTTACTTTGTAACATACTAAATTTCCTTCTAGGAACACACGATAACTACAACGGCTATTTCTAATCTTTAGGAAATCTAGTTGACTCTCTATGACAGGTGAACCTTGTGCTTTGTTGCTCCTTTTGTTCTTAAAAATTATTTGACAACCCACTAGTCTTGCCAAATACCATGAGATGTACTATATTGTATCCTAGAGAGGACTTTGAGAAAATAAAATGAATTCACTAACTATACTTTATGGGAAAGAACTGTCTCAATGTGTCACAGTATGGTAATTAGTTTACCGATTAGTTTCGTGTAACTGTCTAGTTCATATTGTAACCTCGAGTTTCACATTTAGAATCATCAAGTGTCATATGTAAGGATGACACTGTGGTTCCTCTTCTATTGCATTCCATCAAGAGTGAGGTCCTTGGTTATTGTTTTCGGAATTGAGACAGCACTAATGAAGCAACAAAGGATTTGGTTGAAGGAGAAAGTTGATTATTAAATATTGAGAAAAACTGTATAGGGTTAATCTCCCTTGTGTCTAAAATACATATAGGATGAATGTATTTATAATAAAGAGTGATACAAGTATATATGACAACCAAACATAAATATGGTAAATAGAAGATATTGTCTAGAACAATATCAACAATATCTACCAATATCAATCAATGTTTGTTTTTCCCTAGTAAACAATAGACCCTATGTTTCCTTAATTAACATAAAACACGATATATCTAAAACTCCCCCTCAAGCTGGTGCATATATGTCGTATGTACCAAGTTTGTTAGAAATATAATCAATTCTCACCCCCCTTAAAGACTTAATGAAAATATCTGCTAATTGATCATTGAGTTAACGAACTTAGTCTCGATGTCTCCAGATACAATCTTTTTTTTAATGAAATGATAGTCGATCTCAATGTGTTTGGTTCTCTCATGAAAGACAGGATTAGAACTGATATGAAGTGCAGTCTGATTGTCACATATAAGTGTTATTTGAGTGACATCTCCAAATTGTAACTCTTTAAGCAATTGCTTAAGCCAAACAAGTTCATAAGTGGCTGAGGCCATAGCTCTATACTATGCTTCTGCACTATTTCTCGCCACAACACTTTGTTACTTGCTCTTCCAAGAAATCAAGTTATCACCAATGGAGACATAATATTTGGAAGTAGATCTTCTATCAGTAGGAGATCCTACGCAATTAGCATCTGAATAGTAAACAATTCTTGTATGGTTATTGGAACCATAGAACAAACCTTTTTCAAGAGATGCTTTATTGTACTTTAATACACGGATGATTGTATTCCAATGATCTTGAGATGGGGAATTGAGAAATTGGCTCACCATACTGACTACAAAGAAAATGTCAGGATGAGTAATTGTAAGGTAATTTAATTTTCCAACCAATATTCTATACTACTCAGGATCTGAAATAGGCTCTCCCTGATTTGGTAGGGGTTTGGTATTAGGATCCATGGGTATGTCAACAAGTTTTGAATTCATCAACCCAGTTTCAACCAAAATATCTAATGCATACTTCCTTTGAGATATAACAATACTATCGGTGGATTGTGCTACCTCAATACCTAAGAAATATCCGAGTTTGTCAAGATCTTTGGTTGAAAAATGGTGACAAAGGTGTTGTTTCATCAGGGAGATGCCAAGATGGTCATTGTGGGTAAGAAAATGTCATCAACATATACTATCAAATAGACACATCTAGCACTTGAGTCACGGTAAAAGACTAAATGATCTACCTCACTTCGAGTTGTACCAAATTGTTGAACAATGTTACTAAATTTCCAAACCAGACCCTAGGAGACTGTTTTAGGCCATATAAAGATTTATGAAGACGACATACAAATCTGGAAGACTTCCCCTAAACAACAAATTTGATAGGTTGCTTCATATAAATTTCTTTCTACAAATGTCCATGGAGGAAAGCATTTTTGACATTCAGTTGATAAGAGGCCATTGTTATAAATCAGTCATGGCTAGAAATAAACAAATAGAAACCATCTTTGCCTCTGGAAAGAAAGTGTCACCATAATCCAATCCAAAATTTGTGTGTAGCCTTTGGCTACAAGTCGAGCTTTGAGGCAATCAATAGTACCATGAGGACCAACTTTGGAAGCAAAAATCCACCTGTAACCAACAACAGATTTTCCAGATGGTAATTGGACGAGTTCCCAAGTTCCACTATTTTGATGATAGTCCCCCTTGGACTATTAACCAAAAAATTAAGTATAGTCCTTATCCTATCAGTCCATCCATTCATGCATCTCTTTTTCTTCCAAAATAGTTTATGCTCCTCCAAAATCATATTGGTCTTTTCAACTTGTTGCTTCAAGTATTTCACCCTAATCTCATTGTAGGATGGTGGCTTAAATCCAACCCTATGTTTTGCAACCAACTCTAAAGCATCCTCCTAAACTCTTCATTGTTTGCCACTAAATGGAATTGCATTGTTGTAGAAAAATAAAGCAATTTCTTTACAGGCATCCTTCCTCTCACTTTTCTTAAAGATGGAATTGATAGTAGTCTGAGTATTCCTTGACTTAAAAATATTTGATGACTCTTAAGTACATTCTTCACTTGGTCTTCTCCTAGCAAATTCTGATTCACCCATGATACCATCCCCTTCAAATTCTTTGAATATTGATTTTTTAACCAAATTTTGTTGCAACAAAGAAACAACACCCAACATTGATTTTTTGACATCTTCAAGAATTGCAATACATGCTCCAACATCCTTTGGAGTTCCTGCTAAATGATGCTTGAGTTGATAAATTCCACTGCCAATACCTTTTCACAGTATTAACATTTCAGATTTCTTGATTTCCCATCAATAGAGATATAGTGACTCCATGCAGGATCAGTCCTTACTCCACTTCCTCTTCCACTTGATGTAATTTTTTTCTTCAAATTGAGAATAAAGAGAGGTGACATGGACAGAAAAAAAATAGAGCACTAGAATCGTGGCTAGTAGAAGAATAGAGTCACAAGATGTCGACGAGGACGGCAGCAATGTCGGGGAGGACGGCAGCGAGGGCAGCAAAGACGGTGGCGAGCGTTGGTGATGTAAGCCGGGTCGTATGAGGTGAAAAGGTGAAGGTGAAGCTTCGTGTTTGTAAGGTGAGAAGGTGAAGGCGTGAAGGTGTAGGGGCATTTCTGATTTTGAGGAGAAACAAAATACTAACCTAATGTAAATTAACCTAACCTAAAAAAAAGGGGGGGAGGGGAAAGTTGGCTTTTGGGCTGAGCCGGGTCTTTTATTTTACAAAATGATGGAGAAGGTCTGTTTTTAATAAGACATGGTGTCGTCAAAATGCTAACCCCATTTTTTCTCCTTTCGAGGCTATTTTCAACAACACCATGGATCTTCAAACTCAGAAGATCATTTCCATCCGGTGAACGTCCAATCTAGCATCTGATTTAGCTTGCGTGAGGTGCCAATTTGTTGTAAAGAAGATTGAATTGTAGTCTTGAGAACCATGCATATATGAGCATCAATTCTTTTTCAACTGGAAAATCATCGGTAGGAATATACGTCATTTTTTGAGTAAGATAATCAAGATACCCTTGACTCTCAAACCAAAGTTTAATGCCTAACGCACAAGTCCAATAATTTGTGTCATCTAACTTATCAATGGACAAACTTGCATTGACATAGTTAGTAAAGATGGATTGGTCAGATCCACTAGTGGTGGTAGAAGAGATTTCAGAATTAGGAGAGGCTGCGGAAGACACCATGGAGGAAGAGAGAGAAAAACCCTAAAACACCGAAGAGGCCAGGTTGGATCAATGAGACCAGATCTAGAAAGAGGAGGATGAGACGATTCCGGCATAGGTGATCGTGACCAAAGAGGAGGGGTGATGCACTGCCATACGTGGCGGCGAAATAGGAGGAGGCGTGGCTTTAAACGGCTCGTGAGGGAGCGTGGCTGCTCCAATGGTGGCGATTCTTGCGGTGTGGAGGTTGCCTGGCCGAGGCGATTAGAATTGTGTCATCAAAGGTCAGAACTGACACTTTGGTGACGACATCGACGACAACAGTGGTAGCGGTTGCAGTGGCAGAGACGACGAAAAAAATGCCAAAATAACTTTAAGCTCTAGATAACATGTTAAATATTGAGAAAAACTGTATGGGATTAATGTCCCTTTTTTCTAAAATACACATAAGGTGAATGTATTTATAATAAAGAGTGATACAAGTATATATGGCAACAAAACATAAATATGGTAAATAGAAGAGATAGTATTGTAAACAATATAACCATTTGTCTACCAATATCAAACAATGTCTATTTTTCCCTAATAAAAAATAGTCGCCATGTTTTCCTAATTAACATAAAATGCGATATCTAACATTGATCATATTGTATAAATGGAGCAAGAATATGTCGAATGAAACAAATGTCTACTCTATGGGAACGGGAATATCTAAAACTGGATCTTGAGATGCAAGGATGGAAGAAGGGGTGGGTTAGCAGGGAGGGTTCATCCATAAATGCTTTGTGAAGGGTAGTTAGAGCTTGAGGATGATAAATATACAGTTGCTATCTCGACTTAGTTAAAATAATGCACATTGTAATCTCTGCTATTATTCTTGTATTATTATGTAATTCATTTAATATCTTTCTTTTTGTCTGTTTAATACTACAACAGCAGCCAAGTCTTATATCACTTGATGGGGTTGGCTATGCAGATCAATCAACATTGGACTGATGGGTTCTATGAAAAAACAAATTTTAGTAAAACTGTCTGTTTAATTCTGATGAAATCTGCTTCTATGTAGGAGATGGTAAGATCTGGTTGTCAGCAGTTCTGTTTGAAGAGTTTGGCCGAATCACTAAAAACATTAGGTATGACAAGTGACTTTAACTTTAAGAGGTTTGCTTTTTCTTTGGATGAATAAAAATTCTCTATTTTGAACACACTCAGCTGTGATTTACGTGATGTGTATTTCTAGGCATAACAAGAAAACCTGAATCAGAGGGTAGCATTCTGACCCTGACCTGATTTAGTAGGAAAAACCCACTTTGACTGGGTATGGAGACGCAACTTCCCACTGCATTCCTGTCCTCGCCTTTCTACGTTTGTTTTTTCACACACACACACACATATATATATATATATATATTATATGTATGTATATATATGTAAAATATGTATGTATGTATCAATATTTAACTTTTTGTGTATTGTTTGAATTAAAATATAAATACTAACTTTATTACTTATTTAAAAATGTATAAATAAATTAAATTGAAAAATTGATATGGTGGGTTTCCAAACAGGCCTAAATACATCCTTCATTACTAACAATTTAATCATCCAATGTTTTTCTTTTTAAATAAAAAATGGAATCTTACACATTTCTGGGTCTTTATATTCTACTGCAGATTGGTGTGATTAGATTGTTTTTCAATTTAAATCTATGGAAGTTTAATAAAGAATATTGGTTTTTATCTCAACATGATATAGTAGATGAAATTTGCTTTTCACTCAGGTAACAAGGCAATGCAATCTAAGAAATACAATGATGCAATTGATTTGTATAATTGTGCCATTGCACTCAATGAAAAGAATGCTGTTTACTTCTGCAACAGGTATTCCTCTGGTCTACACCCTTTCTTAAAAAAAAAAAAACGTATTTAGGCTAGAAACAAGAACTTCAAAAGAAAAGTCGTTTGTTAGTTTTTCCGATTCATGCTTAGGCACCTGCTTATTTAACTGATGAAACTAAATTTTGTGCTATCAATTTTTACATATATCAGGGCAGCTGCTTACACTCAGATTAACAAATATTCGGAAGCAATTCAAGATTGTCTTAGATCTATCAGGATTGATCCAAATTACAGCAAGGCATACAGTCGTCTGGGTTTGGTTTATTATGCTCAAGGAAATTACAGAGATGCTATTGATAAAGGGTTTAGAAAAGGTTGGGAAAGAATTATATTCATCCCCAGAATTTATTCTTATAATCTGTTTTATTGTGTTTTTATTGGAAATTATCGGATAATATTGACTTCATTGTTGTTATCTACTGTTATCAAGGTGAATGGTGGAGATCCATGACCTTAATTTTGTAATGTTAATCAGAACTAAACTTTTCTCGAAAGTTCATTAATGGTTAGCTTCTTTTTTGCCATTGGGGTTTCCTACCCCTGCTGGAACATATTATGAACATTATAGTCTAAAGAATTGATTTGAGTGAAAAGGCATTCTGTATTTATTAGAATTATAGTTGGAAAATGATTCAGTGTGCAGACTTTTATAGTGTGTTATTAATTTATATGTATAGGATACTAGGTGTTTGGAATTTGGAAATCTTAAATCCTGTGAATCTCGAACTCAATGTATTTATTTACCTTGGCATGTTTTGCATATGCAGCGTTGCAGTTGGATCCAAATAATGGATCTGTCAAAGAAAATATCCGGGTTTGTGCTGTTTTAACTTTTCCTTCTGCTTCTTTTGTTTCTTTTTCTGTGATTATAATGCTCCCTTTAAACACAGGTAGCTGAGCAGAAATTGTTAGAAGAGCAAAACCGTGCACATCACAACCAGGTATTATTAGGATTACTGTTATCATTTAAATAGTTATGGTATAGTTTTAATTTGTATAGCATGATTTGATGCGTGTGATTCATCACTACATATATACTTCGTCGTTATTTTTTCTTTTCTCTTCAGACATAATATTTAAGGGTGTTTGTTTCACAGAATTATATTATATTTTCAGGAATCATATTCCTTGAAATATTATAAGCTAGAAATAAAACTCTGGCATCACATAAAATGGTGTTTGGTTACATTTTACTGTTTCTTGGAATATTTTTAAATTCAAAACAATTTAAATAAAAGATAAGTAAAAATGAAAGAAATAAGTTTAATAGTAAAGAAATTCCCAGATTTCCACGGAAATATCACTTCTCTCCTCTTCATTATGGGAATATAAGATAATCTTCATTATGGAAATAATATAGTTTTGTTCATTTATCTTTCGGTATTAGTTTACTCTGAGTATATTGCAGTTGTTGCTTCATACTAAAATGTCAGAAAACATTTTTACTTTTCTCCTACATCGAGCAGTCACTTCAATTCCTTTTTTCTTCTTGTTAGTTGTTATTTCTGTTAAGATGTTTATAATATTTTGATGACTGTTTGCTAATGTCTTCAACTCAACAAATTTCTCTCTTCATTCTGTATAGAATCCAACAAGATCATCTCAAGAAGTTCCAAACCAATCTGCACAAGGATCAGGAAGCCAGGGGGTGCCACCCACATTTTCTTCTGTGCCATTTAACCCCAGCCAAATGGCAAACATGTTCAGGCACATGGCCTCAAACTCTACAAATTCACAACAGAGGCCACCGACTGAGGAATGGGAACAAGAAATTAGTAGTGAATTTAGATTTGGGGCAGATATTTTAAACATGGAGCAAATTCCGGAGAATCTAACAGGGGCCGTTCAAACTATGATGGAAATGTTATCTAGGACCGTAAGCCCGGGACAACCAACAGAGGATCAAACCAATCCAAGAACAGGACCAAACTAAACCTTTTCAGCATTATGAGAATGTAAAGACTATTTTTTGTTTTCCTTTCTTTTGACATATTACAACAACATTAACTTACCAAGAAGCTCTTTGTGTTGTGTTTGAGGCAGTATTCTTTGGGAAGCAAAATATACAATTGTCATTTGTTCATATCTATATTTTGTTATATCTGTCTTATGAAGTAAATGGAGCTACCGAATGTATCAAACAAAGATAACTAAATGATCTTATAAGACGATCTTGAAATACTATAAAGGATATTATAATATAATTTAGTTTTTATTTTAATATTATATTCCTAACATTTGAAAGCTATTTACCTATGCAAACTTGTTATATACTTTTTTTCAGCTATTTTGGTGACATTCAAATAAAAATTATTGTTTGATTTTCCTTTATAAAAATTAAGGGTGAGAAAAAAAACCCAAACTATAAAATTTAATTAATAATTATTTAAATTTACATTAATCTTTAGTCTATGTAAATAAAATTACCTTAAATTTAAATTCATATTTTTGGTTTTAAGTTCAATTTATTTAATTAGATTTAGATCGGATATAGATGAAACAAATATTTGTATTTTGAAAATTCAAAATAAATGTCTTCTTAAACATTTTAATTTATGAAATGTTTGGTTAGGTTAAATCTAAGTAAAGTAGCAATAGGTAAGATTGGGTTAAGTTGATTAAACCCCAATTCGAAATGAGTTGGCTTGGGTCCAATCAAATTGGGGGGTGAGCTTGCATTCAGTCGAATCATGGTAGATTCATATTCATCAGAGTCAGGGTTAGGGATGTCAACGAGACAGGTAGGATATGGATAATAGCTCCTTCATATCCTACTCGTTGGATAAATATTCGTCTTGTATCCGTACCTATATCTGTGCGGGTATCCATTATACGGGTACCCACATACTTTTTAGGGTATCTACAAAAAATAAATTTAATAACAAATTTTAATTATAAATTTAAATAAAAATACAATACATAACATTTATAAATTTTAAACAAAGTGCAAATAACTCATCTAAATAGTGTTGAATGACATTTCACAAATAAATGGAGATTTTTGAAATCAATTGATAAAAAAAAACCCATTCATAATCATTGTGTTAATATTTTAATAATTTTTTTTAAATTTTTTTAATTTAAATTATATTATAGCGGGTACGGGTATCCATGGGTACATATACTATGATACTCGTATCTGTCTTGTTAACATACGTGTATAAAAAATACTCGTACTCTTATTCGTGGGTATCCATTTTCAATATCTATTTCCTACCCTTTACAAGTTTTATCCATAGATGCCCACAGATACTAATGTTTTTGACATCCCTAGTTAGGGCTAACCCATGTTCAATTGAGTTAGGCTTCGTACATATTGGTCCTAGTTTGATTAAAACTAGGTCAAGTAGGGCTCAATTAGGGATGGGAAATAAACCTGCTTTGTAGATATTGTTTGAACATGTTCCCGTTTTGACGGGGAATTCTCTCAATGATTGGGTATGAGTATGGGAATTCCCAATTTTTTCAATTGGGTATGAAGATGAATATGATGATAGGGATGTACATATCTGTCTCATCGTCATCCGCATCCCTACCATATCTTCGTTTCCATATACACACATATACACACAATTTTTATTTTTTATTTCTTCTAATTATTTGGTTTGTCATGAAATTCATTCGCATTTTTAGGATAATTTTTTTGTCTTATCATAACTTTTACGCAATTATGTTCAAAAAATGTACGTCAATTAAATATTTTTTATGTCTCATATTTGAATATTTCTACTCTTTTTTAATATTTTATTTATTGTATATTTTGTTTTCACATGATAATGTTTAATACTCTTAATGCATAAACATTTCGTTTACTGGATATTAAAAATTATCTTTTTTATTCTTTTATTATTAATTTTTGTTTTATTTGAATAACTCTTTTTGTTTCATTAAAACAATTTTCGTTATCTCTCAACAACATTTGAAAAGTTTTCTTAAATCTATAACGTATATTTCATCTTATCATATCATTAATTGTACATTTGTTTTTCTTTGTGCGATTTTATTCAATAGTCTCTCAAATTGTTTCTAAGACACATTTGATAATTTTGTCAATATTTTTATTTGTTGTTTATTTTTATCATATAGAATACTATTTTTATATATTTTACATAATTTATTTTTTATTTTCTAAATCATTATCATACGTATAATATTATCACTACAATTGTATAAATAAATTTTATTTATTATAATATTATAATTTAATGTAATTGTCATGAATTTTTTGATAACCAACCAACATATATTGAAGTTCAAAAGATAAAAGGTTTGTTAAAATTTTATTAGTATTAGTTTAATCTTTGTTCTTTATGTGATTTTGATCAAATGATGTGTAATAACTTTTATTAGTGTATAAAAAAAATGATATTTCATTAAAATTTTAGCAATTGAAGTAAAAAAAATTTTAAAATATTTTTTAATTTGAATATTTGTTTTACTTTTATACTTTTTAAAAATATTTTCAAAATTTATCAACTAGGTTTCATTAATGTTTGCAAATTTAATAAATGTTTTGACTCATGAATTTTATTTGGTATTCTAATTTGAAATGTATATAATTATATTTTTTTTAAATATTTGATATTGAAGAAACAACCCTCATTTTAATATTGAATATTTGATAATATTATTTTTAATTATTTTATGAAAATTAATTAATTGATTTTGAAACAATAAGAAAGCGAGTATGGGTATAGGTACGAGTATATACTCGTTATTAGATGGAGAAGGAGATGGGACAAAAAAATTTGATACTCGTTGGGTTTGGGGATGAGGATAAGGATGAATTTTTTTCTCTAAGGATAGGTACGGGATAGTGAAACCGGTCCTTGCCCAGTCTCATTGCTAGCCCCAACCCAACTGAAGCCATGTTAGTTTGAGCGTAGGTCGAGCTAGGTCAGAATAAGTTCACATTTAATCGAGTCGGAGCGAGTGCATGTTCATTTGAGGTTGGCTAGGTTTAGATCGATCCTAGTTAGATCAAGACTGTATTAGACCTGACATGATTAAGACTAGGTTGAGTAGGACCACATTTAGTCGAGTTGAGCTACAACTGTGTCAAGTCAAATTCGATCAAGTCCAATTCAAGATGAGCCTTTGTCGAACCAAGGCAAATTGAGTCAGCTGTGGCCAAATTAAGTTGCATTAATATCATGTAAGGTCAAGCTAAGTTGACTTAGGTCCAGATCGACTTAAATTGGAATGAGTTAACATTTAATCGAGTTGTGCTAAGTACAAGTTAGGTTGACTCTAGTAGGATTGTGCTTTGGTTAAGCCTAGTCCCATCGAGTCTAGGTCGAGTTAGGTCAAGGGTGGGATTAAGATAGACTAAGTTAGGTTGAGCCATGTTAAGTTGGACTTATGTTGGACAGAGACATCGAGCCACATTGAGTTGGTTCCATGTCAAGCTAAGTTGGGTTGATCTCATGTCATGCCGAGCCAAGTAGGTATGACACCATTCTTAGCTAAGCCATGTTGGGCATGAGTCGGGCCCACTTAGATAGGAATTAGGTTAGGCTGGTCTAATATTGAGTTGGTCCAATATGGAAACAGTCCATGCTAAAAGCCCTTAGGGTGATATTCATCAAGTCACATCCTTACCTATTAGTGCTAGTGGTGATATTTCTCCTTCTTTGCCTAAAATTTTGGTGTCGCCTAGTCTTTCTACAAATCTTATTTTCGTTGACCAATTCCTTGATCATAATTATAATGTCCAATTTTCTTGTTCTAGTTGTGTTGTGCAAGACTGTGTCTGGGAAGATAATTCTGGAGGGACCTAAAGTGGGACGAATCTTTCCGCTATGCTTATATCTTCTTCCATATATTGTCCTATCTTTTATCTAGTCTGTTTAGATGATAGACAATTGAATAAAATGTGGCATAATATTTTAGGCTATCCAAATTTTCATATACTCAGTACCTTGTTTAAATCTGGTTCTTTGGGCAATAAAAATTCACCTATTTCCTTTGATTTTCCTACATGCAAACTTGGTAAAAGTAAAACTTTACCATTTTCTCGTAATGCACTTTGTGAAAATCATTGTTTTGACATTATTCATAGTGATGTTTAAGGAATTTCTCCGGTTGTTTCTCATGCAGGTTATAAGTGTTTTGTTACATTCATAGATGACTACAATATATTTACTTGAGTATATTTTCTTCGGTCTAATGCCGAAGTTTTATTTTTTTTTCAGTGTTTTGTCTCATTTTTTAAGACTCAATTCTTTGCTCATACAAAAATCCTAAAATTAGATTTTGGAAGAGAATATATGTCTAATGCTTTTCATAATTTCCTTCAAAATGAAGGGATTATATATCAACGTTCTTGTCCTTCCTCACCAGAACAAAATGGTATTGCCGAAAGAAAAAACTGTCACCTTCTTGGTGTTGTACGAACTATTTTGCTTAAATCCTCTATCCCTCCTCATTTTTTGTGTGAAGCTCCTTGTACTGGTGTTCATTTAATGAATCGTTTACCTTCTGCTACTCTACATAATGTTTCTTCTTTTTTCTAAGTTGTTTGGGCATTCTCTTTCATACGTTGATATTCGTACTTTTGGTTGTGTTTGTTTTGTGCATCTTCCTACTCATGAACGTCATAAACTAACTACCAATCTATTAAGTGTGCTTTTTTAGGCTATGCTCTTAATAAAAAATGTTATGTTTTTTATGATCCTTAGTCCCATCGCATTATAGTTTCCAGGAATGTGATTTTCTTTGAAAATTAGTTTTTCTTTCCATATGTTGCATTTTCATCTCTATATTTATCTCTTTGCCACATTTTTTAGATTCTTCACAAATTGTGGAATGGTTCAAGTCTGTCATCATTCTTTTGGTGCCTTTCATGATTTTGCTTCGATACTTGATCTTATCACTACTCTTGCACAAGTGTCACGTTTGTTCTTCTGCTCTTCCTCTTTGCCAATCCATCTGATCATCAAAACCTCTTATTTGGTATGGTATTTTTACACCATTCTCTTTATCAACTTCCTTGTCTTTCATTTTTATTCCTTCTAGTTATACAAAGGTTATTGAAAATGAAAGTTGGAAAAGGCAATGCAAGAAGAACTAGAGGCACTTGAAGAAAATCACACTTGGGACATTGTGTTATCCACGGTCATACCTATTAGAAATAAATCAGTTTTCTCTATCAAGCTTCGCTCTAATGGCTCTCTAGATTGCTACAAAGTTCAATTAGTGACTCTTTTTAATAAACAAGAGTATAAGAATGATTATGAGGAGACATTTGCTCTTGTTGTGAAGATGACTGCAATTCAGGCAATCCTTTCTATTGCTGCTTTTCAATCTTGGCCATTACATCAAATGGATGTGAAGAATGCTTTTTGTTCATGATGATCTCAAAGAGGAAATCTACATGAAACTTCCCTCAATTATGCTACCTTCTTCTACTGATGTTTGTAAACTACAACATTCTTTGTATGTGCTTAAACATGCTTCTCGGGCTTGGTTTGAGAGGTTTCCTACTACACTACTTAAGTTCTCCTCCACCTATAGTCAATATAATTATATGGATGATCTCATCATTACGTATATTGATCATGGGTTAGTTACTAAGCTGTAACTGGAGCTACAAGCAACATTTCACATGAAAGATCTTGGACAACTCACATATTTTTTAGGATTGGAGGTACATCATCAATCCAATGGCATTTTTATAAAGCAACAAAAGTACATTCATGGTTTGATGAAATTGGCGGGTCTATATGGAACTACTTCATTTGATATTCCTATGGAAGTAAATTTCAAGTATAGGAAAAATGATGGAGATCATTTGCCAGATCCCACTCTCTATCGACATTTGATAGGAAGCCTTATCTTTCTAACCACTACTAGACCTGACATTTCATATGTTATTCACTAGGTAGCTAGTTTATGTCGTCTCCTTGTCATCTTCACCTTGTTGTTCGTCGCATTATCCGATATCTTATAGGATCACCTACACATGGGTTATTTTTTCCTAAGGAATCATCTTTATAGCTTATGGCATGTAATGATTCTAATTGACCAGGATGTCCAAATACTCGTAGGTCTACTACAAGTTGGTGTATTTTTCTTAGTGATTATAACATCCCGACCGGATATTACGGACTTAAATAATATAAATAAGAAAATTTATATAACTTCATTTAAATTTAACATCATTTCCCAAAAATGCAGGAAATTTAAAACTTATACAATACAAATTATCTCAAACTTCAATTCATAAATTGAATTATAAACCAAATACATGTTTGTAAACCAAAGATTTCAAATTCATCAAATCCTTAAATAGTAAAATAATAATATATTTTCCCCGACTAGCCCACACTTCGAGCCTATGCCTCACCAGATCCACCTACAACATCATCTGCTCACGTGTACCGCATACACGATCACCGCCAAACACAAGCAGATAGGGTGAGCTAACACACACACACACACACACACACACACACATATATATATATATATATAGATATATATACAAGCAAAACAACTCCCCTAACCTGGATTAAAGCTTTCCCCGATATTCTTCTACTTCTTTCCTTGAACTC
>Ga0099823_1001232_pt1 | contig 20502 bp, 12 predicted proteins | sample CowpearedBW_FD_76831 | JGI IMG/M metagenome (GOLD analysis project Ga0099823, IMG submission 76831) | Root nodule microbial communities of legume samples collected from California, USA - Cow pea red BW | ecosystem: Host-associated > Plants > Roots > Nodule | place: USA: California | collected...
ATTTGAAGTGAAGATTAAGATAAACCAAAAAGAAGTGGTCGGAATTGATTTCAGTTTCCTCACCTGCCTCTACCTCACAACTCCCAACATCAGCCATAACTTCAAGAGGGTCCCTTCTCTGCCTCAACATTCAGAGGCATTAATGTACCAATACTATACCAATACACTACAACAGTACAAATAACATTTTCTTCCTCTACCCTAAACCCATTGAAAAATGGAAAAAACAAACTTTCTCTCCAATCTCATTCTCACCCAACTACCCACTTGCTAGTTCTTTCAACCCTCTCCTCCAGATTATTTGGAATTGAGTAAAGTTATCATCTTTTCGCTATATTCATTTCTGGGTAGTTCTTGCTCATAGCATTGGACTGTGCTGATCTATCACTGTAATTGAAGCTATGAACTCTCCAATTCATGCCCCTTCATCGTCAGCATCTTCTTCTTCTTGTTCTTCGTCCCATGTGCTTCATCCTCCTCCATGCCTCACTCATGCTTCTCGTAACCTCAAGTATCCTCTGTAAGTGTTCCACTTTTCATGATTATGATGCTTTTGTATTTTTCTGTTCTGAGCTATGTTTTCGGAATCCACACCTTTTTCCATTTCATCCCTGTAACGGATTCTTAGCGTGACTTGAATTGGAGTTAATTAATCAGAACCACAGTAAAGAGTGTCCGTTCTAAATTTTTAAGTTATTGATAGTGGCATTTATAAGAAGGATTATCGGACAATGTTTTTATAAATAATGAAAATGGCATTTCTCGGATAATAATGCAGGTATGCAAGATTATTATTTGCTTTTTGGATGGTAAGGTGGAGTTTAACTTTGCTTACATGATTGGTTTACCTGAGGAAATATCCTTAGAATCAAGCACTCTTTGTTCCCTTTTCAAGTTTATTGTCCATGAACACAAAAATTTTGCAGATTTAAATTTTGTTGCCCTTTTTTCCCTGAAGCTGCAAACTGCTAGACTTTTATCCGAACATTTTTATGTGTATAATTTCTTTGAGGCATTGAGTTGCACATCAAAGTCCAGCTTTTCTTGGTTTTCTAAACTTCAATATGATCATATTTGGCACCTATTACATAAGTGTGTAGCCTTTGGGTCAAAAATTTTGTTACTAAAAATGTCAAGATTAACATTATGTAATTTTTTTTATGTTCATAGGTTGTTGCCACAGACAATCTGTACCTCTCAGAAGAAGTATCGCTGCTTTGGAGCTCATATAGAGGCTTCTTTTAATACTAATCCCTTGAAAAATTACAAATCGTTCAGAAGTTCTCCATGGTGGTCTGAAACACAATCCTTGGTTTCTAACCAATCACTCAACAAACAGTTGTTCTCAGTAGGATCTTTAGCAACTTCTACATCTCAAGATGTTTCTGATACAACTCGTATTGGTGATGATAAGATTGGAGTGTTACTATTAAACCTTGGAGGTCCGGAGACTCTAGAAGATGTGCAGCCTTTTTTGTTTAACCTTTTTGCCGACCCGGTAATACACTTGGTTTTACACACTTTGCATTTGAGCTGTCATTTTTTATCCTTCAGTTCCTTTAGGTTGAGAGTAACCTGAAACTATAATTTCTTTATTGTTTGATTTGATATTATGTACAATCACACAGGATATAATACGATTGCCAAGGATATTTAGTTTTCTTCAAAAGCCATTGGCCCAATTTGTATCGGTTGTAAGGGCCCCAAAGAGCAAAGAAGGCTATGCTTCCATCGGTGGTGGCTCTCCTCTCAGACGTATGACTGATGCACAGGCATGACTCTTCCCATCAATTTGTTTCTTTTCTGATATGACATATTTTATAGTCAAATTTGTAAGTAGGCATTGGATCTTCCAATTTCAATTTCTACAAATTGAACTGATTATATTTGAAATGGAGTTGAGCTGTGTATATTTACCATACATGAAATTTGTCTCTTTCCAATTTTTCTCAACTTCAGATTATGTAAAGCGAAAAAAACAGCACAAAAGTATATAAAAGAATTTCGAAAAGATTTCTAAAAATCAATGTCATGTGCATTTCAATTTCATTTAGCTATTGTATTTATAAATTATAACTAATATATGTGGCTACTATTAGAGTAGAATTTTTTTTCCAGTAGGTACTTTAAGTTACTAACTTGGACAATGTCACCTCATCCTTAATATTTTTCCAAGCAACTAAATCAAGGTTTTCAAATTTCAGTGATCCATTTAGATTTTACAATCAACTTATAATGCTATGGGATATATTACATAATCATTCCCTTAAATAGGTACTTTTGTTTGACTCTATTAGTTGCCTAGTAGTCCTTATTCATCTAATGAGCTCTTTCACAGGCTGAAGAGTTGAGAAAATCTCTTTGGGGAAAGAATGTCCCAGCTAAAGTATATGTTGGAATGCGTTACTGGCATCCTTTCACTGAAGAAGCTATTGAGCAGGTAGTCATGATGTAAACTTCAAAAGAATTTGTTTAAGATCATGCCATTGGTGGATTCTCTTCCCTGTTATTGTCCTTCAATCTGAGTTAAAAGATGTAGCTGTATGCTTCATATTCTAAAAGGAAGCTTGCAACATTTCAAAGGGTTGCTTGAAGCAATTGTCTTTGATATTGCATTATTGGGCAGCTTCCATGTAGCCAATGCGTTCTATCCTTGTGGAGTTATGCCTTGGCCAATACCAATTAAATCTGACTCCTAACCTTTTTCTAAGATTGTCAGTAATTAGCTTGAAATATTTTCTTGTCTATTTATACTGTATGCAAGTGAGCACACATTCACATGCTTGTGTGAACAAAAGTGTTGAGCTCTGATTCTTAGAAAGATCACTGTGTTTATTGTAAGCAAATTTAAAACATTAAGCTTGATTAGCAAAGAAAGAATAAATGATAATAGTGTTGAAAATAAATATTAAGGAATCATGAAATTTTATTAAAATTGTGATAACTTTTGGAACGATATTTATCATTTATCTTTTTTGTGATTTCTGGCCTACCTGATTATAATTAATTTATCCCTTAAAATATATTGTGTAGATTAAAAGGGATGGAATTACAAAGCTTGTTGTTCTTCCACTTTATCCACAATTCTCAATCTCAACCAGTGGATCAAGCCTACGTCTGCTGGAGAATATATTCCGGTGATTACTGAAAAAATATTATCTCATTCATTATACTTCAAATATATCAACTATCTAACGTTCTGTTATATTGTGAATTATTGTTTGTTCTCAGAGAGGATGAATATCTAGTCAACATGCAGCACACGGTAATACCATCATGGTATCAGCGTGAAGGATACATAAAGGCCATGGCAAATTTAATTGAAAAGGAGCTGAAGAGTTTTGACAGCCCTGACGAGGTTCAACATTTTGTTAATGTTTAAAATTTAAACGACTTTTAAAAAAGGGCATGGTTCCTTGACATTTTTTATAATTCAAATCTTGTCCTTTTGGTAACAGATTGACAAACTAACTATGCTTGATTTCATCAGACTTTTAAGATATATTATATTTTGTTTTATTGAGATTGCTGTGTTGACAATTTTTGTCATTACTCTATGTCTTCGTTTGGCATTGCTGAGAAGTATATTTCCTGAAATTTAGTTTGATAGGGAAAAATATGGTTTAGGAAATTATAATTCTGTATTAGGAATTTATTAGGTAGTTGTTTTTATATTAATTCCAGATTAGGCAGTTATAGGTTATGATGTGACAGTTATAGTGACATAGACTCTCAAAAAGACTATAAAAATTAAGTCATCAGATTGTTATTATTGATGTTTTGGAGGAGGAAACTTCCTGTTAGTGTGCAACCTTGTATCTGATGATGTTTGTACTTAAATCTAGCTTAAAAACCTACTTATGGAACCAAACTAAAATGTTTAACTGCAAAGGACAGTTTCCTTATTTAAGCCTTAAGGATGAGGCTGCTTCTGTACTGGGAGGCATTGATAAGTCAAAATCTGATTTAAGCTGTTACAATTCTGCATTAATATGTTATGAGGCAATAATTTTAATATTGATTTCGGATTAGGAAGACATAGGTTATGATTTAGCAAATGTAGTGGTATATAAGTTGTGTAATAGACTTGTAAAGAGGAATTAAGGTGTCAGATTGTCATTTTCAGTGTTTTGAAGAAGGAAACTCGCTAGGGGGAAACCCTGTGTTTGTTGACAATGTACTCAAATTTAGCTTAAAAACCAGATCATTTCTATACTTTAATCAGAATCCAGTGTTTGTTTATTCATTCCAGCAGAGTTGCTCTAGTTTCTGTGTTGGCATGAGTCCAAGTAATTCATGCTTGTTGCAGGTCATGATATTCTTCAGTGCACATGGGGTGCCTCTTGCATATGTGGAAGAGGCTGGTGATCCATACAAGGTTGAAATGGAGGAATGTGTGGACTTGATCATGGAAGAACTCGAGACTAGAAAGATAACTAATCCCTATACCCTTGCTTATCAGGTAACTCCTTTTTGTTTTCTCAGCAGTTGATTCTCTATAAGTTCTGATTTCTATTACTTATTCTTTGTTAGATTTTCTACTAAAATGCCAGTATATTTCCCTCACCCAAATAATAATTGGAAATTCTCTTAGTTGAGTGATTCATTAGGCAATAATATTCAAAATAGATCATCATGTTCACCAACGCTCCCATAAAGAAAGCTCCTTGGGAGAAGTTCTTTACAATTAGTCCTTCCGCATGTCTTCAAACATGCCATCTTTTTATACCCTAGATTTAGAATTTCTGTTTCTGGACTTCTAACAGTTGACTATAATATTGTTACAGAGTAGAGTTGGACCTGTGGAATGGTTAAGACCCTATACAGACGAGACAATAATTGAACTTGGAAAAAAGGGAGTGAAAAGTCTGCTGGCTGTTCCAATTAGGTAAATGTTGTCTCTATCTTCTCCACCTCTTTTCCTTGTTTCTTCCCATGCACATTGTTAACCCCTGCTTAATTCACAGCTTTGTCAGTGAGCACATTGAAACACTAGAAGAAATTGATGTTGAATACAAAGAATTGGCTCTAGAATCCGGTATACAAAATTGGGGACGTGTTCCTGCTCTAGGATGTGAACCTACTTTCATTTCTGATTTGGCAGATGCTGTCATTGAGAGTCTCCCATATGTCGGTGCCCTGGCAGCCTCAGACCTTGAAGCTCGACAGGTACTCTTTTGAACACCCATATAAATTTATGTTTCATATTCTAGATCAAATCTGCATGGCTTTTGGAAAAAAGGTAGATGTCACAGGAAGCACCAGTGAAGAGAGTCACATAAGTTGTAGTCCTGTAAAAGGAGGTAAAGGAAGATTAAGAATAACATTATAAAATATTATTAAAAGTGACATCGTGGTGAATAGTATCCCCTGAGAATTTAGTTTTTAACTGAACCTCATGGCTTTTTGTGATTCATGTAATCAAAATAAGAAATGATTGTTGTTATTACTTTTATTTATTATTATATTCATGGTGGAAATATTTCATTCAGTGTTCTTTTAAGCATTATTGAAAACTGACAGAATTTTCCGTAGATTTGATGATGATGATATATTTTGTAGCTATATAGTTGCATCTTATGATCTGATTGAAAGTTTGCGGTCTTTGTCAGTCCCTTGTTCCACTGGGCAGTGTAGAAGAGTTATTGGCAGCATATGATACACAACGCAAGGAGTTGCCACCACCAGTTATAGTGTGGGAATGGGGTTGGACAAAAAGTGCTGAAACCTGGAATGGAAGAGTAGCAATGTTGGCTGTGCTTCTTCTTTTGTTTTTTGAAGTCACTACAGACAAGGGTTTGCTGCACCAATTCGGAATATGGCCCTCACTTAGGTGAATGAAGAATCACCATGTGCCCTCTAAAGACAGGATTTAGTTGAGTTAAGTTTTTGATTCTGTCAGTACATGGCTTTTTTATACTACAGTCAAATCATGTTCTTAACACAGTTTTCGAGTAGTTTTTATCATAATCAAGCTGCACTTTACAATGTGTTAAGGCATGATTAGAGTAATGTAAAAAGGTCTTGACAGTGGATCAGTTTATATCCATTCAGTTTTGCTTGTATTTCCATAATTTAAGCATCATGTGCTTCTCAGATCAAGGCATGCACCCAGGAGTTCTCAAATGCAGTTTAGGCACTGTATTTGAGGATTGAGACGGGAGAGAAAATTTGTATACTATAGAATATTTTTGTATGTATTTAAACTGGAAAACTGGCTTTCATGAGTTGGAAAACTACTAAGCTGTTGTAGATGATGAGCAGTTGAGGCAATAACAAATTCTTGTTGTGAAGTGTGAACTCATCGGAGAACACTAGCAGTTTTACTGTTATGTTAGCCAAGATCTACACAGAAGAGATTCTGTAAAAGGTGATGAAACTCTTGTTCAATTTCTTTGCACCTGGACCAGACACAAGCACTGATCTAGACATGTAGCAAAACTTACGAAGAAAGTTTAGGAAAAACGGATATCGCCTCATCTGAGCAAGTTTTACTACTAGATATATAATGTACAGTAACACCAAAAAAATGTTACTAAATCATGAAAAATGTTACTAATATAATTTAGTAACATTTTATCATATGTTACGTATTTTCTAAGTTATTATTAATTTTTTTTGTAACATTTATACATATTAATAGAGACATTTAAATAAATGTTACTAAAAATTTTAAGTGACATTATTTTAATATAAGTGTAACATTTTTAAAATGTTACTAAAATTTTATAAAAATGTTACTAAAATCTGATAATAACATTTTTTTTTAGAGAAAAGTAACAACTTTTACTAGAAATTTTTAGTAACTTTTTCTTAATAAAAAGGCTACATGTTAAAAATGTTACTAAAACTTTTTAACAATATTTATTTTATAGATACATTATAAATAAGTTATTAATTTAAAACTTCATAAAAATTTCATGTACATGTTCATCACTATATATATATACAATAAACAAGTCAGATTCTTAGGATAAAAGTATTTGTACTTATTGATTACATTACTTCTAGATTTGTATACTAAATAAAGCATTTGGGAGCACCGGCCTCTAACACCAAGATGACATATCTTGCTAACAAAAAAGAAGTTTGTCATTACCTTCTAATAAAATTTAGCAATTTTCATTTTTTTTTTTATGTACCACATCCACACATTTGACACTAGCACTCCCAAATTCATTTATTGTCAGTCTTATCATAAATTTGGGTGAAACTCTTCACTTAAAAACATCAAATATATCAATGATACCAAAACATAACAAGAACTATCACAAAAATTATTATTTTAAATGAAGAATTTTATCAGAAATGGTAAGAGGAAAAAAAATCAAGAATTTAGAATGGTGATTAATTTAATAACAAAGGAGCAACTTGATTCTATTCCCTATAAACATATAGAAAACACAACTTGAATCATTCATTTCTTTAGAATTTGATTTAATTGGGATACTGAAATCTCAAAAGTCATTTGTAAGCTTAACATGCTTCATTCTCATTCCTATAGACTTGGAAGAACAAGTCTTGATGTTGAAGTATGGAATGTACAGGGATGAGGCAAGGAAGCACCTCCAGAAACTAGGTAAAGCTCCGTTTTTAAGTATTTGTCTTGTGTACATGCAAGTAACCAATGCGAAGAACCATGAAAAAGACATATAATAGAGCAATGAAATTCCTTCAAATAAAACACACAAACCAACCAATATGACAAGCCATATCACCGCACCAATAAAAGAAACAATCATCAACTTCCAAGCAATAACAAAAACCATAGTCTTAATTTTCCAACCACACATAAAAAAATTCATGCTCTAAGAATCTTACATTTTCAATATAGCACCTTCTTCCAACATTGTCTCTCCACTGGGTAGTGGAGAGAAATGGCAGACTACATTGTTTATTGATATACATTTGGGAAAACCAACTCCTCTCTCAATCTTCCTCTTCACATTCTCATATACAGGTTAAAATATTAGACAATGTCCCCTCTTATAGAAATAAATATAAGTTTATTCTCTAATATATGAATCGCATTTCTCACAGATGTCCACAATCATGGCCTTAGGTTTACATTCCAAAATAACAAGCTTACAATAAACCACAAATGTAAATAATTCTAGTTGTCGGGCATCCGAATTCGGGGTACATGGCTCCCCTGCCATGAACAATTGATGAAACTCCTTCACCATTGAGTTACGAGTCAATAATTTCCTTCACAATTGGTTTTTACTGTACTACAACTCAACAATTGCTTCAATTTTTGTTGTTGTTGCTATGTCATGCTATGCAAGTACCTATTCACGCGACTTAACTCTTGCATTAATTCTACATCTCACTCTCTTTCTCCACACATACTTTGACTCTCTTTTACAAGCATTGTATAAGAAAAGTCCCAAAATTATTTTGACAACAATTCCAAAGAAGAGATAATATATTTGTATTTTGATTAGCTTATTAGGTTAAAAAAGTGTTTACATTAAAGACAGAAAGCAAAGTAAAAATAGAATCGTTGCAAATCAATTGTGAGCCCTAATTATCCAATTGATCTAAGTTCTCAAAATTAACACATAAACTCGCATCCTAAATCCATTGCATAATGTAAAGAGAAGGAGATCGAGAGATTGGAGAGAGCAAGAGATCGAAGAGAGGGGCAACCTAGCTGGACTTCATCTATAACTGAGAATAAACCTTGTCAAAAATGCAACAAAGATTCAAAAAATCTCTACTAGCCTCATCGGAGATGAGAAGCTTCGTTATTAAATCCCAAAGTAAAGCACGTAATAGCCTGAAGAAAACGACAAGCGGAACTGAATAAGGAAATAATCTAAAACTGATAAACTTATGTTCTGGATTTGGTAAGTAAGACCCATTTTTTTCTTTCTTTCTATCTCCAACGTTTTGGCCTTGGTTTTTATTTGGGAGCCCTGAGTTAGTCCACTTAGTACCCCCAAGACCCCCTTCCAGCCCCTAACTCTCTCATTTTGTCTCATTCACCAAAAAAAGTTCTCACTCTTCCTCTTAGTGTTGAAATAAGAGTTATGCTAGGGCAGTTGCAAAATTCTCCTTCCAGTTAGCGGAAACCATCTTTCACCACGTAAGTTGAGCTCTAAAACTCTATCCCTTCATTCTTCTCTGTTTGGTAGCTCTAGTTCCATGTGAGTCTCAATCGTGGTCTCATTCTTATCTCCCATAGTTCTATTTTTCAGCTTCTTAAATCTGCTCAAGGTCTTGGTGCTCCTCCCTGAAGGGTTTCTTGTGTTAGTTCTCAGTTTTGAGGTAAGGGAAGCTAAACTTTAAAACCTTTTTTTAGTGTCTTGCATGTTTTTGGTTTTGATCATGCTTAAAATGGTGGTTTGATGTTCGTGGTTGTGTTTTTTAAGTTTTGTTGTTTAGATTTTGGGTTTTTTGCATGTTGAAACCTGTGGAAATCTGCTATTCTAACTTAAGCGAGAATTTCTAGCTTAAGCGATATTAGTCTAGCTTAAGCAAGAACAGTAAAATTTCACTTTGCTCTTTGTTAGAATTTTAGCTTAAGCGAGACCAGTCTAGCTTAAGCGAGAATTTCTAACTTAAGCGAGATCAATCTAGCTTAAGCGAGAATTGTTGCAGAATTTTAATTCCTTACTTTAACTTGTGATTGACTGAGTTAATGTTAAAAATATGATGTATGAAGCTATGCATGAATGAGGTGACATTTATATTTTCTTGTAATTGATGTGTTTGGTGTGAAACGAAACATGACTTGATTGGTTGGTTGGGCATTGACATGAGATTATAATGCTTAAGATAAAATGTGGATTTGGTGTGAGAAACATGGACATGGCATGAGTGGACGTAATTCCATGAAACTCTTGGCGAGATTTCATGGTGGTATGGTTATATAGGAGATGTTTAGATCAAAGAAGGTATTCTGAACTCTGATAATCGTTCACGCTCATATAGAGTAGAATGATTTATGTGGTGAGAGTGACAGGAGGTCCTAGTTTCTGGCAGGATAATGGCCTTAGATAATCATGGATTAACCTTGTGTGTGGTTGTGTGATAACTCCTTGTGTATAGACTCTGTAGAGTTTAGAAACCAACACACGTGCATACTTCCTTTAGAATTCTATATCAATGCATAATCTGGATAATTGAGTTTGAGAGTCTTGCATTGTTTGCCTTCACATGCCATGTGTGTTTATTGAAAAGCCTGTTTAAAAATTTGCTTGTATACTTATATGATGAAAATTATTTTTATCTCTAGCTTACCATTTTTTCTTTGTGTCTGTTCTCTTATTTGGCTTTTTTCTTTTTGCGATGATCACCAAATCTTTTATGTGAGCAAATGTGGAGACTCTTGGTGATTGTGATGTTGGCGGGGGAGTTGTTGTGTAGTTAGGCTTCTTGGATCCTTTATAGCTCATTATTAAGCATTTCTCTTTGTGTATTGTTATTTTGTAGTTTCTTGCTCTGTGAGCAAATTTCCAATTTAATCTAATATGTGATTAGTCTATGGTTAGAACATTGTGATGTGCCTTTGGAGTATTCCTTTGAGTATACTATGAATGACCGCAATGGTTGATTCTTATATACTTTATGTCGATTTTCCTTTTTTTTTTATATATACCATATACATGCGGCATTCGTTAGAATTATTCTATTCAATTGGGACGTTACAAGATAAATTAGAAAATAAAGCACCACGTGAATAAATAGTCCGAATCATTCTAACGGTTAAAATATTAAAATAATATATAAACAATTATAGTGGTTAAAATAAACAATCATAAATAACAATTTTTTGAGCAGCTTATTGAAAAAAAAAGTTAACCGTTAATAAAAATTAGTTTTTTTAGTGATTATTTATAATCATATATTTTAAAAAAATGTTACCAGTAAATATAATTTATATATAATAAGAATTTTAATAAATGTAAAAAATATGTTTACTAAAACTAATAAATCTCGCAGGGAATGTTATTATATAATTATTAATATAAATTAATAATTTATAATAACATTTATTCAACATATAATTTAATATAATTTATAATAGTATTTATTTGAAAAACATCATAATAATTTATAAAACTATCTACGGTAACACTTTTAATAATTATGATAATAGAATGTTACTAAAAGTAGGGAAAGTGTAATAATCTTCAGTGACCTTTTTAAAAATGTTACAACATTATTGTTAATATTATATATAGTAACATTTTTAATAAATGTAACTAAGCAAATATTACTGTACCTCACATATGTTGTAGTGTAAGTCTCCATGAGTTCAACTAAAAAAGATACTAGTTAAGAGTGATGCTAAAGTTATTATATAGTAAGATTGGACGATATCAAATGGAAACCAAGGAACAAAGTAGAGTGCAAACGGAAATAAAAATAATGGAGAAATTTTCCTCGCTTTTCTTTCACTGCATATCACAATAAGGGTGTATTAAGAGAAAATCACTTTTTCAAAAGTGTTTATTTTGTTATAATATAAAACTTCAATGTTATCTTGCAATGTTTTCAGTATTTTATTACTACTTAATCAATTAAAAAGAATTAACTTCAGTTTCCATTTCATTTTGCCTTTCACTTCGATTTAATCAGTCACAATTATCATAGTTAGTTTCTACATGAATTTTAAAATATCTATGATGAAACAACACATCAAATCAAAAGACAAATCTACAACCTAAGCAAGCAATTGTAGCTAGTTTTGAATGTAGATTTCGCTGTAGTCAAATAAAAAAGCAAAACACGTACGAACAAGTAAATGTGGTATTTAAAGGTTTTTAGAAGGTTCCATGGGAAGAAAAACTGTGGTTTCTAGAAACCAAGTTAAAAAGAAAAAATGTTATAACACTTGCACCTGAAACTCACAAACCTCAGGTCATGACACATAATCTGATAACATAATTACAAGTAATTTGTAAACTGAAGCAGATGTGGTTTCCTTTTTTTCCCTCCCATCTCCATACTCAAAGACTGAATGAGAAATCACCAATTCCTCACAACAGCTTCTTCAATAATACCAACTCCAAATGTAGACAAAAATGAAAAGAAAAGATAAAGATCATCCGGTTGTGAAGAGATCATTCACTAAAATCAAAGCTTCCACTGTGAGAGCTGCTGCCATTACGACTATGCAAGGAGAGGCCTCTCATGTGGCCAGACAAATTAGAACCATCCTTGTTTTCCTGAAAAAACTTCTCCCTCTCGACATGCTTTGCAGGTGGTGGTGGAATTGCCACATGATTAGAAACATCACCGTTCTGTTTTGGCCGTGGTGGTGGTGGTGGGATCACGACAGGCGGAGATCGAGTGTCGGCTTCAGGTGATGGCAGGATGACAACAGGTGGAGATCGAGTTTCAGCATGTCGAGATTGTGGCTCTATTGAGAGTGGTCTTATTAGTGGACGATTGAGTCTCTCCCCAAGTAAACCCAAGGGAGGGTTGTCTGTTTCTGTCTCCTCATCTTCAGGTCTTGCACAAGCCTTTCCCTTACGTAATCTGCAAGGAATTAGCCATACAGAGATTAAAGAATTTGGAAAATTCAGTATCATCCTACATTACAAAAGTGTAAGAAATTGAATTCCAAAAGCAGGGAAGGCACCTTCGGACTAACTGTTCAGGCTCCTCTTCTTCCTCTGCTTCCTCATGGTTGAACCGAGTTGCTGTTGCTGTAGTTCTGCCAGCAAGAAGGTCATCATGTCTTGTGAGAACTTTCTGAAGTTGCTCATTCAATTCAATTGCCCGAGAAACTATCCTTTCATCTCTGCAAAAGATCAATGCAAAACCAGTTTAAGGAACAGATTAACCATATAATGCTAATAAATAACTGGGTTGTGCATGCACAAATATATAAACATTAGGAAAATTACAAGGAAAAAACTTCTTGCTAAAGGTTATTCCAGTCTAGGATGAATGTCAAACGAAAAATCTTAGATTAGAGCTACCAATAAACTAGAAGCAAAGGCATCGAAAGAAATTAATAAAGAGAAAGTTGAAGCAGCCTACCGAGAAGCCATCACAAGATGCATAACCCTTTGCTTTTGAAAAGAACATTGTTCTACAAGGTCAAGGGTGAATTCATCCCTTGCTCCCTACAAAAGAAAACATTTACAAAGCAATAGTTAGAATGGAATTACTTTTAGATTCTAAAACTCACTCTCGGGTTGGGAGTCACCTGAGGATTTTGAGCATCAACAGCATCCAGGACCTCTTTTAGTACTTCTAATGCATTGCTAGCCTTTTGAATAATGCTACAAAAGACATGTAAATTTAAATGAGATATGAAGAAAGAGTTTCAGAAAGAACTTATCAAAAAAACATTAAGGAAAAAAAATCACCCAAAAGAAGATTTTGAAACTACTACCTCTCATCATTCATTTCATTTGACGACATAAATATTCATATTTGGATAAATCTTTTTTATCCCATTTTCCATCTATATAACTAAAGCAAATAATCCCTCTTGCTATAATAAATCATTTGAAATATTCATCTACAGAAGGAATTTTAAAGCTATGATCAATCACAAATTTACTAAAACTGAAGCAAAAGTCACCTAGATTCAGGGACAGTCTGGGACTCAGCTTGCGGAGCAACTGCTTCATGTCTAGGTGCAGCCTGCTCCCTGTTTGGTACATTATTAGTCCTGCTAGGTTGTGAACTAGGATGGTTTGATTGGATCACTTGATCCCTTTGAGAAAACTGCACTCCGGCACTCTGAAAAGAATAAAACCAATGTCATGATTTTGTTTGTGTTGTTCAAAGAGCACATTAATTATAATGACAGGTACAGGAAAAACAAATAAATTAACCGAGCGACCATTTTTTTTATAGCAACTACTTGTATTATGTACAAAAGGACCAGAAAAATTACAGCAGTCAATACTTTAGGAAACAAATAAAGAGAAGTTAATTAGCAATGGGTGACACTGGAAATGCTTACTGTCCACCATATCATGCCTCGAGCTCTAATATATAATAATATCACGATCAATCATGCCCCTTTTGATACGACCAAGAGTGTTTACCATCATGTCAAAAGCTTAAACTGCAAATAGAAGTGCAAATCTAGACCTTAAGCTTGACCACAGTTCGCCCTCAAACTTTGAGATAATTACAAACATGTATGAACCTAGGATTTGAACCATCATTAGCTCTAAGACAAAACTATTGACATGTTGTAACACTTTGGATCAGATGCAATCCAGTACTTATTTAAGTTATTGAATATGGATCTCAGCATTGAGCTTTACTCGAAATTAAACATATACCTGTGCTACCTTCTACACATGCCATTCCCTCCCTCTAAGAAACAGTTTGCCTAAGAACCTTGAAATGAGTAGAACATATCAAACTTGAAATTTGTATGTGTGAGCTCTAATACCAAATGATATGATCAATAGTCCTTACCACCATACTAAAAGTTTAAGTTGTTAGCTAAGGCACAACTCTCACATATAGTCAGAGGCAGACTTGTTCTATTTATACCGTCGAACATGGGCCCAAAGGCTGAACCTGATGTACAAACCCAACATGTACTCTTGCGACCCTTTGGGCATATCACCATGGCACAAAGTTCCTTTCCCATTTAGTCATCACAATGCACTCTAAACTATATAAGCAACTACCATACTATAACCTGATCATAATTACCGGGAGTCATCACTTAGCCTCATATATCCAGTTTAAATATGAACACAAAAATTACCCTTCAAATAAGCAAGTAAAACTTCAATTGCTGCCAATTGAAAAATGACTGCTAGTCTCTTCTTATACTTTTAAAATCAGAGTTAAAATAAACTTTCTTTGCCTAGTCAACAGCCTAACTACAGCTTATTAATCAAATGAATCCAGATCAAAACATAAGACTGTCCTAGGGTTTTGTACGCAAATTTGTACCTACCACCAACTCATAATATGCATTATAATACTGTGGAAACTTTCCAGACGCACCACCAAGGGATGTTTGTGTGGCATCTAATAGGAGAAAGATCCTCTCCCTCACAGGCAAATCAGACTGCAAACAAAGAGCAAGAGAGAATAAAAAAGTGAGGTTAAGAAAAAATGACAATGCTAGATAACAGAAGTCTTTGCAGTGAAAACTAACCTTTTTCTTCACAATTTTTACTAGAATGGGAATGATTCCAGTATCAATCACCTGCTCATGAATATGCTCTCCAATATTGTTCATCAACATTTCCAGCAACTAGAAAAGCAAAATAGATCAAAGATGGTTAAGTACAACACTACAGAACAGGAAAGCAAGAAATGTAAATATTTAACTCAAGAATGTCAAATAACCAAGATTTTCTGCATCAGATACAATGGAAACTATGTGGTTTCAAACTGTCTCTATACAAGTTTTTCAGCATAGGTTAAAACTTTTAGAAATTCACACAGAATAACGAGAAACTAAATTCATGATAAAGTCATTATACTCACCATGACAGCATAAAGTTGAGTATCAGGGTGTTTACTTCCTAGTCTCTTTTTTATAGCTTTGACAACATCTCTAGCTTGCCTGCATATTCAAAAGACGTGATAGTTAAAAACAGAAACAATGGATGGATTATCCTGACAATCCTACATGTTCATCTATGTTCATAATCAAGCCCAGATAGGGTGAACAAGAACCATGAACTTAATTTGAATTGTAAATTAAGAGCTCATTTGGATTTGATCATTCTTTTTAAGACTTAGTTGATTCTTTTTCTCAAAACCTCTCCAAGATTTCAATCATAAGTACTAGTAGGTTTCTTGATAGAAGAAACCGATTCAAAGATGTTTTCACTCACAGAAAACACAAAAAAACACCCTCTCAGAACTGTATATGCCTCGTTTATTTGTTTCTCAACAGTCATACAACAAGAACACTGTCAAGGGATGATGTTTCCCTTCTCACAGGACACTAAGAATCCTGTTTATACTCTCAACATACCAAAAAACGTCCCCCACAAAAACAAAACCCACCAATATATAGCCTTCTTATTAGGAAGACTATAACCTCCTAAGCTCCTAACCAACCAACTATTTGTTTTATTCCTTCTTACACAGACATTTAGTTTCCTTACAGATACTTTGAACACAATGTAAGCAAATGTAACCACACACTACTATGGCGGGCATAAAATATCAGTCATTAGCCAACTAATTGAAGGGTTACAACTTTTCCTTTTGAGAAGAAAAAAAAATCGAATATAAAAAGGTGCACCTAGAATGAAAAATAACTTATTCCTAAGAACCCAGCAATCAATTTCACCAAGACCAAAGAAAAATGATCATTCATAAGGATTATCCTCCAACATCAAACACACAGTTAGCCACTTGGCAAAGCTCAGGTGGCAGTGGTAAAGATCATAGGTTCGTTTCCTAAGCAAAGAAAGAAAAAACACACACATTCACAAAGTTTCCTTAGTCAAAATCTGAAACATAAAAGGTTATATATTAACAAATTTAAATGAGTTTAGTCTCATGTGATACAAATATACCATTGGCACCAACTGTTCATTCACATTGTTCAATCAGAAACAAGCAACATTGAATAAGGTTATAAAAGCATTTTGGTTACCTTCTATCATGAGCAACTAGCTCACAGATTTCAATATTTTTTGCCCAATCAGTTTCAGCTAGTTTCTCGCTTGTTGCACCATTGACTAGCTCAGCTGCCATCTTTTTCTAGATTTTAATCTAAAAATAAATAGAATATAAAACGTTAAAGGTATTTCAGAAGCAGAGGCAATCAGGGAGCAAAAAGTTAACAAAGTTTGACAATTTACCAGCTATTGCTAGAGAAAAATAAACAAAGCCGTCTGATAGAATTTCCAAAGGATACCGTAAAATTCAGATTTAAGACATACAAATACAAATATAAAGACAAAAAAAAGGATGGCTTTAAATAATGAATAACAACAGTTGAAGACAAAATGATGAACCAACTCTTTTTCCATATGAATAGCTAGACAGGAGAGCAGAAAAACTATAGTCAAAACATTCAGAAGAATTTAGAGGCCAATGGTTTTTCCATATATATAATTTACAAGAGAACATTATAGTGTCATTTGATCTCTTGCAGTGGAAAAAAAGCTTCGCTTGTTGTCGCTGTATGAATAACAAGATAGAATGTAGAGTATCTCTCAGATCTTTGAGAAGCCATTATCACATAGTTTTAGTTAAAAGCTAGTCTTTAAACAAGTTAAAAATTAGAGATTCATATCAAAAATTAAACAACTCAAAAATTACAGATTCATATCAATCAGACCGTTAACCATCATATCATCATTTACAACATATTTGCAGAGAAAAACATACAGATAATAACTGCTATGTCAACATAATTTGAAACAGTATCAATCACCTTCAAGAAAATTAACCTCAGTCCAAAGTGAAAAATGTCATCATGTCACAATAGCAATTGAAGTCTGAAAGGGTATGTCATGAACTACCTGCAAAAAATAAAAAAACATCAAGAGGACGAAAATTCAGAATACATGACTCAATTTCGGTTTCATAAAAAAAAATGCATTGAAGAAAATAAGCCAAAACTACAATCTGTATAACCCTTACTAACCAAAGAAAGAAAGAAAAAAAAAGAAAAAGTTTATAGTCCAGAAGGGGCAAAAAACAGGAAAGGATGAAATGAGACAGTGAACTATGAAATTAAAATTACTGTCCATTGCTCCCATCTTTTTTCCCTCGTAAGCATGAACATAATGGGTATCATAATTAAGCACAAAAAACAATAATTGCTGCAGCATCCAACTGAATCGCGATACAACTTAAACTGGTCTCAGATCTGAATTAAGGCACAACAACAAAACCCACAACTCGAAGAAACACAAACGAAACTCAAGAAGAGTGAAAACCTTCTAAAAATGAAAACTTTGGGGAGTTCGATCTTATGGGGTGAGAGTTAGCACCTGTGAAGACGGACACAACGATAGAGATGACGAGGAAGAAGGCGAGGAAACACTGATAGGCCCTAAAGAGCTTCAGCATTTGATTTCACAGAAGATCAAGTGCCAATTCTCTTACTTTTTCTCTTTTTTTCTTAACTTTAACCTTTTCTGGAATATGATGATAGTGAAATTCGCATGTGGGGTACTGTATTTTAAGGTTGTGAACAAATTGTTAGCTTGCAGAAAATGAGGTAAATGTATGTAAGAGAGGGAATTTGCGTATGAAGTTCAAGCAATTATTACTTACTAGTGAGGAATTAAATTAATTAAACATATAAAAAAATTAAGTGAAGAAATATTATTATTATTATTATTTTTAATTATTATGGGAATTGAAAATAGGTAGGAAAAGAATCTAAGATTGGCTGTTACGACGGTTTACTTCTCTGAAGAGACAGCACCGCCACGACAGAGCTGTCTGTCCCAAAAGCTAAATCTTCTCTTTCCAACCAATCCTTCAAATTAATAATGATTGTTAAGGGTTTTTTTTTCATTGAGTTTATATATAACTCAATAAAATTACTTTATAATATAAAATTTTTATTAACGTATAATATTTAATTACTTTTAAAAAAATAAATATTTCGAACGTAAAATTAACCACAATTTAATATCAATGACTCAATAACTTTGAACAAATCACATTATAATAATTTTTAATATTATTTTAATAACTAAATCTATATCAACTCGACTTTTCTTTTAAAAGTTTGTAATATAAAATTTGTATTTCGCATCATTTAGTATCAAATAATTATATACATAAAACATCAAATTGAAGCTTTACTTAATAAATCTAAACTGAGGATTACTCGGTCCATTTGATGTGTCATATTACTTTCGGTGCTTATGATAACTGATTCTTCGATTTGCATCATATATTTATTTATGGTAGACATGTACATGTACTTGTTAATGGTATTTTAAAATAATTTACTAATACTTATTAATAAAATATTTAGTCTATTCAATAGTAACATTTTCATAATTACAATAATTTATAATTTTTTATATTAACAATTTTAATATATATTATTTAAATTTAAATTCACACATACAATAACAATTATATGTATTTTTTTAAGAATTATTATATATTTTTTTAAGAATTATTATATAAATGTATTGACGTATCTGTAGTATTTGATACATATATTATATTCATACTGTACATATATTATTCGTACATCATAAGTTTTGGGTATGTCAGTCATTTACTTCTATTTGTAATAGAATAAATAATTCTAAGCTCTTCAACATTTTTGCTATATTTTTATTTATTAAACAAATAAATGTTGAATAATTTTAAAATTTAAAATATTCAATATATTTAATTTTTTTTTTTGGATAAAAACACTAATAAGGTTTATACAGGTTGATATAACTCCATTGATTTGCATCCACTCACTCTTCCATGGATATTTTTTTCCTATCGTTTTCTTTCTCTTTTAACGAAATTTGTATTATTTATTCAGTCAATAAAGATTAATATTTAAGAGAGACGGAATTAGTTTCCAGTAAGATTGTATTTTGATGGAAGGGTTATCAATTTCATGCAGTTAAATATTATACTAACCATTTCAAAGTACATAACTAATTGCAGCAATTACTTTTTATGAAATTGTTTCGTCTTATTTTCTTTTAGCGTAATTTAAACAACTCTTGTATTATATATGTCAATGTTATTAATAATTTATTCTTATTGGGAAATTGGTTTATCAATTTTAGTGTACTCTTTATTCTAAACTACTTCTTTCATTATAAAATTCAAATACATAACAGCACTTATTGTTTAACCTTTGAATATAAATGAGTATGAAAATGGGTTGAGAAAAAGTATTGATGGGGACAAAAGTCGACCACCAAACATGATGATGCTTCGTTGCTCTCAGATTCCGCTCCTTCTTCCACCTGTCACTCCTTTCCAACCTCACCACGATAGATAAATAAATAAATTCAAATCTTCATTTCTCGATTCTTTTCCGTACACGTGCCATCCCTTTATTGTGAAGAAAATCACGCTACAAGTGTTTGAGCAATTTACTTTGAATTAGTCAATTTTTAGGTTTTGTTTTGTTGGAGAAAAAGGGACAATTTAAGAAGTTCTAGGATAAGAAGGCAACCTTAAAGCTTAAAAGTTGCATATAGAATTTAAAACTACAGGTTCGTCCTTTTAACCAAGGAGAAGTTTAATATCATAATACATTAATTTCATCATAAAATGGGTCAATCCAATAAAAAGAAGATTCTTTAAATATTTTCGATACTTCCAATATTTTAATATCTAGAAACAACACGACCACAATACTCACATTATAATAAAGTGTGTTCTAATTAGAGTGTTAAAGACATTCGGGTCGGAGGAAAAGCAAGACAACATTTTCAATCAAACAGTAATTGAATTGACAAAAATCATTTATTGAAGACACACACACCTTTAATAAACATTCCATGATCTCAAACATGGAAGCATTGTAGGTCCAGACCATAACCAAATCAATTAACGCACATTTCTTATGATCAAGTTTTTTTTTTTTTACTTCCCTCATATAAC
>Ga0099823_1001233_pt1 | contig 20502 bp, 15 predicted proteins | sample CowpearedBW_FD_76831 | JGI IMG/M metagenome (GOLD analysis project Ga0099823, IMG submission 76831) | Root nodule microbial communities of legume samples collected from California, USA - Cow pea red BW | ecosystem: Host-associated > Plants > Roots > Nodule | place: USA: California | collected...
GTTTTGTCTGCTTCTGATACAATTTTGGGCTTCTTGTTGTTCTTTTTCTTATTATCCCTGACACTGTTGTTGTCGTCAACTTTTCTTTTCTTTTTCTTGTTATTTAGTTATGGTTTGAGGCATGGCTTGCATCGCAACCGTTGCATGTCATCACCATCCGACGGCTGGGATGCTTAATTCTGAAAAGGTAATGTTTCGTGTTCTTCTATCTTCCCTGGTATATTCACACGTTCTTCCAATGCCATTTTGTTATAATGAAACACTCTGCTCAATCATTATTATATGCACGAAACGTGGTTTTACTTTAAAAAAAGAAAAAAAAATGAAAATTATGATTTGCTTATAGATAATGGTGATCTGTGTTACACTTCCGAAAAATAATATGGCAAATTTGATTTAATTTAGTTTTACTTATTCGTCCAATATGATTTATACGATATTTTTAGATAAAAAAATATAAAAAAGTAGGTGTTTTTTTCATTGTTATCCAAAAATCAGTGAAAGGACAAATGTTAAAAGAATATGGCAACAATAAAGACGGCCAAAGCAACAGTACCATCTATCCAATGCTACAAAAGCATCAAAAGTTTAGCTGTAAAATAAAAGTGACATTTTCCAAAGCAAACATCGATTTTGAATAAGAACTCGGATATTATTGTATAACGATATATTACATCTTAATTCGGCGTGTTATAACTTAATTAACCATAATTATTTTATTTTATTTTATTTTATTTTAACATGCATCTTTATTTATAAAGACTAAAAAATTTATTAACAGTATAAAAGTATATTATGATGCTTCAATTAATCCTTTACACTTGTTTCACATAAACAAAAAACTTTGTATTTTCATGTAATTTTACTAAGGTTTTTTACGTGAATATCATTATTTGAGCACCATATTTAAATTTGGCTTAAATACTTTTTTGGTCCTCATTTTTCATAGTGTTTGTTGCAGATGCTCCTCATCTTGACATAATGTTTAAAATGATCATCATTTTTACCGAATGTTTAAAATGATCCTCATTTTCGTAATTCGTGTTTTATTTAGTCCTTTTCTGTAACGCCGTTTAAATCATTAACGGAGCATTGTATAAGTGGCACGATTTGTATTAGGATGTGTTATGTGCCACTTGTATAATGCTCCGTTAATGATTTAAACAACGTCATAGAAAATGATCAAATCAAACACGAATGGTGAAAATGAGGACCTTTTTAAACATTCGGTAGAAATGATGATCATTTTAAACATTCTGTCAAAATGAGGACCATCCGCAATAAATACTACGAAAATAAGGACCAAAAAGGTATTTAAGCCTTTAAATTTATAAAAATAGATGAATACTTAGTAGAGACCCATGTATACTATTTAATACTTATTATTAACCAAAAAAAGTTGGTAATAGACAAACTTTAAAGAAGGGATTAAATAGAGGTCATACTTCATTGGAAGACAATTAAAGATAATTCATAATTCTTAGGTTACATCTAATTCACTAATGAAAACTTTGATTACAATAACTACAACTATTTAATTATTTTTTTCTCAATTTTTTCCTCAGATTGGGAACACGGCTATTCTTTATTGTCACTTTTCGTTACAATCACAAAGGAAATATTGAAAAAAGTGTTTATTCTCAAGGAGATTATGTTGGAAGTATCTTCTGGGAGAGGGATAAATTCATAGAGTAAAAAATACAAAGGTTTAATATACTTTCACCAAGAACAAATTATACACAAAGCTAATTAACAAGAGTTGTAGACATCATCAAGTTGGAAATATAGAAACAATACAAATATATTTGGCACTTCAATTAAATTGATTGCACTCATTTAGTTCATGACCATTTGATTCCTTAAAATAAAATTTTAGAACTCAATTTTCAATAACAACTCAATTATTATTTAATAATATAAGATTTTTAACCATATAATATCTTAAATGGCTTCCAACTAGTCTCAACTATGACAAATTTGTAATGACTTTGGCATCATACACTTGTGTATAATGACTTTATCATATATCAAGATAATGTAAGATTTTTAACACTATATTTGATCCAAGGAATAAATATTTAAAATGTGAAATTAAATATTTGTAGGTAGTATAATAGGATTCTCATTGCAATGACATAATAATTCCAAAAAAAATTACTATGATAGATTCTTAATACTTTTAATATCATATTAAAGTAGTGGACATTTAAATTTAATTTTCTCTTACAAAACTGACTTAATAAGATGAATTTTTTACCCACCTATATATTATAATTTGATCATATTTCTGATTGATGTAAAATTCATGACATTGTTGATATTCATATCTATCCATGAGAGTTAAAAACCTATATAAGAATTATTCTTACAAGAACTGAGATGACCGTATACTTCTCTTTGTTTCTAACATCTATTTTGTAAAATGTTTTCCTTTTTCAACTAGTGAATATGTCTATGATGACACTCAACAATCAAGTTAATTGAGATATATAGGAGTAAAAAGTTCACAATTATAAACAATACAATACATCTAAAAATGTATTTTTCATTGATACTTTAATCAACTCTTACAAGAATGGATGCAGCTTAATTGTCGAATTTGTCCTAATAACAATAGCGTTTAATCATTGTATCGGAAAAATTGCATTTCTTTGAGAGTGATCTCATATTATTATCCATACAACAACATTTTTACATAACATTATCTCACAACTTATCCATTTTATATTACTATCGTTTTTTTTTAATTGTGTAGATACCTTGGCTTTCATCTAAGATCACTATGTTTTCGCTTTTGAATTGGATAATATGAAAATTGAAAAATTTAGTTTGCAACAAATAAATGAGAAAAAAATTTGTAGAAAACCGAGAGGGAGTACGAATTTGCAATCGACGCTTGCTTCGGTGGTGATATAGTATTCAGTGTTCCTCTTTGTCCCAAAATAAAACCAAATTGAAGCTGCGTTTGCATGCGATTATAACTATTATTTATCCGTGGCATCCAATCATTTGATTCTGCTTGGTATGTTGTTATAAAGTGAAGCGATTCGACAGTTCATGCGCCGCAACTCCCAGACAAACTGCGACACGTGAATGTCAGATAATGTTCATAATACCCTAAGCTAAGTTTAATATCAAATACTAATCACTCATATTGTAATCGGCAGATACTGAACCCGGTCATATTATCGAAGAAGAAACGGTGTTCATTAATTTGGACTAACATAGCAACTAATGGTTCTGGTGTTTGGCAAATGGATGTTAATTATGATGAAGACCAAATCGATAAAGGAGACTCAGGTGCCTTCATCCTCGTGGATTGTTGTTTGTTTGAAGACTCATTTGGTGTCTATACTCACTCCACAAAGAATTCACCAAGAAAACACCTTCAGAAACGAGTTTCAATCTGCTCTATTCTAGTACACCTGCCTCCTTTCTTCTCGAGTCTGTTTCGTAGAGGATTGGTTTATAGGAAGAAGTGTATGGAAATTTTCAAAGAAAAATTAGAAAAACAACGATTTAGAAGTCGTGTCTGAATAGTGTGGCATATTAATTTATCATAGTACAAAACAATCTCTCCCCCTTGTCTGAATAAATTAAAAATACCATTTCTCTTTAATTAACTAAATTACATTTCCACTTCAATTTAATTATTTTCTTTTTTATCATTATTTAAGTGTGTTAAAGTTATAAACCGAAGATTTTCAACCAAACAATCGAACTTTTTAACGAAAAAACTGAAACAAATATTTTTCTCACTAAAATAAGTGAAGGATACATTCAAAAGTAACTTTATATACAAATACAGCTTATCAAGCTCTAATGAAAGTCTGTCAGAAAAATAACTTTTCGATGACTAGTTACACTTCTAAACGAATTAAAAAGGTGACTATATTTTAACACTAAAACATAAATGTAGTTCTCCCTTCCAACCTTGTTAACAATTAGCAGCCAATTATGGGCAATAATAAGGAAATATACTGGAAAAAAAGCTCAGCTAATAGTATCAATTTAAAAATTATTTTAAACTAAAGTATCCAAGAAAAGAAACCATGTTGTAGCCGACAAAGCACAAAAAAAAAACACGGGAGGACAGTCAGTGTCAGCGATTATCATTTCTCTCCCCGTAATGTTGGTTATCAGGTAACTACTGGGTTACTTATCAGGTGCCAGCTCAGTACTAAAAAGTGCAGACCATAGGACAACCTAATATGAAGCAACGTCGTCACCTAAAGCATTCCCCCATTAAACTCACGCACTCGTAAGTATCCGAGGTGAACTTGATCAGAATATTTGAAGGGGGAAATTACAGGGCACCGCTTTAGCGAATAAAAGACGAGAAGACACAGATGACTACTGGAAATAACCTTTCTTTTTTCTTCCTAACTATCATTTCATATTACATAAATGTAAAAACAATGCCCTACAATCAAATGAATTACAAATCAATGGCCAACAAAACTGTACACAAGAATGACTGAAAAGCGGTACAAGGAACGACGCTTTTGGATTAATAATTACAGACCCCCCACCCAGGCTAAAACAGGCAGGCAGCTCTGAAGGATGAACCATTCCATATCTAAAAGTAGCTGCTTTATCGAGCGTGCTCTGACCAAAATTCTCCAAACCATGCAAAATTTTAACGGTCCCACATGGCTTGGAATATGGCAGGTCTGTGCTTCAACCAATGAACCATCTCCCTGTCCAGTGCAGAGTTATTTACTACAGCATCTAACATTGGGCTACCAAAGAATTTCGGAAAACTTTTGAACGACCATATCCGGTCTTTGGGCCAAGATCTCTGCGGCTGCTTCTCCTGAATAAACAAAACAATAGATTACCAATTAATTGCCAATGTCACACTAAATCACAAAGAATATATCTGGGCTACCCTTTAAGCATGTCATTCCTAACACTGTTCAAAAGTCTACTTAAAGGATTTGAATCTGATTGAAGCTCCTTGAGGCATACTATTGCCAAAGACAGTACGTGAGGTATAAAGGTTTTCTATGGACAGCATGAGAAGGCTATCGAGGCTGCGGATGCAGTTACTTGCCTCGCATCTATGAAATCCTTTAGGTTGGGGTTTTCAACCCCCCGTTTGCTCTCAAAAATCTCAAGAGAATGCTTCTTGCAGAGAAAATATCTAGTGGCTGTTTGATATATGCCTATCATTTTAACATTTACTCAGTAACTCGCCTAATGGAACTAGTCTTCTGTCATTGGTCACTTTAAAATCATTTTGCCTATTGGGATAAAGTTTATTATTTTAACAGAACGTCATCATTTTTGGGTAAACTTATACTGTGTAAAGACATTTCCTATTTATTATTTCCAATCAACGAGCCTACCTAGGAAAAAAAAAAGCACAATAACAGAATAACTTAAACAATATATCATGATAAAAATAAAAAAAACTAACCATTCTAGCAAGCATAGATCTGACGGTCCTTGGACCATAAACACAATGTCGAGAGGGCTTCTGCGCCTTGGCATAAAAGGAACTTGTATCTGGTAAAGACAAGCAACCCCTGCTAGCTCTAGCCAGGCTCCGATCTGGATCAGCATTACTCTGGTTATGCCAAAATATCAGCTGTCCTAAACAATAATTTTCACCATATATCTTTCGGTACTCCTGAAATTCTGCTCCCGACTTGTTAGTGTACTTGGGACCTAAGTCAAGTGGACTAATATAGACAGGTGGTGATGTAATCGCTTGATAATTCTGCAAGATAAAAATTAAAAAACGGTTCAAAATGACAAGAAAATTAACTGTACCATCATGTTGCTTAGTATTGGCAGTAGCGAAGTATACCTGTATCCTAAAGAAGTACTTGGTATAAGCATAAATATGGATTAAGTCAGCAGCAGCATCATGCCGACATTTATATGTACAAGGAAGATTTCGGACCTCATCCCTCAACCTTTGAACATGAGAAAATTATAGCGTAAAGTTTGTGAAGTTCCACTAGGTTTAAAATAAACTAAAGACAAACTAGGTGTAGGAACCACATACCATAACAAAGATTTGCGAAGCTCTTTTTGAATATCTACTGAATGTGAAGGATCGTGAGCATGAATTTTAAGCTTGAGATCTTTCAAGATCTCTTCTTCAATATGAGGAGCGATGCACTTAAGAAGCTCCTCAACAAATGAACCCTCGCCTTTCCAGAGGAAGGAAACAGTTGCTTCAGGACTGAGCTTCTCAAGAGGAGGTGGTGCTTTCCGTGGATCGCCAAAAATACATCTCATGACATACCTTACCTGCAATACCCCACAAGAAATTAGCAAATACAGAAGGCAAAATTAATTGGAAAACTAAATACCAGAATGAGATAATGCTGCAGTGAAATAGGTGACACTAATCAAGTTCAAAACACAAAGGGTTGCAAATTTAGCGAAATGCTTGATTTCTTACAAGATATAATAACACTATTGACCATCTAGAAACGGCCAAATGATTGATTTACTACGTAAGAAGATATAACAATATTGACCAAACTAAAAACGGCCTTATGATGCAAGGCTTCTCTATCACAGTAGTATAGGCTTGGTTATTGACTGTTAAAAAGCCCAGGCCAAAAACATTGTGCTCACCATTTCTCCTTTATGATCAGGTTTACATGCAAAGTGTTTTCTTCTTATCAACGTTAAAAATATAGAATAATGAGAAAAGGCTAATATAGATATAAGGGTGGATAATCACCTTATCAAGAGTGACAGCAAGATTCTGAAGCCTTTGGTTGTAAACACCCTCGGCCTGAGTCATACAAAAAGTGGTATAAAGGGAAATATTACGAGGAAAAATGAGAATAGAATATTGCAAATGTCACGAAAGTAGACATATATCTGAAAATAATGTACGCAAAAGAAAGTAGACAGACAAAGAGCAGACCTGAACTTCGGCATCACTCCTTTCAACTTCAAGACATATATCTGAAAAATATTTTCTCTTTTCTTCCAGATTATGCTTTAGAATTTCTTCAGGAAGTTTTGTTCGTTCAAAATTGATAAATCTCACCTTCAACATAGAATATATGTTAGGGAAAATTGATGCACAACAACCACAAAAACATAAAAGAGGTATCAAGACAAAAGAAGGCACATACAAGGCGAGCCGCATAAGCAACAAGCCAATCCGGCAGGCCTCCAAGCAAACAACTGCCTAAACCAGCTCTTCCAAGGTCATTATAGTCCTCTTCAGACACAGAATTTAATTCACAAGCTTCTAGCATCAAATAATGCCGATCAAGAATTCCATGAGAGTCCTTCAGAACCTAAGAGGACAGAAAGCTCACTCCAGTCAACACATAAAATAGTACCAAAATAGAAACTCGGTTTCATGCAAAAAGCGCTACCAACTAATAACAAGCATGTCTTCTTCTGGTTTTTTTAGAATTGAAACCAGTGAACAATTAAGAATATTTATGTCTTCTCCTGGTTTTTTTAGCACCTATAAATTGAAACTTTTGAATAAGTTCAAACCTTTTGGAAAGCCCCTTCACCAGTCAAATTCAGATAGCTCCCACGGCATACTTGGCTTCCACACAAACAAACCGATGCTTCATACTCCTCCTTGCTCTACAGTGAGATGAAAGGTACTCATTACACAGCGATGTACTAAGAATATATTTACTCATGGAATAAAATAGACAGAAGTCAGAAGGTAACAGGACAAACCTCCGTTACAGAATTGTAGTCAAAAGTGATCTCCTCACCATTTTGAATTTTACGAACACTATAAATACCAATTTGATATTGACCATCAACGGCAGTCACCCTACAAAAACAGTGAAAATAACAACGGATAACTACAAGAGTATATAATAATTAACAATTAAAAAGAACGTAACATAAGGAATGCAACCCAGTAATGTAATCATCAACTAACAATAAATAACCTTGTCATTGCCGGGGAAAAATTTTAAATAATATATATAAAATGTGTCAATCGGTCAAATCTCAAACTATATCACAATATAAAAGATTTAAATAGAATATTCCTATCATGCACGTAGGCTTGGTCCCTCAAGCATCAACCTATACAAATTCTATTTTCCTCATCAAAAAGACAGCAATCACAGAGGCATTGAAGCCCATCGACACATTGAAGGACAAAACAACGCATTGGGGTTAAAAGAAGTAAAGACAATAGAATAAAAAGTAACAACTTTGCATGTGACCTTAACTCTGAATCTGGTAGTAATTCTTGCATTTAAGTTCTTTTTAGCAGAAAAATTCAAGTGCATTCTTTTGTGAAGTTTTGAACCCTCTAGTTCATTTTTTTTAGTAAATTAAGTCTTTATTTAAAAAAAAAAAAATTGATCCTTTTGTCCATTTAGTTAACCATCAAAAATATTAATTTTCTACTCAAATAATTGGGGATTTACAATTGATATGGCACATATAATAAATTTAAAAGTTTGCAACCCAATAATTTAGTTGAAATTTGATGTTAAGTATGAAAGGAAAATTTTGGGATTTTTTGTTATGAAATTTGATATTTTGGCTGGTGAGTTGTAAATGAATGAATATATAAAACAAATGATTCAACTTTTATGAAGATTTGGAATACGAAAATGAGAATTTTAGAGTTTTAAATACAATTGGAAGGTGATGAACTTATTTGTAATAATTAAAAAACAGAGTCGAGTTCAAATAAAAAAAAAATAGATGAGCAAAATCACACATTAACAATAATAAAGGGACTAAAACTTCAATGAACCTAGCAAATAGCATAGACGTTAAATAAAGAATGGAAAAGGAAACATTCTGATTGAATTTAACTAGCCAATATTTGATTGACAGCACAACCACAACATGCAAGATGCAGAACATGATGAGCTACAAGCGGTTTTTATCATTTTCAAACGAAGGCCAAAGTAAAATTCACACTTCCATTAATGAATAATGGAAGTTGGAAGAAGATAATGATATAATTTCTACAATGATCACAATCATAATTGTAGCACACAAAAGAATATCATGATTGCATTTGATAAATAGATCAGTATAATCTTTCATGCACAAGTGACCCTAAATGCACACAGTGCACTAAAATAGCAACCACAATTGCTTTTACAATCAAGAGAACTAGTATCAGGATCTGAAAAGTCAGCAAACAACAACCATACAACCTGAATGACAAACAACTTACTTGGCTTCACAGTTAGGTCTGCACGAATGACATATTCGACTGGCATAATTAGCCATATGCATGGCATCAACAACAACTAAGTCATACCCATCAGCATCACCCTGTCATGAAAATTGTAAGATTCATCAGTATAAAATGAAGATGGATGAATAATATCAAGTTAGCCATCATAACCTCAGTATTTTGAAGGGATAGGTGGCACCTTTGGCCTCTCAAGGTAGATGTTGTAGAATTCTGGTGCTGGATCTTTACTATCTTTCTGCAGAGATCGAATCCCATCTTGTTTTTCAAACCACTTCCACACAGGATAAACCTATGAAAAACAATATAATAAAAACTATAATGCCTCACGAATACAAAATTCTTGAAGCATATGATGATATGCTACAGACTAAATTTCTAAACTGGATAACCGCTTGTGGAGTTGATAAGCTGAACAAGCAGAGCGCACCAACTCAAAAGAACAAACATCTCTATCTACAACTACTGTAAATAAAACACTTTATATAAACCATAGATAGCAACACGAGCAGTAGTTCAAAACCCCCAGGCTAACTAGAAAGTCAAGGATCCAACTGGCCAATATTTGTTATGGTGACACATTAGAGAGTAAATTATTGCACACTTCACAAGCTGCACGTGCAAAACATATAGATATCTAGATCTTTAGAGAAAAGATCACAACCGGTATAATGACTAGAAAATACAGAACAAATAGTGTGTGCAAAGTTGACTATTCTCTCCGGTGAATGGTTGTTGCTTAGATATTTGACAAGCTTCATATGTAAAATACAGAAATGTACAGAAATGTATAGATTTGTAAATTTTGCAGAGAATAGATCAAGAGTAATTTAATCATGTTAAGTGATACAGAACAAATCATGACTGGGCACAGTCTTCTGTTCTGTCTTTAGAAGGATCATTGCTTAAATATTTAACATTACATTGGAAACCTGCATTTATCCGAAAGTAGAAGCTTGCACGAAGAAACATATACCTTGCAAATTTAATAATCAAGGACTGAAGTTTCAAGGGTAAAATTCCATTGAGAACATACCTCTCCCAGAAACTCCACAACAAAATCATCTTCTGCAAATCCTTCTTCCTTGTTGCAAACAACACCAAGCCCCTGCACGATCCATCACAACAGATAGTATCATAGTAATGAAAAATAGCAGCGAGAAGTCAATCACCAGAAAACTAGTGTAAGATAACAGTTAAATTATAGTTAACAAACAAAAAAGTGATATACCTTCCTATAAGCTACGTATTTGTCTTCTGGACGACTGTCCATGGCCTTTAGAATACCTTGACACATTTTAACCATTCTTGCATCACAATCCTCCTCAGCTTGTCTTTTAATATCTTCAACAACAGGCCGCAACGGGTAGCTCATTGGAGTGCTTCCAGTTCCAGTAAAATTTCTACCTTGCTTATTCAATGTTCGAAGGAGTGTATCTTCTATAAACAAATGCTTCTCTGGCAGAGCCCAATCTAACTCCTCTGGCATAGAATCAAGCAAAAGATTGTGTGTAAAAGGATCAATTCCATAAACTTCTTGCTCAATAACCTCATATCCTAGCTGCTTTCTAGGTTTGTAATCTTTCACTTCAGGAAGTTCCATATCTGACTCCTCAGTGCCATTCTTTTGTGCACTCAGCTTCTCAGCATAGTCGTCTGGTAATGAAACCCTCATCTTCCTTCGCACATCCTCCTCATCGGCTACAATGCAATATTGATCAATGACTTTATATTTCCTGGTAACTGGAGGAACCAAACTTGCTTTTGTCATGCGTGCACCCCACTCTCGATCATCAGTTATAAAATCCAACTCTTCCTCAGATGTCAAGTATCCTTCCCCTCTTGAATCCCTAATCAGACTTTCTGAATGTACTTCTCGTTCACTTTCAGTGTCAGAGGTTGTAGTATCACTGTCACTCTTTCCATCTTCATAAGACATATCAAGATCATCATCAGATGTTTCACTCTCTGAGTCCATAGATTTTTTGTTCAACTTTGATAATCGCCTCTTAATTTCTCGATCAGAGGTATATTCCACATTATCCAAACCATGTGTCCCATTACTCCTATACTTCCTTTCATTCACTAACCTATTCTTCTTATACTTTGACAAAGTAGAGCAGGACACTGCAGGCAAGTCATTGTCCCACGATTTCAGTAGATTTCTGTCATGCACAGATTTAGAACTCTCTTCCAGCCGTGTTGCAAGCTGAATAAACAGTGTGATAATATGATTCATGTAACTAGCATCACCCCGATTCTTCACTCTGTGTAATCAATACCGATACGAACACATTAAAAATTTAATATAAATATTGGATTAAAAACACATAAAATGTGGGCTGTTCGATGAAACACCCACATTTTGAATGATCCAAGAAACATATGCTAAATGAATAAGTCCATAAACAGAGGCAACTGTAACGTATAATGAGTAAATTATGTCAGAATGCAAAACAACTAAGATATGCAAACCCACCAACTTTAGCATAGATGAAAGTTAACTACAATTGAAAAGCAGTAGTGCTTACACTTACACCTGAGAATCAAACAGCTCAATGGCAAGAACATACATCACTGAATCAGTATTTTGACACAAATATGACAAACTAAAGGAACCTTTGTATTCTTGTCACTATAAACTAATAAGTCTTATCATCTTCAGTTCAATGTTTCCAACAAGAAAAGTAATATAACCCTGGGATAAGATCAAAGTGAGAATAATTACCACCTACCAATGAAAAAGGAAAAATGGAAAGAGAACTTACTTTATGGCATCACGACACATTCTACTTATGTCGTCTTTCACAGAATTCAACCCACGGCTACTGTAATAACCACTTTTCATTTTAGCCTCAATTTCTGCAACCTATTAAGGAAAATAAGCCAAAAGAAATCATGAACAAAGGAGAACTTCATGACAGCGAAAATAAAAGAAATTTTGCACAGTACCTTGGGCACAAAAAAGTCACAAGAGTTTGTCTTCATAATTTCCCTGAGTCTGGAAGCAAGGAACTCCTCCATCCTCTTATAACCGCTTTCAGTTTTCTTGATTGCCCAACGTCTTGTACGAGCATCCCTCGATAGAATGGAGGAGGACTTTCTAGCATCATATAGTTTTGATCGCTTGTACAAGTTTTGACGGAATAATTGCTTGGTATCTCTCTTATCCACACTATCAAAATAGTCCTTCAATTGCCCAAAATCATCTATACCTATACTGCTGGATTTGGAAACAGATGAGGTTAGCTCTGTAATATGTTTAAGACTTCTAATTTTGTGAGGATCCTCAGAAATTTTAGTCAAGTGTGAACTTCGGCTCTTGATCCATTTCACATTCGCAAATTTAAGAGTCAGCTCTCCAAACTGGTTGCACCCTCTAATGTCTACTGTAAATAAACCAGGAAATGAAAGAAGAACTTTCTCAAGCATCTCAGCCGTAATATTAACACAACCCCTTAGAATTATAGAATTGATCTTCTCTTTCTCGTATCCATTCTGCAAACAAATAATCAGATTAGAGGAAGATGAAGAATATGAGACATTTAAAGTGAATTGGCAAATACATATCAAACCTACCAAAATGTTCCACAACATGGCATCAGTGCATGAATGACCCAAGAATGACAAATTGACCTGCATTGACACTTCTTTATAAAACCTTACAGAAGCTCTCCAGCGCTTGCAAGTCAATGAAGCAAAAACAAGGGACTTCAAATCAGATTTCAAAAAATGGAAAATCCGTGCTAGCACATGGCCATCCAAATTGTCCCAGCTTCCCATTTGAGAATCAGTAACACTAATTTCATCTTCAGGAAAAGTAGCATCACCACATAGATCCTCAAAACTAGATTCATCCTTCTCGATAGTAAAATCACCATCTTCCAAATCACTGTCATCTTCACTATCATCAACAAGAAGCCGGGCTCTCTTGGCAGCATGCGCATCCCCTTCTAAAAATTACATGTACCAACACACACAAAATAAGGAAGTAATTAAAAAATTAATCATGAGTCCATTCAAATAAAATTTCCTGTGATTTTCTCTGATGGACCAGTCTAACACACTACCACACAGGAAAAAACACGTGACAAGGCCACAAGCATTGATCAGAAGGGTAAATTTGCTACCAAATGGGCTCAGCTTATACCAGCCACGCAAATACATTAGTCTAAAAATAAATTAGTTGCCCAACTAGTAGTTATTAACAGAAAAAATGAGGTTTGAACTAAAAACAGGTTAAAAATTTACTACCAAAGAAGGTCAGCGAACAAATTAAAAATCAAAGAAATAATCATTACCTGATTTCCAATATAGTTGTTTTTCAATTTCTTTCTTTGGTTGTCTTGCATTGATCCAGGGATCTAAAACCTCATTTATAGCTGCAGCAAACTCTCGGCTCTTATATGATTTCATCACCAGCTCATGTAGCTTCCCACGAGTATAACCAACAAACTGAGGATGCAAGCTGTTAAACAAACTTGAATTTGTGTAAGGTTCACCACATGCCTGAGTTTGCTTTGATGAAAAACCAGATATTGAACTGCTTTCTTGTTGGATCGGGAAACTGCCATCAGATGTTTCTGTTGCAGAGGTGATAGGAACCCAGAGTTTGTCACTTTTCCTGAACACACTGCTATGTTTTTTTATGATGCCTTGATCTACTAAATACTGTAGTTCTGAAAATGATGAGGGGCCCCTTTCACGCCCAGAACCATCATAATAATACCAGTCACCCAAATGTAATTGCAACTCATGGATAGTACAGAGATGGTCTTTAGGAGTGTTAAGGAATTCCATGATCCTGTAAGAACCTTGATCACTAAAAGCTTTGAACTGGGAATCCTGTTCCGTTGATGATCTCTTGCTATCACTGGTTGCAGAGAAAGGCCGATTTGATCTAGAATGATGTCTTTCCTTGCCCCGCGTCTTGTGGCGTGACTCAGAGACCAATGACCCCTGGTCCTTTACTACACATGCATTTATCCTGACCACTGAAAGAACATTGCCTTTCACTCCTCTCACAGAAACAGGCTTACTTTGAACTGATCTACCTGCAGCACTGCTTTCATCCCGCTCATCAGCACAGAAAGCCCACAGAGGAAGATCAAGCCTCTTGTTTTGAGAAGGAAAATACAATTCATCTTTTTGAGGCCAACGAGGATCTTCACATCCAGACTTTGGCATTTGACATAACGAAAAACCATTATTTAGCACAAGTTTCTTTCTAGAATATCTATCCATGGAATCATCATTCCTCTTCCAGTCACCACCTTTACATGACCAACGGGTGGAAAACCAGTCACTAGAAATACCAAAGCCTAGTCCATTATCCTTATCAGATGACATACTTAACTGAGACTCAGAATCTCTAGATGCTAAATCAGTACTTGAATCATAATCTTCCCCGAGGCAGGAAGCATTCCAAGGAAAACCTGAAAAAAGTCGGAGATACTTTGTCATGACACATCTAACTCATAAGTGAATATCCCTTTATTTTTCTAAGATGAAAAATAATCATAATCCACAAACAAGTTGAGGGTGCATAGCCATAACAAAATGGGAAAATTATAATTTTAAGTTCCATATATGATGCAAAATAACAATCAGACATCTGACATGGTTTACAATTTTTGTTTTGAATGAAAGTATACCCAGCCATCATAAACGACTGAATGGAATCACCACAAAAACTTTGTTCTATGAACCAACCAAGTCAATTGCTAACATACGATAGCATACCTAGCCATCATAAACGATTGAGTGGGATTACAGCAAGCAAAACTTTTTTTCAATGAGAAGTAACAAAAGAGAGACAGAGCCAAGCCTAAAATGAAATGCAAATTATCTCATTTTATAAATAATGACCAAAGTGTTCTGTAGAACACTAAAAAACTACTTCAGATTTTTCAGATTTTATACACGAATAAGATGTATTTGCTTGAAACAAAAGCAAAGTGGTTGCAGAACAGTCCCCTGCCCTCAACAGAGTTTGCCAGTGGAGTGGTTTAGTATAGCAACCATACAGACCAAATGGCAGACTGAACGGAACCCGCAGCAGCACTTATTTGGTTCCAGAAAAGCTCTCTCCACAGAGAAATTAAGGTTTTTTGGGTAGCTACCTTGGAATTCCGGTTTTCAAAAAATAAATATACAGGTGTAACAGTATAATAGTAGTAAAAATTAGGGTTGTAAATAACCGGGTTGAGTCAAATTTGGTCCAATTTTCAACACAATCCAATTAAATTTAATTGGGTTAGATTGGATCATTGGGTTATTAAAAAATTATCACTTCTTCACAAAAATATATATTTTAATGCTTCTTAATTTTTATAAGGTAATAAATATGTTTAGTGCCTCTTAATTTATACAAGGTAACAACAATACTTATATCACATATATAAACAACATTCATATAATAATACATAATTCTTTTCATAGTAAAATTATAACACAATAAGTATTTTATCATATACTTATCATGTAGTTGGGTTGGGTCATGATCATTGGGGGAGAAACTCCCGAACCCATCACCAAATCCAATTTAAATTGGATAATTCCAACCCAACCGACAATAAAGGATTTAGTTGGGCAAGTTTGTGTGTTAGGCGCATGATCATCAAGTCTGAAACTCCCGAATCTGTCACCCAATTCAATTTAAATTGGGTGCACTAAAAATTCCAACCCGCAAAAATCTAATTGGGTTTGGTTCGGGGAGATTGTGTTAGTTGCAACCCACCTATGCTCCTAGTGAAAATGATAAAAAAAAAAGACAGATTTTAAAGATGATGACTAATGATTTCAAAATAGGAACTTGGATTTGACTCTGGTTGGCATTTACCTGTATGTTCTGTTAAGACACCAATGTTATTGTTAATTATGAATGTCATTAATTTGGAGTAACTTTTACCCTTTTTGTACAATATACATTATTCTATTAAAAATATATAAAAATTTCCACATAACTGTTATCTGGCTAAGGTTTTTGGAGCAGGCCACTACTCGCCCTTATGGGATTTAAATACTGAACAGTATTATTTTCAAACAAAAATGCTCACCTGCCGAAGCTAAGCACGTATGAGTTTCACATATTTATCATCTCCCAGTCATGTATTACCAATATCAAGAAATGGGTCCACATGTCAATGCTCAATCAAACACCAGTAATGGAGAACTCCAACAACAATAACCTCAATATTGCCAAATACCAGAAAACCAGAACAATTTGAAAATTTGCAAAAACTAACCAACAATTTGAATATAGCACAGTATATAATGCTTCCAAAAAAGTCAAACTTCTAAGAATATCGCATCTTAGTAAGAAATATCAGACACACAAAATCATGAAAATAGAATATGTAAAATTAAAAAGATGAAAACCGACAAGAACCAAAAAGCAATTGCGTACCTTCATAATCTCTCGATCCCTCCCCTCTTGCATTTTCAAAATTCATTAGCAACACTTCTGCAAGCATAAAAAATAATAATAACAAAGGTGAAAAGGATGATGAAATATTAAAAAAAGGACAGGGTGTGGGGGATGAAATTAACAACAAATTTTGAGATTTATTTTCTCACTATTTTTATTAAAGAAACTCTCAAGAATTTTCATTGACAGAATAAAATACCTTTTATTGCCTCAGGTTCCATCTCAGGAGTGACATCATAACCCTTCAAGAGATGTTTAACTCTTTCATCAATGTGGAAGTCCTCCAAAAGTTCAGACGAACGCAAACTGTCAATGGGGCACACTAGTGGAGGCGGCGAGGAGGTTAGCATTTCCTGGTGATTCTCATGAGCGGATTGAAAAATATCAGCTGTATCTGACAAGATATTACCAGGAGCTTCTGGGGGATTTACCAGTTGAGTTATGCTATCCGACACAATTGAAGGAAAGTTCGGAGGTGCCAAAGGTGACGCGGCATTTTCAACTGTTAACCACCTGTCACTATCTATGTGCTTGATAAAGTGATCTGACATTAGTACACCTTCCTCCACAAGGACCTTGATGTCGCACAATTTAGCAGGCCCATTTTCCACACCACCATAGTCCAGGTAATACCATTTCCCTGAAGACAAATCTGTCACCACAGGGACATGTGGAGGGGTATCACAAATGTCCATATCCTCCTCCATAGAAGGCATCTCCTCAGGAGGGGGCTCGGATTGAGGAGATTCTTTGTGGGTAAGGGTTGGGCTGCAACTCCGGTGTTCGTTTAAGGGTTGATTGCAGATGTCTTTCTCAACAGACTTAATGGACTCTTGCACACTTTTTTCATTCTGAGATTCGGTACTTGAACAGTTTGAATCCCTCTGAGTCTGCTTATCTTCATGATCCTTACAACAATTTTGGGAATCATGTTTTTCACTTGGTAAGGTTTTACAACCTGAATCACGTCGACCGTCTTTCCTAGCCTGATCAAGGGGAGATGCTTCTGACAAATTTGTGGTACTATCCTTAGGATCGTGTCGCCGACTGCGATCAGGTGGCGACTGCTCAGAACGAGTTGGACTTCTCAATTTATGATCAGGCTGACGACTTCTGTCCCAGTTCCTTGTATATGGCGACCTCTCCCGACCATGGGGGGATTTCTCCCGGTTATACGGATATGGGGACCTCTCCCGTCCATGTGGGGACTTCTCCCGGTTATACGGAGATCTGTCACGACCACAAGGAGACCTGCGTACTGGAGTTCGATCCCTATGATCATAATACCTACCTCGGTCACGTGGGGATCGCTCAGAATGACCAGGGCTGCGCCCATGCCTGTCATAAACCTGTCTAATAGACAAAGAAGATTCATGATTCCTACTTGAATATTTATCTGCCGATAATTTGGTAGCATTATTAGTTCGGTAAGACCGTTCCACAGAACGACGAGAATAGTTTTCTGAATAAACTTGGCGACAGCTATCATCAGAAAGTCTTCGGCTTTTTAAACCGGCATAATCTGCAGAATGCTTCCGCTCATAGCTGTCAGAATCATTGCCAAGCCTCTTCAAGCGACTTCCAGAAGTGTAATCTCGTGCATGGTCCTTACCATTGCTGTGAACGTTCTTCTCGTCATCCACAATCTTAGAACTTATCCTTACATTCCGCTGTTGTCCACCCTCCCACCTGGGAGAACTTTTAGGATGCTGACTGCCACGAATATTCAAATCTTTCTTCCTAAAAAAATCATCCCCAGAATATCTCCCAGAAGAAGGTGTACTTTCACGTTCACGTTCAATTTTCCACCCTTTGTCCCTACCTGAATGGTACCTGCGGATTCTACTGTTATCATAATCTCCCTTGTACCATCTATCCGGAATGAATTCTCCCTTCTCGATTTCATCATTTACACCTCTCCACGACCCATATTCACCTCTCTCGGCTTCCCCTTTCCTACCACCCTTCTCAGGAACTATCTCCCCTCTTTCAACATCCTCTTTCCTCCATTTCCCAGAAGCAATCTCCCCCTTCTCCAGCTCCCTTCCTTTCCACTTCTCACTCACAATCTCCCCGTTCTCAATCTCGCCCTTCCTCAGCGGGGGTGGTGGCGGCATCTCTGGCACGAACTCCCCATTTTCCAGGTCAGTCCTAGGCCACTTCAAAGTGCCCAATTCACCCTCTTCCACTTCCTCCTTCTGAACCTTCTCTTGCTGCTTCTCCACTTCGCCACCATTCTCAACATCATTGCTGCTCCTCTTGCTCACTCTGTCTAACCCCAATTCACTCTTTCTCGCCTTCATCTTCCTCCTCTCATTGCCAGCAAACTTGAACAACTTGGAATTGAAGCCATTCCCACTCTTGCCTCCGCACACAACAGTCTTCTCGGAACTCGGCAACCTCTCCATAATATACTGCAAAGGCATGCACGGGACGCCTCCATCGCCCATGGAAATCTCACCCTCCACGTAAGAACCTCGAAACCCTAGCAGTCCCCTCGCCCAGGGCTGTCGATGCTCATGCTGCAAATGCTTCGCCTCAATTCAATCCTGGCTCCAATTGAAAACCCTAAATTCCACACACAATCACGAAACGGGTCAAAGCCGAAGCAAATGCGCATAATTCGCGCACCGGCGCGCGCAAACGAACGAGAAACCTCCCGTGGAAAAAATACGCTTCAAGATTCGAACCGCGTGAAGCCACTCCGTGAAAATATATAAAGAAAAATTAAAAACAGAAAAGGAAGAAGGAGGAGAGAAGACGAGAAAATTACCGAGAAAAGAAAGATATAAAGAAGATGATAGATCGGAGAGACGGGCGTAGCTGTAGTTTGAATTTGAAGCGTGAGAAGAAGGAAGATCGAAAAGTATGGTTTGTGGCGAGAGAAAGATAGGGTAATTAGTAACAGTGTCTTCGTTCTTGGCGCTTCCTCTCTCTGCTATTATATGTTCTCTTCTTTGCCTTGTTTTGGGTTGTTCTTCTTTGATGTTGGTCTGGGTTAAAGACGAACCAAACCTTCGTGTGTATTTCTTCTCTATTTTTTCTCCTTTTCTTTGTGTATATTTCTTATTTTCTTTGTGTATATTTATTGCTGGTGACTGAGTTAAAGTACGCAAATGCCCCTCGTCATGCGGAACTCGATATATATTCGGGTGGGGAAAAGGGCCGGGCCCGGGTAAGTTTACTTTTAAGATCCAAATCTTGTATCAGAGGAAACCGTTGACTCAAAACAAAATTCACTCGAAACCATATTGTGAATAAAATATGGCAATTGATTTTTGCACCCCATCAATTTCTAGATGCACTTAATCATTTTTTTGGGAATTTCAATTTTATAATTGGAAATTTGATTTGAAGTGCATGTAGTACACTGATAAGTGCCAAAAATCGTGAAAGATTCATAGAGAACTTTGGCACTTTTGTTTGTAATTCATGTTATTTCATATTGATTCTCCCTAAATCTAAGATAAATGAGTTTCAATTACATGCTTCCAAGTTTTGACTTAAAGAAATCACTTGATCCCTATTTTGTGTAATTTTCAGATAAATTAAAGTAGAAGGAAGAAAGAACACAAGAAGAGTGAAAGGAGAAATCAAGAAACAGATAAGAAACTCTACAAGGTCGCTCAAACCAAAGCAATCTCGCCCAAGCGAGAGCTTGGGCCGCCAATCTCGCCTAAACGAAGAAGGATCTCGCCTAAGCGAGAGCTTGTGTAGTGAAGATCATCTTTTGCCGCCATTCTCACCCAAACGAGACTTGATGCTTCCAATCTCGCCTAAGCGAGAGTTCGTGAAGGAGCTTCTACAGTTGTGTGATTCTCGCTCAAGCTAGAATTGGGTCACCTAAGCGAGACCCTTTCTTCATGCTGAAGTACTCTATCTCGCCCAAGCGAGA
>Ga0099823_1001236_pt1 | contig 20486 bp, 10 predicted proteins | sample CowpearedBW_FD_76831 | JGI IMG/M metagenome (GOLD analysis project Ga0099823, IMG submission 76831) | Root nodule microbial communities of legume samples collected from California, USA - Cow pea red BW | ecosystem: Host-associated > Plants > Roots > Nodule | place: USA: California | collected...
ATATATAAATATAAACAAATATATATATATATATATATATATATATATATATATAATTTTTTTGGTTACATTTTGAAATTTCAATTGAATACATACTTTCCGATATTTATTTTTTGTTTGGTAATTTTATATGCTAAGTCTTCTTGTTCTTCATGGTCATGTAGCCAAACCAAGTAAGCTGGAACCATTTCCACTGTTTGTCTGGAATCTGGATAAGCCGCGCACTGACCAACCTCACCAACCGAATCCATTCCAGAATCCGGCGCCGGTATAAGTTTCTCTGCTCACCAAAACGTTACATTCTGTCGGCCATTTTATCACTCTGCATATATTCTGCTCGATAAAATGCTTCTCTGTCTCTGCCACCCTGAATTATTTGCTCCTGTTTTTAAATGATTTTGCTCACTTTACAAATTGTTTCCTTCAATTGAAAATTCTCATTCCATGTAATTGGTCGCATACATCGGCAGCACACAACTCATGTTGTTGTGTATCAGTGTCACAGCATGAAAGTTTTGTTTCTTTTGATGGATAGGTCATTGTTTGCTGAAGAGGGATGAGATGACGAAGCTTGCAGGATATTCCCTGGCCGTTTCATTTGCTCCCACAGGTTCCAATATCCTTAAAAACAATGGCAGATTCCCAGTAGTTATATCTCGTAGGAATAAGTTCAGCTATGGGTTATTTTCTACTCGTGCTCTGAAAGCACAATTACATGATAAGCCTGGAGTGGGTTCCAGATATTATCTTCCTCCTTGGTTTAGGTGTGTGCTTGGAAATGGTATCTGTGCACTTTTTTTTTTTGTGTCATCTGTTAGTATGCGTTATAAAGTATGCTGATTATATCAGTCATTTGATATTGTTTTTTACTGGTTGAATTTTAGTGTTGCTCCAATGATGGAATGGACGGACAATCACTATAGGACTCTAGCACGCCTCATATCAAAACATGCTTGGCTATACACGGAGATGGTTGCAGCTGAAACAATTGTTCATCAAAAGGACAATCTGGTAGATATATAATTCTGCAAGTGTGAATAACTAAGATCATGATTGCAGTTTTGTAGTGTTTTCTGTGTTACTATACCTCACACAGTAAATTGTAATTTGTATTGGTTGGTTATCATTCAATTAAAACCAATTGTTTATCTCATTTTAGTGTGCATACGCCAGTGCCCAAGAGCTCAAAATAACGCTGCTTATTCAACACCATGGTTTCTGGATAATTTGGTATTGAAAAACCTATTATTCTTTTTATTTTGTGTATTTTGCTCAGGACAGATTCTTGGCATATTCTCCAGACCAACATCCCATTGTGCTTCAAATTGGAGGGAGCAATATAGAAAAATTGGCTAAAGCAACTGAGCTTGCTAATGCTTATTGCTATGACGAGATCAACTTAAAGTTTGTACATTCAATCATCTTACACCTTAAAGTTTCGCTTTTCTACTACTGATCTTTGAAGTATATTTCTTTTTCCAAAATTTATACCAGCTGTGGATGCCCTAGTCCAAAAGTTGCTGGGCATGGGTGTTTTGGTGTGAGTCTTATGCTTAACCCCAAGGTTAGAAAGCCATTCTTGATGCGTAATTAAATATGAATATATGTAAACAGATACATATATAAGTGTTACTTGTCAATGCAAATTGATATGGAAATCTAATGTATACAAGGAAAGTTTGTTGCTGAGGCCATGTCAGCAATTGCTGCCAGCACGAATGTACCTGTCAGTGTCAAATGTCGAATTGGCGTGGATGATCATGATTCTTATAATGAGCTTTGTAAGGTTCTTCTGTCTGCAATCTCTTTCTATTTTAAGTTTAAAGAATGCAAGGTATGGATTCTATGAATCGGTTTCTCCTCTTTTTATAAAATTTGTAGGAAAAGGTGTTACAGTTTGCCATGTATATGTTAGTATCTGAACTGAAACATTTTATAAACTGATATCAAACAGTATGTCTTGCATTTAGTATGCAGTGAAAAGGGTTTCAGTGATTGGATACAGTACATCCATGTATACTAGGTGTTTATTATTTCAAAATCCCCTGGTTACTCACTAACTCGAAAGTACTACCGAACCAATGGAGTCAAATCGTGATATGCTAATAAGAGCCAGATTTTGGGACAGGGTTCTGAATTTGGTTTGTAACCAACTGTTATTGGAAAGGAAACTATTGGTTCTAGAAATATGCAGAATAAATCACAAAAATATTTGTGATGGAGTTTTTGGGAGAAAACCTTTTTGTTTTGGCCACTGATTGTTAGGCTTGGAGTTGCAGGCGTTTTACTTGTTTATTAAGATATCATTTTTTTGCATTTGTGAAGATCAGCGATAATACATAATTATGAAGTTTTGTTTCCATTTATACCAGAATCAAATTATTACTATTTTGGTTTATTCCACCTTTGGTCTGGATCTTAATAACTAAAAAGAAAGAGAAATTTGTACTTTTTATACCCCTTGTTACTTTGGATTTATCTGGTGCTTTGGGTTTCGTTGTTCTAAAATATAGTGGATCTCTATTATACATCATACGTTGCCATTGCTGTTGTTTAGATCTTTGGTAACACACACAATACTTGTGCCATGGTTTTTAGGGCTACTCATAGAACTTTATGTTGTCTGTCAGGTGATTTCATATACCAGGTTTCTTCTTTATCACCCACTAAACATTTTATAATTCACTCAAGGAAGGCACTGCTCAACGGTATTAGCCCTGCTGAGAATAGAAGCATTCCTCCGCTAAAGTATGTGCTAGTAATAATTGATTTTGTAGTTACATGATATACCGAATTCCATGTCATAGTCTCTCATCTGTTTAAAATGTAGATATGAATACTTCTATGGCCTCCTACGTGACTTTCCTGATCTAACATTTACAATCAATGGCGGCATTACTAGTGTTGACGAGGTGAACGGCTGTCATTACAATTATTTAGTATTCATGAGATATAGGAGTTTTCAGGCATAAAGGAGTCCATAATTATTCATATCTACACAATGTCCTGACTCTGGACACTTCTACTTTTACCTGTTTTCGCGGTACATCGATTATAGGTCCGTGCGTCTCGAGAAGCTGGGGCTCATGGTGTTATGGTCGGACGTGCAGCGTACAACAAGTAAGTTTCAAATAATTTCCCTTTTGCCTGTGTGATGTATCAGGATTCTGCTTTTCTGAAAATATATCCTAAAAACTTCAGTGTTTTGTGGGGACATAGAGATTTCTATTTATTACAATGTTTTTGTTTGTTTGTATTAATTAGCATGCAGTGGCTTGAGTAACCGTTGTTGATAATCTTAACAGTCCTTGGCATATTTTGGGGCACGTAGATTCTGCAATTTATGGTACACCAAGTCCTGATGTTACACGTCGTCAGGTTCATTTACAGAATGTTTGGCTTTCCATGAATTCTTCTGTACCAGTTCTGGGTTAATTTTCACATTACTCAGAGTTTACCATTTTTTGTTTTAATTATTTATGTCTCGTTTAATTAAGGTCCTTGAAAAATATCTAGCCTATGGGGAGTCGGTGATGGGAAAATATGGACGTAGGCCAACTATGCGAGATATTATGAAGGTTGGAACAAAAATAACTGTGGCATTTGATTTTCTGTTTTCTTTCTTCCATTCGCTGTAAATTCCTATGTAGCATTGTATGTAGTATTTAATAGCTGATATATAATGCTGTATTCTTCATATGTAGATGTAGCTTTAAGTTGTTACGTGGTAGACATACTTTTAATATATATATATACACCGCAAAGAATCTTTTGGTTCCTTGTAGTCTAGTTCATTAACACTATGTATTTTTTCCTATTTTATTTTAGAAGATTGGAGGTTTTTTGTCCCACCTTCTCCTTTTTATTTGCATGAGGCAAATTATACTTCTATTAATGATATTCAATTTGCTGAAATTATGCGGCATTTGTCTGTTATGGTATTGCAGCCTTTACTCAATCTTTTCCATTCAGAACCTGGGAATGGACTATGGAAGCGCAAAGCTGATGCCGCTTTCAAAAATTGCACGGTAAGATTTTGTATTTTATTTGATTGCTTAGAAGAGTATGTCGTTTTTACTGTATAATAGGACTTTAAATGAAGCTATCAACAGAGTAAAGGACGTACAAACTTTTTTATCAAGCAAATTTTATATACGTGGTCTTCTATGTTTACCGTTCTTTTCTGTGATTTCTACCTCACGGATGGTAAGGGGCATAATATGATAGTCTGGTATACATGTTACCATCCATCTATCTAGCATTTGATGGTTTACTGGAGCTGTCTTCATTTCTAGGAAATTTAAAAACAATGCTTATGAAAATTAAAGATTCGTTGAGTTGAGGATCCTTTTTTAATAATCAGTTTGGTTAATCTTAAAATAAGTGTTTTTGAAATAAGTAATTTTTAAAAGTAAAATAACTTTGTTTTTTAAAAAAATTGCAGAAAACTCCTTATTCTTAAAATAAGAAGATCAGACAAACAATTGATTCTGAAATAAGTAGTTTTTAAAATAATCACTTGTTTGAGAAGCAGATTGGATTTGCTTATTAAAATAAGAAGACCACTTTTCATTTTTAAAAACAGATTAAACAAATACGTAAAAGCATTAGGAATTTATTTTATTAGGAAAGCACTCTGTCTAAAAAAAATCAAGTACAAATAATCTCTCACCTAGATATATTATGAGCTTATAGATTGAACATAAACAAAATTATGGAAATGAATTGGGACATGAGTGGTTATCCCAGAATCAATGACTGATGTATAGAGTGAAGTTGACTCTAAAGAAGTGTGTATATTGCGATCATGTATTTTATAATTCTGTTGTGGAAATTAGTGGCTTACATGTACGCAGATAATATGGCTAGTTCTTTCATTCCCTTGTTATTTGGGTTAGTCAGGTTAAGATTTTGCGTTACATAATTTGTTCACTGTAAACTATCTATTTACAACTTCATTTATTACATTAACTGATTGAAATGCTAACTTCATTCTTTAACCATGTAGACTGTCGAATCATTTTTTGAAGAAACCCTTGTGGCAATTCCCGACTCGGTATTGGATTCGCCTGTTGCCAAACTACCACCTGGCCGTAGAGATCTTTTTGCCAACATACACAGTTTATTGCCTCCGCCATACAGAACAAGAGAAGAAGAGGCAGTGGTCATTTGCGCTTAAGTTCATGTGTACTCTGCAAAACCAAGTTGAGCTCATTGCCTTTTTTAGTTTTATTTATTTATTTCTTTTTTTGAAATCAAGTGATGGGTCTCGTGTAACAGTATTATTAAATTAACATGAATGCATAATTATCTTTTTGTAAGCAATTGACTTTGGAATGTAATTCATTCAATTTAGTACTCTTGATAAAAATAATAGTGGGTTGAAATTCTATGCATGGTTTGCTTTCACTCTTGTTTGTGCTGCGGAATCTTGTAGTGGATGTTAAGATTGTGAAGTAAACTATTAACACAAAAAACCCTGCTATGTGTTGGGTCATGGGTGGCTCACATAACTCTGCATAAGATAACCCTGGCCCGCACCTGAAAAATAGAGATATTTATTTTTTCTTTGGTAACCATTCATATAACATATTGTACATCCTACGGCCACTGGTTCAGGATAATCCCATATTCTACGTGGCAATAGTTTATTGGAGACTTTGTGAATGAGATAAGATAATGGGGGTTCCAACCAGTTCCTCATCCAATATATTCTTTTATCAAACATAACTACTTCTACTTGCAACATAGAAGGACTAGTTTTGGGGGTTAGTTCAAGACTGAGATCACATAGCAGAGATGGCATCAATCACCATGGCAGCATCACTCATTGGCAGCTCAGCCATCAGCAACCGGTCTCCGGTGGCATCGCCGAGGAGGCTGGTGGTGGCAAATGCTTCCAAAGCAGTTGAAGGAGAAAAGAACAGGGTGAGTTATGAGAGTGACAAGGAAGGCAACAATGGAAGGAGGAACATGATGTTTGCTGCTGCTGCAGCAGCTGTTTGCTCTGTTGCTGGAATGGCCATGGCTGATGAGCCCAAACGTGGCACCCCTGAAGCTAAGAAAATCTATTACCCTGTTTGTGTCACCATGCCCACTGCCAAGATTTGTCACAAATGAGGGCCTTAGGCTGTAATGTGATGTTTTCACTTTCATATGATGATCCTTTGACTCTCTGTACTATTTGTTCATGAAACAATCTACTTTGCCTTTTCTCTTGTGTACACTTTCTGTTTTTCTTTTTCCCTTCGCTAAGATCGTTTTAAGTTGATATGTTGAACGATCTCTAACTCAATTTTGTGTTGAGTGTGGAAGAGAAATATTAGGTTTGAACTACAGTGATGAAAGGAAACAACCTTTAATAGGTTTAACTTGAAGCCATTGATCAAAAACTATTTAGATGCATTAACTTCAACCAACTGAGAAGAAGATTAGCATTATATTACTCTCAGTCTACACAAAAGTCAGATGTTTGAGCCTTTTGTGTTTGAAGTAAACTCGAATTTTAGTTCATTCAAATTCAACGATTGATTCGGTAAATTTAGTTTATTAACTAAATTAACAACACTCTAAACCTAATAAAAAAAATAAATGAGTTGACTTCGAACCCCAAAAAAACATTGAGGAAATATTAAATGGAACCACTTTTTTATCAAGTTGAACTAAAATAAACTTTATTTATCTCGACTCAATTTCTATCTTATTGGCAACTCGTGATTACTTTCTGAAAAGGGAGTGTTAATCGAATACTTCATGTGAATTACCTAAATTCTTACTACTATTGATTATTCACGTTTCATTGTGTTTGTGGACCTTCGATACATACTATCGGTACTCTTCTGATATACTATATTTCATATTTAAAATGATATTACCAAAATTCAAACTTTTGACCAATCGATGAAGGGTCACTATTTTAGAATCAATAAATTTTGCTTTAATTATTTTTTTTCGTAAAAATATCACTTTATTCTTTAATTAATGAGAAGCTTAAATAAATATTCATGACAAACAAAATATATATTAACATATTAATATATTAATGTGTGTGTGTGTTTAAAAGCAATTTTTTATTATTGTAATCCACATTTAAGGTTTTTTCATCATTTGCTTTTCCGATTTGTGTAATCAATGTGCAAAGCTGGTTTTTCAATAGAAAAATACTTAAAAGTTTTTAAGATACTTATGCAAATAATAAATCATAGAATAAATGAAAGACATTGGTAAATATATATAAAAGAAGAAAATGAATTTAGTCTATTTAGTTTTTATTCCCAATTTTGGTTTTTCAATTTCTCTCTCTTGTAGTTGTGGTCATTCACAATTTTGCTTCAATCACTAATTTTACAAAAAAGTTTATTCTTATTTTCGTTAATAAAAACTATTTTAATAATTTCTTAAATGCGTAAATTAGGTCATATAACAATAACAACAAGCTAGTATTATTACACTTTATCATCATGAAAAGGTAAAAAAAAAAAAAATGAAGAAGAATGTTGAAGAAGTAGATATAAAGCGTGAGATGTAGCAGGTTGCTTGATTTTTCCGCCAGCAACCCTTGCAACCGTTGATTCATCTTCATCATCGTGGTCATCATCTTCATCATCATCTTCTTCTTCTTCTCGTTCTTGTTCTTCTTCTGTTTATTGTTATGGAGGTAGATTGGAATTCGCAGTGCAACTGGACCATTCCTTCTTCAGCCTCTATCAGCGACTGCATCACTTTCCAATCCTCTTACTCTCTCCTCAGTGACGATCACCAAACTGATCCCACTCCTCTTCTTCTTCATTCTCCATCGCCAGATTCTCCTCCATGCGAGATCAAGAGTAACCTCGTTTTCCCTTCACCGTACTTGAATTTCACTAACGCTTTTGATTAATTCACTATTTTTGTGAACAGTTACTTTTGCGGAGAAGCACGAGCTCAGACAAATCTACGTTCGGAGCACTGCTCGCGTCTACGAGATTTACTTTGCGCCCAACGCCCGCACTAACAATGACTATCTCTGCACTGTTCGATGCGGTCTTGCTGTTAGAGACGATCACGTTCTTCGTTCCCCCGCTGCCCAAAATGTCGGCGGTGACGATAATGTGAAAACTGAAGATGATTGGGTTGAGGTCAAAGTTCCCGATTCTCCCAACATCGCTTCGGAAACAAAACCCTACCTCAATTCCACCAAAACATATCAGTCTCAGGTATTCCTATAAGTGATTTCCCAATTTTGTTGGCTTTCGTTTAGATTCGTAAATAAATAGTAAGAAAAGAACAACTGAATTGATGTGTTCTGTTAAGGTAGATGTGGAATAAACTGTTGTAGCTTCAATTTGGTGAAGGGTTGGGCTTAAATTACACTGCTCCTCCATTCAGGAGAGGTTGATGATGCATGCATAGTTTTTGGAACTTGAACTGGCTGCATACAAAGTTTTTTTGCTCTATACATCGTTGGCACCAGTTTGATTTGACAAGAGATGAGATGATACTAGTGTTTTTGAACATTACTCTGGTTTTGTATGGACTTCGGATGAAGTTTTTTCGTGGACACTTATTGGAGGAAAAAAAGGGAATAATGAATTGTGTTTTTCTCATAAACTAAAATCAGCTTATTTAAGCTTTTGGAGAAGATATATCAGAGTGTTCTTGTAGAAGTTAAAGACTAAGTTGATTTTGGCTTATGGGAGAACTTAATTCATCTAAACTTCTTAGTCTCTTTTTTATGCCAGTGTTTTTTTCAAAAATTACCTCTTAAATCCTATAATTTATAGTGGGTTATTCAAAATTAGCTATTGATTACTTTTATAGAGTCAGGATAAATTCTTTGTTAGTCTCTTTCCTGAAGGTTCATTTTATCTGAATGGAGAAAAACTAACGCACTCAATCTCTTAGGAGGACAGGGGGAGCGTGTTTATAAAAATTAAGGGGTAGGAAAAAGTACACAAGCATAATTCAGGCGAGGAAGTGTAGTTTTCTCTTTAATAAACAATACATTATTCTCTTGACTTAGAATCTCGATGTGCCTATTAGATGGTGGTACCATACCCATCTGATTTCAGTGTCCTCTTTTCCTGTCTCCAGGATCTTTATGAGGCTACGGCAGAGATTGATGATGCAAATCCTTGCATTTCTGTTACTATTCGGCTGCTCTCGCTTCAGAATAAAGGATGTGTATATGTTGATGAGATTTATGTGTTTGCTGATCCTGTTGATTCAGCCGATTCAGAAAGCCAAGAAAAGCCTCATGAAAACTCATCCGGCAGTTCCCTCATGGCTATGTTTATCCCCACTTTAATGCAATTATCTAAGACAACAGGGCTCAACAATCTAAATGCTCTCAGAAAGGAAAAGTCCCTTGCTCAGGGGGATGATTTGGAAGCAACTCTCGCTAGTGATTCTATAATTAAAGCCCAGGTTATAGGAAACACTAGCATAACTGATCCCCAAGAAGTGAAGTTGAAGGAGGTAGAAGGAGGTTGGGTGGGTCCATCCCAGCCTGATGCTGTCTCACAGAATGCTAAGATCGAGAGTAACCCTGTTGCAGTACCCTCACAAACTGCCAAGATGGACAGCACTTGCACAGTTGTACCCTCAAAAATTGCTGAAATGGAGAACAACCATAGTGCTGTTCCCTTTCAATTGGCTAAAATGGAGTGCAACCATAGTTCTGTCCCCTCACAAGTTGGTATTCCTGAGAGCAAAGGTGGTTTTTCTTTGGGTGACAATGTTGAAAGGCTCCTGGAACAGCTTGTATCACGCATGGACAGGATAGAAGAAATCTGTTTGGGCTTTCAAGAGAAAATGGTAGTGCCCATGAGCAGCATGGAGGCGAGACTTCAAAGAGTTGAGCAGCAAGTGGACACATTGACTAAGAATTTGCAGAACTCTGCATTGCCATCACATTGTAGGATTTTATCTCCTGATGCTTCTTGTATTGAATCAGATGCCAACAGCAGTGATTGTCCTGATTATGTGGTGAATAGGGAAAGTGAACCAGATGAGAATCATTTACACACAGAGATACCACATGTCTCTCCTCATAGGTCTGATTCAGGAAATATTACTTCATTGCTCCCAGGTCTTGTAGTTACGGCCCCTGAGTTTCCTGATGGCGAGGATGAAGAAGGTAACGCATCAGGACAAGAAACAAGTTCTTTAAAAGATAAAGGAAAGCACACAATTGATGATGCATTATCTTCTGCATTAGCTAATCTTTTATCTTCTACGTCGATGGACTGTCCAAAGTATACGAAAAGTCTAACTGTTAAAGCCCCTGAGTTTGTAAATGAAGATGATGATGATGATGACCATGGGAGCAATAGTGAGATGGCCAAGAATGACTCAGTTGGTCTTGCAGAAAGTGGGGAATTTAGTCACATCCAAGTGTTAGCTTCATCTAACACTTTGGAAAATGGTGAGAAGATAAACCCGGATTCTAATTATAAACAGTCTGAAGAGACTGCCCAGGAAGCTGAAGAAGATGAGCAACTTTGCATTGCTAGAGGAGATCAAGAAGAGGTGCATGAGAAAACTAATAGTTTAACTGAACTCAATCCTGAAACAAGTTTTATTGACAACTCTGAAGAAGATGGTAATGGAAAAATCAATGGTCAGAAAACTGATGGTTTGCTCGACAATCAGACCCCCTATTGTTACAGTATCACCAAGGAGGGACCGACTTCAGGAACTGAAGACACTGTTGTAAGAGAGGTACCTAGAAAGGCCTTCCACGAGAACATCTTAGAGAACGTTCTTGGATTTTCAGTAGGTTCCTCTGTTGTAGATTTTGAAAACCCAATCTTGGACGTGAAATTTATTTCTCAGAAAAGTCCTGCCACTGATCGTTTCCTTGAAGACCTTCTTCAAGTTGACACACAAGAAACCAACAGTTCAGTAGATCCCTCTGTCAAGGAAAGCAATGTTGATCGTTCCATTGAGGAACAACTGAAAAGCAATGGTGATGTCTCAGTTGAGGAGCAGTCAAATTTGATTTCAATAGATGAGGAACCGGCTAATCTAGTTAGCGACAGTCATTTTGCTGTGGACACAGGCTTGTGTACTTCGATACCTGTGAACATCGACGACGATAATCTGACTCTGCCTGAGGATCATAAACGAAAACGTGATCAAGTAATTTGGTCAGGTAGCATATGAATTGGTTTCTAGTCCTTGTTTCAGTTCTTGAATAGATTTTTAGGCATTGTATATAAATTTTCGTGAATATCATCTTCTTCCTTCTTTAAGTTTTCTACAATAGTTTTTCTTTTTGTTGCCTTGTGGCGTGGTTGCATGCATGACAGATTAACAACTGTAAATAGTAAATCACTTTTAGTTGTAGTTGCTGGAGAATTAGTCCGAGGTGATTATTTTTCCTCTTATGCATCTATAGTTGGATAAATACTGAATGGTAGTTTTCTCTTGACCTTTTTGGTCTTTGGAAGCAGTTGAAACTATGGAGAATTTTTTCTTTTCTAATTTTTTAAAATATATGTTGAACTAACAATTTTTAACATGGGATTAACTATTGTACTCAATAAAATAAATTTTATGTCCTTATTCAAGCAATACAAACCAAACAAAAATATAAAAAATATTTTTTTATCATATGTATTTTTATCTAAATTGCGATTATTGTCTAATAAATTTTCACGATTAATTTTAGTTTCAATAGTTGAAATTGTTACGTAGTAAAAACGATATTTAAATCCGCAGAAATCTTCAACATTTGTTCTCATCCAAATGGAGATCTCTTGCATATCCCTTTCCTAAAGTCTCCTTTACTTTTATAAACATAAATATGTTTTATTTCCTAACATTTATACATGTATACAAAGGATTCTCGTCCATGTATCTTATTTAATCATTTTTGTAATTATTAAACCATCTATAAAGTAAATAAAACTTTGTACAATGAATTATATGCTTTTTTAATTATTTTTTATCATTATAGAAAAAAGGTATATACACATATTTTCACTAGTTTATTTTAAGATAAATAAATTATATTTATTCTATAAACAAGATACTTGAGTAGAAACATACTTCAGTAAAAACATGCTGATATGACATTAGAATAATGGATAATTATATTTTGACAATTTTAAATATAAAATAAATCAAGTTAAGAGAATAATTTATCCTCACTTAAATTTAACTTTCGTGATTAATTTTAGTTTTTATTTTTGTGTAGGAAAACATCTAAATCTAGAAAAATCAAGGAAAAGTAGGATTTTAGTGTCAAATTTAGGTTTAGATCCTCGCTTTTCAAATGGATAAATTAGTTCTCCAACTTTTAAAAAACATGTTAAATTAGTTTGTTCTCATATTTAAACTAATATTTTATAAATTTTTTTACTGTCTAAAAGATTTTTAAAAGTTGTATTAAAGTTGTTTATTTTCTAAACTTTAAACACTATTTCATTAATTTAAAAATGTAAAGACTAAAATGAATTATGTGAAATAGTATAAGGACTAAAATACATTTTTTCCATATATATATATATATGTATGGAAAAATATATTTTGTGAACTGAACTCATTTTTAATTTAATGAACTTAAAAGCTTACATATTAATTTTCCAAATGATCACGGGCTGTGTTGTTGATAAGTTATAATTTGATATATTTGATAATTCATTTTAAAAATAATTATATAGTACTATTTTTCTGAGAAAATTCTATGAAATTGTGTTTTAAAATGGTGTCTATATTAAAAAACATATTGTGTTATTTAGGGAAAAAACAAATATCATGTTTGAGAAATGAGGGTGTTGACATGATAATTGAGTGTGACTGAGAGGCTCAGAGGGAAGAGGGGTTGAAGTGAAGGAAGAAGCGAAGAAGGTTGTTTGTTAAAGAGAGAAGATAGAAATTAGGGTTTAGGGTTTAGTTTCGGTTAAGGAAGCGATGGAAGCGGCGGTGGTGGACGTCGGTTCTAAGCTTCTCAAAGCCGGTTTTGCAATTCCCGACCAGACTCCGGCCATGGTTTTCTTTCATTCCTCTCTCTGTCTATTTGTGATGATAATAATCTAAGAATAGGGTTTTGCAAATGCTTTCTACCTTCACTGCTATGGACGGATAATAGTAATAACGGATACATATATAGATACAATAATATAGCATGTGTACTTGCAATAATAGTCATAGAGATTTGAATTCCCGCTTCCAGCAGGAACAATTTGGCGGTAATTGAACATGATTATCTCTGAGAGCTTGCGTCTCACTTGCTTTGGAATTATTTTGTGAGGGGGAGAGTAAGTAAATTTTGCTTAATGAGATAGACAATTTATAATCTCCAGTAGTGTATAGGACCTCTCAGTGGACTCTTGGTTATAGTTCATGAATCTCTTACTATCATGAAAACTTTTTATGATATTCAGAGGTATAATAAGTAGGCAGGGATGAACCTATTGCTATAGTAACTCGAGAGGAGGAGTCGATTAAGAAAGTTAAAACCTATATTATTGATTTTCTACTTCTACTCTTGGGTGACTATAGCAATCTTTTATCTACCGATCACTAATGTCTTTGAATATTAAATGAGGTCGTCATGATGTCAAAGTGTGAGGGTATAGATTCAAGATATATGGTTAATAGCTCATTGAGAGGTTCTTATTTACTGCTGGGTGTTATAAATTTTCTCTCTCATTGAACAAATTTACTTTCTCCCACTCACAGAATAACTTCATAGAAAGTGGGCAGAAAGCTCTGAAGACTAGTAAGTGGTCTATCACCACCAAACTGTTACCATTTTAAAAAATATGAATTAAGGTGAGCATTCAGATCTCTTTAAGTATTGATGCAATTATCTAGACTATTAGAGTATGGTGTCTACGTGTGAGCGTATACATCATTGTTATTATCTGTCATAACATTTGAGAGGTTTAATCTCCTTTAATGCATAATTCTAATCCACTCTGCAATGCTCAAGTATAACATTTGACTTCACAATCATCTCGTCAATTTTAGTTCTCAACTATCTCAGAATGCCTCATTGAGCCTCTTTGTATGTGACTCAGATAATTCCCACTAAAATGAAACAACTGCTTGATGATGGATCGGTTACTGATAATTCACTGGCTGAAAATGTCACGGTTGATCCAGTTGTGCGGGGATTTATTAGAGATTGGGATGCCATTGAGGATTTGTTGCAGCATGTTTTATATACTGGTCTTGGATGGGAAATTGGCAACGAAGGTCAAATACTCTTTACAGATCCACTTTGTACCCCAAAGGTTTCTGATACTTGCTTGCTTTCTCTTTTCCTTAACACATTTTTCCTAGATATCTTTTTTCTGTATATGAATATGTATTATCCTTTGCTAGTTTTTTGTTTCCTTTTACCTATCTAAACTAATCAGGCAACCTTTTGTTAAATTGAATTGCCACTAATAAGTTAGTATTATTATTTTGCTTGTGTTATATTATATATATCTTTTCTTAACTAGTATATATGTTATTGTTTTCCAACTTTGCAGACCAACAAAGAACAGTTGGTGCAATTAATGTTTAATAAGTTAGTATTATTGTTTTGCTAGTGTTATATTATATATATCTTTTCTTAACTAGTATATATGTTATTGTTTTCCAACTTTGCAGACCAACAAAGAACAGTTGGTGCAATTAATGTTTGAAACATTCAACATATCAGGGTTTTATGCTTCAGAACAAGCAGTGTTATCACTGTATGCTGTGGGACGTATCTCAGGTTGCACTGTTGATATTGGACATGGAAAAATAGGTATCAACGCCTGAAGCAATGGAACTTTACTTGAATTGTGCAAATAGTGTCTGCATTGAATAGATGGTTGCTTTCAGCTACATGCTGTGTGAATCAAGCTGTCTATTTTTGATATCGCAGTATGTTATCTCTAGCACTTAGCATGATGTGTTCTTGTATCACAGGGTCTGTGGGTAACAGGATGTCTGATGTCCTGCCTTTTTGTTTTTGCTACAGAGTAAAGAATTAATGATTTATTAATTTTCTTTATCTAATCTCAATAGTAAAATTGAATATCATTATCATATAGTTAGTCCACTTGAAATTTAACAGATTCAAAATGATGAAACAATTATTCTCCATTTCTTATATTCCAATCGGTGTATATTCCTTATGTGCCTTTTATGCTAGATTCGTTGTGTTACTAGCTTCCAGTTTTTGAATGGAAGGAATTATGTACTGAGGATCTTATCAAATAACATAACTTAGGATCCTAGTATGAATTTATTGAAGTTTCACTGTTCCACCGAGCCACTATTTTTTTGGTACATCTTGTTTTCCTAGTGGAATCAAATTTAAAGACGAAGCAAGTAGTTTTCCTTAATTTTCTTTTCTGCAGATAAGTGTCAGGAATTACTATATTTTAACTTTCACACAAAACTACGAATAACTTTTGATTACGATGTAGCTAGTAAGTGGACCAATGAAAATATTATCTAAAATTTATTGAAAAAAAAGTTAAATTCGCCCAAGATTAATACATTTCAATTACAACTTATCTGATACTCTCTATGTTTTAAACTAAACTAGATAGTGTTCCAGTAAATATTGCATGCACAATTGGAGTAAATGAATAGATGTCTGAGTGTTTGTCTTAAAATATGAACATGTTTTTGAGCTTACTTGTTATATGTATCATTATTTTTATTTTTTTTGGTTATGTGCCTAGATATTGCACCAGTAATTGAGGGTGCTGTTCACCACATTGCTTCAAGAAGATTTGAGTTTGGAGGTATTGATCTAACTAATTTCCTGGCTCAAGAACTAGGCAAGTCCAATCCAAAAGTAAATATCAGCCTGTCTGATGTGGAGAAAATAAAAGAACAGTACTCATGCTGTGCTGTAGATGAGTTAGCTTATCAAAAGACCCAATATTTTTGTCCTGTGGAGGAGCATACCCTTCCTGATGGACAGGTCTGCTTTCTTAATTCTGATAGTTTTGACTAGCAATACTCTGATTGGTAAAAGGGAAGTAAAAGAAAATGAAAGAAAAGGTGATATTAAAAATCAGTAAGCAGAGAATTGATTGATTTAAGCAAAACTTGTGAGGTGGTGACTGATGTTACATTGGAATACATTCTGTTTTCAACTTTCTGTTATTTACCAATTAAAATGTGATATTTTTAGCTTATCATGCAGCTTTTTTTTATTGTGTTATTATATATTTTAATCAGCCTTTTGAAGAAACCCTTTGTAAATCTCTGCATACTCAAACTGTTAAAAGTTGTATAAGTAATTTTCACATTCCACCAGGAGAGGCTGTGTAACAGTATGTCTTCCTGAGAACGTCAAGTTGGCTCTATTAATGGTTCAGCTGCTTTTGTGTTTCAAAATTCTGGCCCAGCCTTAAGGTTATTTCATTTTTGAGAGAAAACTGGCTGGTTTGATAGGATAAAAACTACCAACAACTCAACAACATTTGTTTCCTTCACCCCAGTGTCAACAATGTGTGTTTATATTTAAGTTCTATAAATGCATCTTCAATAATTTATTACTTATCTGAAAGTTGAATTATATTGTAGGTGATAACAATTGGGAGAGAAAGATATACGGTTGGGGAAGCTTTATTCCAGCCATGTCTATTGGGTTTAGAGGCTCATGGCATTGTTGATCAGCTTGTCCGTGCTATTTCAACTGTGTCATCTGATAATCAACGGCAGCTGCTGGAAAATACTGTGGTTTGTGGTGGCACTTCATCTATGGCAGGTATATTTTTGTCTTCATCAGTTCTGGTGAATTTAGGATAAGCTTGATATGAAGTTCTAATTGGTTATGCTTTTTGTTGTTTTTCCATCTAAAGACAATGTGCTTATATTTGGTTTGTCCATCAATATCTTTTAATTGTTATATCTTCTACTTTGAATGTAAGGGATCCTACTTCCTTTGAGATCAGAGTAGAATATAACCTAATATTTGACAAATAAATTCATATTATTTAGTTAGAAACTGTGATGTACAAGTGGAAAGGCTGTTTCTAGGATTTGGATATGTAAACTCCTGCTCACAAGGTTGTTCTTACTACTGTTTCATTAAGGGCCTCCCCATTATATTTTAAGCTCTCTATTCTCTTCCTCTCATCCATCACATTCCTCACTTGGTCCTGCATTGTCCAACAAAGCTGCATGGGGCTTCCTAACGTATTTTTGAAATAATATTTATATATGGAAATTCTAATATGACCTTTTCTGGTGGATTTTTCTTTAGGCCACAATAAAATATGAACAGCTTTAATTCTGTATACTTACTATTTGCGGACTGGGGTAGAAATGGCAATCTTTGATGTTCCCTTTTTTCTTTATTTCACAGAATCTGGATTTACTTCCCTACTTGTATAAATAGTTATTATATGGAATTTAAGTTTTACATTTAGTTGCAGATGGAATTTAGGTCTTTTTATTTCCAATTATGTTTTACATCAAGATATTCATATTTCTACCGACAATATTGGCTTTATCTCACACTACTAAGATTTCCTACCTATGCCAATGCTGTTTCTCTTAGTTATCTCTGACGGGCTAATGCCACTTCTCATTGCCAGGTTTTGAAGAGAGATTTCAGAAAGAATCTAGCTTAAGTTCATCTGCCGTTCAACCCACCCTTGTTAAGGTAATTTGGTTATCTAGTAAAGTGACTTCAAATTTATACCAACTTAATATAACGTTAGAAACCTTAAAGATAATATTATTATTCTTGTTTTAACTAATCTTGCCACTGGTGGATAATCTCTGGCTTATTGCAGCCTCCAGAATACATGCCAGAAAATTTAACCATGTATTCTGCATGGGTGGGAGGTGCAATACTTGCCAAAGTGGTTTTCCCTCAAAATCAGCATATAACCAAGGCAGACTATGATGAAACCGGACCATCCATCATTCACCGGAAATGCTTCTGAAATTATTCATCTCCAGGATTTCAACAATTATTTATTCCTCTGCTTGTACCGGTACTGTAACATGTCGTGCGTGTATAATTGTAAAAATTGTAGCAATCTCCATTAAGGTAATCTTCTCACTCTTTCTACCCCCCAAAAAAATTTCTTCTCACTCTTCGTGAGTTCCTAAGTTTCAGTAGAAGATTTCCAGAAATACTTTTTCCTCAGAAATGTATATATGTGGGAGCTTGCATATCTTTTGCAACGCGGATATCCTTGTAAAATATTCATTTTCTTTGTAACCTTGTAGGCTGTGGCTACTAGCAACATCCCTTCTTGCAGAACCCCTTGTTCCTATAATAGTTTGCATTTTATGGATTACTAACATTCTCTTTAATAGTTTAAAAGGAAATTATATTTTAGGCTTCTTTCAACTTTGCCATCGTAACTGCAGTACCATAGCTGTTATATCTTTACAATGGTTTTATGCAACAAGTGCTGTGAAATGAGATTGTAAGATTGGCTTAACAAAGCAAAGTGTTATAAATTTGACTTGCACCTAAAAGTACAGCCACGTCCCAAGCACTACCTTCTGCTACTCTTTTCTTATTAGATCTTGTCCAACCCAATAATTGAGGGCCCCTTCACTTCATCTTATACTTGTACAACCAGAATGAATTCGTTTCTCTTTATTGCTCAATCCATCGACCTTGCTTTGTTTTCTAACGTATCCATTACACCATTTTAAAGTCTGCTTCTAGTATTCTACCAATAAAAAAGTATTCCACGTTGTATTCCTTTACTTTAGTGTAAATTTTTATTTCGTATGGTATCGATTAATTGTAGGATCTCTAACATGAAGATGGCATCTAGAGAGAGAAGCATAGATTTAAAGAAAAGAGAAATAATAAATGTTGATGGAATATTTGATAAACATGTGTTTATATAAATAACATCAGTGTCGTATTAAACTGAGTAGAACTTAACATATTGACTTGAACCACATCCTTGATGAATTATCGTTTAACAGCAAAAGAAAAAAAAACAGAATTGATTGACACGTATATTTTATTCCACAAGACTAACTTCAGATGATAAGATAAGCTATACTTAAAAAAGTAAAAATATCTAACAGGAAGAAGTATACCCGTTTCAATTATCACCCATTTCAGATGAGTATCGGATTCTAATCACATCGGTGTACATAAGAAAAGAGTTCAGAGAATTTCTTTTATTCCAGATCTGTGCAACTATTTTTAATAAAACAAAAACAATAAAAAAAATGGTAAATAAGTGGACGAAACAAAACTGCCAGATTAAGGAAATTATCAAGGATCACGAACATTTTAAATGCAATAATTTCAAAACACAAACGCGTAAAAAAGAAGAAAAAAAAAGGGAAAAATAAAACACCCCACAAATCTCGAGATTGTATATTCGTTTTTGTACCATAGGAACTATACTACAGAGAATATCATTTTCGGATATATCTCTTTATCTTTGGTGCCCCTTGTTGAGTAGGAAATGTTACCCAATGAATTGTGAAGTCCATTGCACAGGTTCTCTCTGAAGTTGAAAGAGGCTAAAAAACAAACAAAAGTGTCACTTTTATAATGGGACCGGTCTACAAACGGAAGGAGCAAGAGGAATGCTTCAATTCACACATCGCACTCCAACCACCAATTTTCTCTTCTAAATAAAAACCAGGGACCAAGTGGACGATGGGGTCCGTCAAAAATAATCATAAACAATACATGCAATTTAATGATGGAGTCAATGGATCTTTCAGGGAAATATTCAAAGTTCACTAAATTTAGTATTATTCAATGGATTTTGAACATGCACGTTTCATGCTTAATGATGTAGAATCTTTAGATTTCCACGCTAGAGATAGTACTTTTGCTTCATTTTTTGTTGTTGAAAGTAAATGGGACTACACGTTCTTTATGCAAATTGATGATGAACATCTAAGATCATAGCACCTCCCCAGTTTCCCAACTTTGTCTTGATGCAACCTTCTGATGGTTGGGAACATATTCCTGAAAGAAACAAGAAAAAAATTACCAAAAAATTTATCTTGGTTATGATCAAAATCATCATGTTGTTGTGAGTACTTTCGTACCTCCATTTTCTTTATCAGTTCTTCTGCTGTGTCTGCTATGACTACAATATGCCTTGCAGAGTTGTCTATAAAACCCTCTTCCACTCCCTTGTCAAATAAGGTCAACAAGCTGTTGAAATACCCATCTACATTCAACAAACCCACCTACAGATTCACAGCTACAACGTCAATTATCATTAACAAATTAAAGAAGTCAAAAACCCATATCCAAAATTCATTTTCATTTGTGTTTGTTTCGTTAAAACACAACCTTTCTAAACATTTTCAGCTTCTCAAGCTTCATGTGCTGTTTTATAAAACATATCAGAGTTTATAAATCCTTAACGCTTACAAACATATTCATTGATTCAAACGAGGATGATCTTACTGGTTTATCATGTATCCCTAGTTGGGACCAGGCTATCACCTCCAGCAACTCTTCCATGGTTCCATAGCCTCCTGAACAGTTTCATACTTTGGTTTAGTTCATATATATATATATATATATATATATATATATATAT
>Ga0099823_1001237_pt1 | contig 20485 bp, 20 predicted proteins | sample CowpearedBW_FD_76831 | JGI IMG/M metagenome (GOLD analysis project Ga0099823, IMG submission 76831) | Root nodule microbial communities of legume samples collected from California, USA - Cow pea red BW | ecosystem: Host-associated > Plants > Roots > Nodule | place: USA: California | collected...
ATATATATATATATATATATATATATATATATATTAACAAAATGATAGCCTTGGGTGAGGAAAAAAACATGATAGAATAGATAACAAAACTAATTTCATCATACTTGTTTTTTAAGTTCTAATTTCACCTTTAACTTAGTTAAAACCGAGCAAGCTAAAAGCACAACAAATTTAAAGGATTGTTTACCCGTTAAAATTATGTTTATGGATTAAAATTAAAATTCAAAAACACTTTAGTAACTAACAAAATACTAAATCTTTCCTTTTTTATTACTTTTTTTTCATTTCATTTATATTTATTAGAATATTCTTCACATTTTCTCTTTTACCTTTTTTTGTTCCACTTTGTTGTTTGCTTTGCAATTCATTACAAACTTTACAACCTTTACAGCTTTATACTTTATCTCTTAAGTTCCTCAAATCTTCTAGTATTTTTATTGTATTTGCTTTTATACATTTAACACGTTTACATAAAAAAAAAAAAAAATTGTTCAAGCCTCAAACTAATTAAGTTGAACATGTCATCCAAATTAAATTTCACAAACTTAACTACTCTTAAACTAAGAACTTTATCACAGTTGAATCAGAATTCAACTAACCTTACATCACACCGTTATTTTTTTCTTTTTTTTTTTTTTCACATGCAATAAACTTTAAAATCGTTGTAGGTTTAATAAAAAAATGTACAAGATATAAGTTTTACAAATAAATAATATTTGTTAAATAGCAATGAAATTTGACCATTTTCATTATATAATTTAATTTCATTATATAATTTAATTTCATTGCTTTAGAGCTAAAATAAATTTGAACTGTTAAATAAAAAAGTTGAAGCGGGAGTATCATTTTGGAGGAGATAAAGCTCCATAATTATGAAAATAATAGACAATTTCTTTGATGGATGTTCCATTATCTGAAGAAGCTAAACGAATCTGGAACTATTGGTCTTTCCCTCGTGTTAAAGCTTCCACAGTAGCCAAACTAACGTTTTCTTCACTTATCTTTCTTGAATCAAATTCGATTATTAAAAAATATGATAAAATTAAAAGTAGATATTTTACGTAAACATAAAACAAGTATTTTAAAGCAACCACTCGTTGAAAAGAAAAGATAAATTTATCTATTAATATAAATTTAAATTTCATCCTATCTTTAATAATCAATGAAAGATTTTTTTATGAACAAAAATTATATTAATACTGTAGTATTTGGTTACTCTAACTAATTTACAAGACTATCTCTAAAAAGAAAAAAAAATATAAGAAGGACAAAACAACAAGTTAAAACATTCTAGATATTATTTGAATAAATTCTAATAAAGTTTCTACATCTTTTCATCAATGGTCTCTCTAAATAAAAATATCATATGTTTCATTTATTTTCTTGCTTTGGCATTTTGTTGTTGCAACTTCATGTTATCGTTCAAGTCTCAATCAATATTAATCCACTTATCAATTTTGGTGCCCATATTAAGAAAGTTGAATTGTCTCAAACACAGTATTTACAAGGCAGAAAAAACCCTTGTCTGTTCTCTATAGAATATATAAATACATAGGTTAATTTCAATAGAAATAACAAATTAGCTGAAAGTGACTTTAAACATTAATTTGGACATTAGTATCAATCATTATATAAAAAATTAGTATCAATCATTATATAAAAAATGTTATGTTGGGTAATTTATGTTTCATCCATGTTCTTACATGTATTTGTGTCATACAAAATATTTTATCTCATTCCACCTTTTCTTGCTTAAATATTATCCAATGATGTTTATGTTTCTAAAATTTTCCGACAATAGATATCTCACATTTTGTTCCATATTTGGGTTTTGTCCCAACTTTGGAAGTTTAAAATTAACTATATTATGATTATGATGGACTACGTTCACTTTAGACAAAAATAATAAATGTTTGACATTTATTTACTTTACCTGGATAACTCTCACAACAAAGAATTAAACTCCCTTAACATATGTATTTTATTTATTATGTACATAAGTAAATTACATTAAAATAAAATCAAACAAATTTGAATTTTTTTTTACTTAATTTTAATAGTATTTTTGAAAAAACAACACACAATCAAACTCACATCTTAATAAATAAATCATAATTTTTTATTATCAAGGATATAACTTTTATCTTTAATCAGTGAGATTAAAAGAAAATATTAATATTTACTGTGCCAGAGTAGAGAACAAAGAAATAATAAAAACAATTTGGCATATTCAAATCAATTAATACTTAGAAAGTGAAAATTTGATTTCCACTTACTTAAAGGAGAAACGAGATAATTTGATTTTATATATACTTGAGTAATTGATATTCACTGAATTAATGAGAGTTGACAAATGACTTTTAGTATGATATTAAAATTGATTTGAGATGTATTTTTTAAAATATAAACACAGTTAAAAATCAGTTGAAAAAATTAAAACAATATTTAAAAAATATTTCATACTATTATTTATTAAATTTAAAAAATATTACAAAACTTAAAAATAAAATATTAAATACAAGGATAAATTATTATTTATCAATTAATACTCTCAAGTATGCGAGAATTTCATGATTTCAACGTTAATAAAAAAACTGAAAAAAAGCTCATTAGGTAACTCACAAAACTAACGTAGCTCTATAATTTGAATAATAATTAAAAAAATTTGTTTGATTTAAATCAAGCATGTGAAGGTAGGAAATGACAGAGAATATAAACAATAAAAAATTGCCGTTAGAGTTTAAAATTTGAAAGTGTAGCTGAATGGCACAACGGTAATTCGTGCGAAGAGTTGTGCATTTTGGTTGAACCAAATTCCAAAAAGAAACAAAGGGACCCACTCCACGACTTCGCTTGACGAAATGTACCACCTCGCTTACTCTACATGGGTCTAAGAAAGCTTCTCTGTCCTCAATAGTAACCCCTTCGAACTTCCCACACAACATTCCTTTCTGTCTGTCTTTTTGCTTTTCTTTGCAAACACTAACACTCTCACTTCATCTCCCATTTCCATCTCTCCTAGGGTTCTTCTTCCTTCCACCGCTAAGCTCTTCTCTCCAGCTTTCATTTCTTTACACTCTCTTCCTTCACGCCATTGTGCTTCGCGTTTTCGACTCAGTGCATTGGTTTTGCATGCAAGTTTTTCTTCTGCTGCTCTGCACATTGCTGTTTTTGGTGGAACTGAAGGGGGGGTTAGATCCGTGGGAGGATGTCGTCGAGGGCGGGGCCGTCGTCGGAGCCGCAGGGACAGCCTCAGAGGCGGATCACGCGGACGCAAACCGCCGGGAATCTTGGCGAGGCAATATTTGACAGTGAGGTCGTGCCGTCGTCTCTTGTCGAGATTGCACCGATTCTTCGCGTTGCTAATGAGGTCGAGAAGACTCACCCCAGAGTTGCTTATCTCTGTAAGTTTGCTTTTCGCGTTGCCATGCCGAAACTTCCGTCTGTTCATGTATACTGAAATGCTTCATGTGGAGTTGTTGCTTTTCAGTGATGTTCTGATTTGTTGCGTTGATTATAATCGGAAATGAAGTAATGTGACCTGCAGTATCCTTAGTGTCCACGTGTGTGCTCATGCTTGGACGGAACTCTTTGCTGGCGCAGTGTCCATTATAATGTTTCCTTCACACGCAATGGGTGATTTTTGAGAATACATGTGTGATTCTAAGATTCCGCTGAGTAAAAATAGAGAGTTGAACCCATACAAAGATGAAGATCCATAAACTGATCGCTTTAAGTTTTTGGGTTAAAAGTTGTGTGTGAATTGTGCTCATGTCTCATTTGTGTTGTATCTTGTGATTTTCTCTTGAAAGACTTCTCAGAAAGTGATTGGAGTAGCTTGATTGAACTTATAAAAGATAACTTGCAACTTCCATAAGCCCATTTTAGCTTATTTCAGCAAGCGTCTCGCTGTAGCTCGTTAGATTGATCTCTTTTTAGCTTATTTCAACTAGTTTGATGGTCAAATTTGTGACATAAGTCCACTTATAAGAATGGATTATAGAATAAGTGTTTAGTTAAATTAAATTGTTTAACCAAACACACCCTTTGTGAGGTTATGCAAACCTTTATTGCTTTGCTAATCCAGTTTTCCAAGCTTCCATTCGTGTTGAAGAGTTTACTACACACCTTTTGACGCTTGAATGTACTTTTGTGTGGGGCATGTGTATTTTTTGATTGTAGGCCGATTTTATGCATTTGAGAAAGCTCATAGGCTGGATCCTACTTCAAGTGGTCGTGGTGTTCGGCAATTCAAAACTGCACTTCTTCAACGTTTGGAAAGAGTAAGCGTTGATAATTTTTCGTTTCATTTGCAATCGTTAAAAAATTGTCTTGTTTTCTGTTTTCATATATTTGCACCAGTAATGGTAAAAAGTAAGAACAAGAAAATAGAAAATATATAACAGGAATTAAGTGTCACTTTTGCTAATATTTCTGAAGAGGAGATAGAAACAAAAGAGTGAAACACATATTCTAAAACCAAACAGACCATCAGTATTGCAGAAAATTAATAATTGGTTCCTCGCCTAAGATGTCAAGTGTTTTACGTATTTGGACTACTAAGCTTTGAGCTCTACACATTATAGGTCTGACACTCTTAATGCTTATGTCGTAGCTCTTGGTTAGTGGTACTATGAAGTTGAATTGAGAATGCCAGACTCCTTTACATCTTATTTATAAACATTTTCCTTCTTGTTAAGAATGAATGACAACGACAGCCACTAGCTAGATTTAAGGATATGGTAATGCACTTATGTCAATTTATTGGTGTATCTTTTAATACCTAGTTCCAATTTTAGGAAAATGATCCAACATTGAAAGGAAGAGTAAAGAAAAGTGATGCTCGTGAGATGCAGAGCTTTTATCAGCATTACTACAAAAAATATATTCAAGCCTTACAAAATGCGGCTGATAAAGCTGATCGGTATGTTGTCCACACAATGTGCTGTGTGATATGTTATTTGTGTATGTTGTACTTACAGTGAGTGTGTCCTCTTACTTTCAGTGCACAGCTTACGAAGGCATATCAGACTGCTAATGTTCTTTTTGAAGTTTTGAAGGCTGTTAACATGACACAATCTATGGAAGTTGATCGAGAGGTTATCTTTTTGTAACTCCTATGATGTTATCAATGTTTAAATAAGATGATTATAATTGGAATTTCATTGTAATTTTGATTTCACCTGTCTACACTTATGATTAATGATTTATTTGTTCTGTTGAAACAGATTTTGGAGACTCAAGATAAAGTTGCTGAGAAAACAGAGATCTTAGTACCTTACAATATTCTTCCTCTTGATCCTGATAGTGCAAACCAGACAATAATGAGATTTCCTGAGGTATGATGTCTATCTCTATATGTACTCTTGTCATGTTCATATTATGTACTTCTAGTTTTAATGAAAGTACTTGTTGATCACTCTTCACAGATCCAAGCGGCTGTATATGCTCTTCGTAATACAAGGGGTCTAGCCTGGCCAAAAGACTACAAGAAAAAAAAGGATGAAGACATTCTGGACTGGCTTGGCCAAATGTTTGGATTTCAGGTAAGTTTGAGTTTGGAATTGTTCACTTCTTTATTCAGTTGTGTCTTTTAATTTGAATTAGTTGAACAGAATTTGATGTATTTGTTACTAACAATAGCAATGCAAATTGCTTCCACTTCTTGTACAAAATACAGAAGCACAATGTAGCAAATCAGAGAGAGCATTTGATCTTATTGCTTGCAAATGTGCATATCAGGCAATTTCCCAAGCCTGATCAACAGCCAAAGGTAGGGTTTACTTTGAATATTTTATACAGCCCCCCTATCCCAATTTTAGTTTTGATGTGGATCATTACCTAATTCCCCATTTGGTTTTTACTTTCAAGTTTTTAGTTGTCATGTAGTTTTGAAGCATTTTAACTTAATAGTTTCATATTGAAGCTGGGTTCTGTACGGAGTGACTCAATTTAATTATAAAGTTGATTGCTACTTTAGACTTTAAATGTACACACACCTTTTTTTCTTTTTCTTTTTTTTCAAGGGAGGGAGGGACGGAATAAGCAATTTAGCACTTTTTTTATATTTATTTCTGTGTTGCAATTGGCTAAATTAAATTTAATGGAAATTTCAAGATGCTCAGAGGAGACTCCTTTTTTCCTTATGGTTGCTGTTCTGAACAGTTCCAGTTTGCATATCCAATATTTTTATTTTTATTATGATCACTTGGAAAAATATTCATACACTACTTTTGTGTTAAAATCTGCTTTTGACTTGTATGTGCTTTTTCTTTAGTTGGACGAGCGTGCACTGACAGAAGTGATGAAGAAACTTTTTAAGAATTACAAAAAGTGGTGCAAGTATTTGGGTCGGAAGAGTAGCCTTTGGTGAGAGTTTCTGTTCTCTTAATGTTAAAAGATACTGCAACTGTTTTTTTATTAACTTAAACAGCTATACTTGACAAGAAAGCTTCTGAACTTGTTATTATGTTGTAGTTTTTCTAAGTTTTTAAATCATTATAATGCTCTTAACATTTATTTGTGACTTTCAATTTTGAATGCAGATAGTCAGTTTGTTTTAATTTAACTCTTAATTTGTTTCCCATGTAGTGTATGCTTATTCGAGTTTCTATTGTAACATATATTGTGGAACGTTGCAGGTTGCCAACCATACAACAAGAAGTGCAGCAGCGTAAGCTACTATATATGGGTCTGTATCTTCTGATATGGGGTGAAGCAGCCAACCTAAGATTCATGCCAGAATGCCTATGCTATATCTATCACCACGTAAGCTGTGACTTAATCTAATCTATGTTTACAAAGCCGTGTAAATGATGTGTTAGTGGCAAGTGAAATTATTAGAAGTAATGGAACATAATTTCAATTCAAACTTATGTTCTTTACTTTTTCAGTCACATTATCCCTGTCATAGTTTTGTCGTCGTTTTATTTCCTAGTGGTTTTATAGTTTTAGCATGCATCCTCATGTAAGAGGAGCCTTTTACTTGTGAGGCCTGGATAATGTACAAGTCCCAAAATCATAATTTATTTTCCTATCCCTGACAGATACATGTTCTATGGTTTTGGCATGCATTCATTTTGTTGGTATTAAGTGAGTTTTTTCAAAGGAAACCAAAAGTTTTGTTCATAATGAATTTTGACATCATTTTATGGTGCTTGTTATAGATGGCTTTTGAATTGTACGGTATGCTTGCTGGTAATGTTAGTCCAATGACTGGAGAGAATGTCAAGCCTGCCTATGGAGGTGAAGAAGAGGCTTTCTTAAGGAAAGTTGTAACTCCAATATATGATGTGATTGCAAAGGTGCTTTCTGCATTTCATTATTTTCTTCTTTTATTTTTTTTTTTGTTTTCTCTATATGTAGCACTCCCATTAGTTATTCATATTATTTTGTGCCAAAAAATTAATGATTGCTCTCCTCAATAGGAAGCTGAACGCAGCAAAAAAGGGAGGTCAAAGCATTCACAATGGAGGAACTATGATGATTTAAATGAATATTTCTGGTATAATTAATTGATTCTCTTTTTCTATTTGTATCTGTCTTGGTATTAATTAATTTTCAATTGCAATTGTAGGTCAGCTGATTGTTTTCGACTTGGTTGGCCAATGCGTGCTGATGCAGATTTTTTTTGCCTGCCAGTTGAGCAGCTAAATTTTGACAAATCTAATGTAAGCATTGATTGTGTTCACTGTTATAAACATTTATTTTTTCTCAATATGGTGAAATTTTTATAAGTTTAGTCCTCAGCGAAAAAAATGTTTCAAAGTTGACAAGGAGGTGTATAATTCATTGAAAAAACATCTATAGATTCATGCGTTAAATATTTTTGTTGATTACTGGTTATGATATGCCTTTTTTATGTAAAGAACCATTATGTGATAATCAATGAATACTTGGATTTTTTTTTTTTAAAATGGGAAGAAAATGTTTTCCATTTGATTATGATACTGAATTGAAATGTTAAATGGGGTGCTTTTTGAAATTCTAATTGTTTTAAAGGAAGTGATTTGGATAGCTAATGCTGAAAGCCTAAAACTTGTAGCTGCCACTGAATTTTGAGCCTTGAATATACAGGATAACAAGCCAGTTAACAGGGACAAATGGGTTGGAAAAGTCAACTTTGTTGAGATAAGGTCATTTTGGCATATTTTCAGAAGTTTTGATCGCATGTGGGGTTTTTTTATTCTGTGCTTACAGGTAATAATTTGTCTGTTGTCCTTCGCAATTGGCATGAATGATTTTTTCCCTTCAATATCTAGCAAAATAATCCATTTCTGAGAATTTATCTTAGGCTATGATTATTGTTGCTTGGAATGGAACTGGAGATCCAAGTGCAATATTTGATGCGAATGTTTTCAAGAAGGTCCTTAGTGTGTTTATAACTGCAGCTATACTGAAGCTTGGACAAGGTAGGTAATAGCAAATATTACCAACCCATATATTGCTTGCGGATACTTCTGAATACCCATATTATATTCTGGATTTAGTAGTTTGTTTCTGTATAAAGTTTTAGCTTATATTTCAATGCTGGTTTCTATTCTAGAACCTTTTGTTCTTCTATTTTAGTGCTTGTGTGTTTAACTTTTGATTTATTTAGTGAAACTTTTGATTTTTACTTGCTATTTGACGGCCATTTAAAAAATTGAGGTGGTACTGTGTATATATGCAAGCAGAAGGCCACAGACGGCACCCATAGTTTTTTGAACAATCTTTGCATTATGAAGTGTAATTTACTTATGGTTATTATTTTTACTTTATGTTTACATGGGCAGCTATTCTGGACGTGATCCTCAGTTGGAAAGCACAATGGAGCATGTCAATGTATGTTAAGTTGAGATACATTTTAAAAGTTGTTTCAGCTGCAGCATGGGTGATTGTTCTATCAGTTAGTTATGCTTATACATGGGAAAATCCTCCTGGTTTTGCTCAGACGATACAAAGTTGGTTTGGAAACAATTCAAATTCCCCTTCATTCTTTATTGTGGCTGTTGTTGTATACTTGTCACCAAATATGCTAGCTGCCATGTTGTTTTTGTTCCCACTCATTCGCCGTTTTCTTGAGAGGTCAAACTATAGGATTGTGATGCTTTTGATGTGGTGGTCACAGGTAAGTGATATAGCACCCCTGTTTTCTTTGTATACTTTTTGGCTGGTACACATGAAAACAGTTGTTTCTGTTTTCGCACATGAGATACTGAATTTAAAATGGTGATTTTTATTCTTTGTAATTGGCAGCCACGACTCTATGTTGGCAGGGGAATGCATGAGAGCACATTTTCCCTTTTCAAGTAAGAATCTAGTTTGGAAAGTTCATCTCAATTGTGAATAGTATTATTTTTCTAGGAATCTAATCTTAATGTATGTGGTTTATAACGTCAGGTACACAATGTTTTGGGTTCTCCTAATAATTACGAAGTTAGCTTTCAGTTACTATATAGAGGTGATGATTTCTGTTCGTTCATCTGTTTATTTCAAAATATATAAGTTTTACTTTTTTTGACAATATATACCCCTTGATTCTTACTATAGATAAAACCTCTGGTGGAACCAACGAAAGCTATAATGAGTGTAAAAATCTCAAATTTTCAGTGGCATGAATTCTTTCCCCGTGGTAGTAAGCTGGAACTCTTTGTTTTTTTTCGTTATTACATTTTTTCAAAATGAATTTATAGGTTTTGTGCTTTGCAGCTCGAAAAAATCTTGGTGTTGTAGTTGCACTTTGGTCTCCAATTATTCTGGTATGTGTTTATAGGTACCTGATTTGGTTAGTGTTTAAAATTTCAATATATGTCATGCAGTTATCCAACTTCTCTTTTCCTTTTTTCAGGTATACTTTATGGATACCCAGATCTGGTATGCCATATTCTCTACGTTATTTGGTGGTATTTATGGGGCATTCCGCCGCCTAGGAGAGGTCAGTAGATTGTCCACTTTTAAATCCTTCTCTGGTAGGGTTGTTTTGGATTGTGTTGTTTATTTATTGCTTGTTTGCTTACACCTACCCTCGAATGCACTCATTTCCCCAATATGTGGCAGTTCTTCAAGCAAACATTTTGTCTGTCCATAAATGTCTGGAATCATTATTGTTTTGTTGGTGTGTGACCATTGGATGTTGTCAACTATTTGTACAACTACACTATATTTTCACCGGATTATTTTTATAAGTTACATCTGTAGCTTACTGAAAGTTTGTAAAATCAATTAAGTTTTCTTTACATACATTTATTTTCAATGTGATATAGTAGTAATTCATTTTACTCTATGATTCTGATTTAGATAGTCCTTCTAGCTTCTTTTGTTGCTATCACATTCTGATATTTGCACAACTCTTTGGGTATCAATTTCCTTGATTAGAAAACAACGGTGCTTAGTTCTATGTTGTCATGCAGGTCAATGATAATGATTTCTTGTCATTGTTTTTTTTTCTCTTTCTCCTAATATTTTCCAGCAGCTTCTTCCATTTAGGCCGCACCATGATCTGTGTTGATTGTATGTTCTTTCTTTCTTTTTTATCTAAACTTGGTAGAAGCAAATGATACTCATAATTATTGTATTGCATTCAGATATTTTTTTTTATAGTTTATTATTTCAGATGTATTTTTTATTTTTATTGTCTATACTTGGAATTTAGCTGTTTGAGTCTTGGGATATTGTTTTCTTGTCTAATACTCTAGTTTATATTTGCTTACATTTCAAGTTTGCTTGTCTTTTTTGGTTGAGCTGCTAAGTGTGTTGTTTTTTAGCTAAATTTAGGAAAGCATGATTTAAAATATATGTTTGAAATCAAAGATAGGAGGTGCATGTGTTGATTAGAAAGTTTTAAATTTTAAAGAAAGTTCAGAATGAAAGATGTCAACTTTCGAAGAAGAATACTATGAGAACAGATCAGAGGAATATACAAGCTCTCTCAAACTCTCCCAAATACAGTCTCTTATTATTTATCTCAACTAGTGCAATAAGAAACTAAGCCATTTTCAAGTAAAAGTTTAGAGATTTTAACATTATGAACGTTTATTTATTGAAGAATTAGTATGGTCTCGAGATTGTTCCCTCATATATGCTGAACTTATATCTGGTTTTCTTGTTCTAAGCTTGGAACTGTTTCATTTTTTACTGATGTTAGATAAGGACACTGGGAATGCTTAGATCTCGTTTTGATTCATTGCCTGGTGCCTTCAATGCCTGTTTGATCCCAGAGGAAAAGAGTGAGCCAAGGAAAAAAGGATTAAAAGCCACTTTATCTCGCAGATTTGATCAGGTCAAATATTTTTAACCTTTTTGGATGGGTGAAGAATTTAAACATCATTTAATTAAATTTACACTGGCTTATTGATACAGATCCCAAATAACAAAGGTAAAGAAGCTGCTAGATTTGCACAACTATGGAATCAAATAATCACTAGTTTTAGAGAGGAAGATCTTATCAGTAACAGGTGATCTGAAGGATGTATTTGCAATTTTGGTTCTTAATCTTTTTTCTCTAGTAGGGTACTGTGCTCTTTTAACAATATTGAACTGAGGTGGTTGTACTTGTACCACTCAGGGAAATGGATCTTTTGCTTGTGCCATATTGGGCTGATCGTGAGTTGGACCTTATACAGTGGCCACCATTTCTACTTGCTAGCAAGGTTTATTTGTTGATTTTTTTAAAATCATGTAAAAATCTGCTATCTTTTCTGTCCATTTAACAATGATCTGTTTTTGTAGATTCCAATTGCATTGGATATGGCTAAGGACAGCAATGGAAAGGATCGAGAGTTGAGAAAAAGAATTAACAGTGACCATTATATGTATTCTGCTATTAAGGAGTGCTATGCTTCTTTTAAGAGCATTGTTAAGTACTTGGTTCAAGGGGATCGTGAAAAACAGTAAGTCTCTCAAAGAAGTATTATGCAGTTGCTTTTGTGCTGAGTAATATTACTTGTAGAGTCTTATGTAGATCTGTATAATAACATGTCACGGCTTTTGGAAATCAGTCTAATCTAACTGACTTCTAAATGATTCTTTTTTTATCTAAACTTGCTTCTTTTAAGAGCATTGTTAAGTACTTGGTTCAAGGGGATCGTGAAAAACAGGAAGTCTCTCAAAGAAGTATTATGCAGTTGCTTTTGTGCTGAGTAATATTACTTGTAGTAGTCTTATGTAGATCTGTATAATAACATGGCATGGCTTTTGGAAATCAGTCTAATCTAACTGACTTCTAAATGATTCTTTTTTTATGTGAACTTATTTTCTAGTTTGTTGAATCCTTTCATTTTTCAGGGTCATAGAATACATTTTCTCAGAGGTAGATAAACATATTGAAGCTGATGACCTTACTAGTGAATTCAGACTCAGTGCACTTCCTAGCCTCTATGAGCAATTTGTTAAGCTAATAAATTATTTGGTATTGTTCAGCACCGTTATCAAATTTGCATTCTAGTTTATAATCTTTAGCTCGTTAAATCTTAACTAGCATTTTATTGATTACAGTTAGAGAATAAGCATGAAGGCAGGGATCAAATTGTGCTTCTATTCCAGGATATGCTGGAGGTAGTGACTAGAGATATAATGATGGAGGATCATATATTCAGGTACTGATAATGTATCCCATGTCTCCAGCATTTTTAACGGGCATCGTTTCACTGAATATTATTTTGTATCATGTTTTCGAGTAGCTTGGTAGATTCAATTCACGGTGGATCTGGACACGAGGGAATGCTTCTTCTTGAGCAACAATATCAGTTATTTGCATCTGAAGGGGCTATCAGGTTTCCAATTGAACCAGTTACCGAAGCTTGGACAGAGAAGGTTTGCCACTTGAAAAAGTATTCTACTGAAAATTTTATTAGTGAAGTAAATCTGATGATCTGCTTACATTTTTTTTTTTTTTATATTTGTAGATTAATCGGCTTTATTTACTTCTTACAACAAAAGAATCTGCAATGGATGTACCATCTAACTTAGAAGCCAAAAGGCGCATTTCATTTTTCTCTAATTCACTGTATATGGATATGCCTACAGCACCCAAAGTTCGCAATATGCTTTCATTCTCGTAAGTTTTCGTTTACTTTTGTTCTAAAATGTTATTTACATTATTTGAGTGAATTCCTTTCAGTACAATATTTCAATTTTATTGACTAAATGAAGATTCAAATATATTGCTCGCTTTCGCAGTACCAGAACCTGTCCCATAAGTTTGTTAGTGAAGCTTTTGAAGGATTTTAAATATTTAAAGTGTCTATATAACAAGTTTTAGCTGGTCAATTTATGGACTACTATAATATATTGTGATAGGCAATAAGAAACTGCTTATTTCGTTTAGTTTGGTGGCCATTGGAACCTTTCAGCAATAGACCCTTTTGGAAGATAGCCAAAGAAGGAAGCAGAATTCCACTGCTAAAAAGAATCTGGTTGAAAGCTTTAGTAATTTGTTTCTCATAGAACCTCAGCTTGAAATTGTGACGCATGAAATAAAATTTAATGGGTATGAATTGAGACTCTCATCCTGTTGAACTCATAAATTGAACACAAATAGCTATTTTTTGTTAAAATATTCTGCTGTATAGAACAGATATAAATTATGCAAGGTTCACTCATTCGAAACAACACAAAGAACAATTTGGCACCATAACCGCCTCTTACTATTCACAACTGCGATATGTGTTTGACACAATGATACGGTTTTTCTAAAAATATATGGGATACTATGTGTAAGATACATATCTAGATACGTATCCTACATAGTGCCATAACTCCCAATAATACTTTTATAACTGCTTATTGATATTCATTTATTGATTAATAAATTATAAATAAGATTAATTTATAGGGTGTATATAGTGCTACATTAGTGATGCCCTTTGGACACTTTTTATTTTTTTTCCTAATGGACTTTGCAGGGTTTTAACGCCATACTATACCGAAGAGGTTCTCTTTTCCTTGTACGATTTGGATTCACCCAATGAAGATGGTGTTTCTATACTCTTCTACTTGCAGAAAATATTTCCAGGTTTTATCCTTGCCCATAAAGCACTGTTGCATATATGTGAAAATTCAAGGGATGAATATGAATGCATTTTTTGACATTTTTTTGTTGATGTATATAGATGAATGGAACAACTTTCTTGAGCGAGTGAATTGTTCCAGTGAAGAGGAACTTAAAGGAAATGAATCTGATGAGTTAGAAGAAGAACTTCGTCGCTGGGCATCATACCGTGGCCAAACTTTGACCAGAACTGGTGCTCTCTTTCTCTTCCTCTCACAAACACAAACAAGCACACATACTGACACATTCCTGTACAACTTTGTCATTTCGTCAAAATGACAATTGCATATTGCTTATCGTTGCATTCAATTGAAGCATTCTCGTTGATGCAGTTAGAGGTATGATGTACTACAGAAAAGCTTTGGAGCTCCAGTCTTTTCTTGATATGGCCAAAGATGAAGGTGAGCTTTCCTTCTAAAATGATCAACTGATCTTTTATTCGTTGCTTATAATTTGGTTGTGAAATAATTAGTTCATAAAGAATTGTTTCTAAAAAATATTTTTGTATTTTATTTCTCTAAATGAATGTTATTACAAGCATGCAGATTTGATGGAAGGCTACAAGGCCGTAGAAAATTCAGATGATAACTCGAAGGGGGAAAGGTCACTGTGGACACAGTGTCAAGCGGTGGCTGATATGAAATTCTCATATGTGGTGTCATGTCAACAATATGGGATTGACAAGCGATCTGGTGCTGCTCGTGCACAGGACATATTGAGACTTATGACAAGGTAAATGTCCAAGGTTAATAGTACCAGCCTTGATGTTTAATAATACATATCAAATGGTTCGGTTGTTTTTATTTGGCAGATACCCTTCACTTCGAGTTGCCTATATTGATGAGGTAGAGGAGCCTAGCAAAGAGAGACCAAAAAAGATCAATAAGGTTTATTACTCTTGCTTGGTGAAGGCTATGCCAAAATCCAGTAGTCCTTCAGAGACAGAGCCTGTGCAATATTTAGACCAGGTATGCTAATCTTGATAAAGAAAGGCTGTAAATAATACTTTCATCATTTTTATTTCTAATCATTTGTTTTTGATAGAAAATTTAGTTTTTTTCACCCATAAAAGAGGTTAAATACAACCTTAGGAGGATCTATATATGATCCTCCAAAACAGGAAGGTCTATATACAACATGAAATGAGAAAAACTAAATATGCAAGCAGGCTGTTAGTTTCTCTGCTTGCATATTCAATGGCCTCTGTCAGCAAGCATTCACATGTCACATGAAGAACATCCAAACAACTAAGTTGTCTGCACAATTGCATACTGCTTTGCAAAGATGTTTATGTCTTAGATGTTTACGTGGTGGAACACAAGTTTGTTTCTTTTTAACAACATATATAATTTTAAATACTGTTCACATAGATGCGGATTACCTCACCTAATCAAATATGATTGTTGTTGTCGTTGCTATTTGACATCTTTTGGATATCTTCTTCATTATTGATTAACTTTAATCAGTTATAAGAAATCAGATGCATGGACACTCACCATAGAGCTCTGTTTTTATATACCTGTTCATACCAGGTCAAACTTTTGGCCATTTAGCTTCCTTTCGTAGCAACTTAGTTCAGTTTACATTCAGATTTGAACATTTTTGTTTTAACTTTTAGTCGTGATTATCAAAAATATTTCCAGTGATTGTTCTAACCACAGAACATATTCAAAAATTATTTAAATTCAACTTATAGAAACAATGGTTTCTCATTATTTAATCTTAATCTAGTAAGTAAATAGTTATAGCATTTCCATAGGACCAAATACTGTTGCTGATCCTACATTCACTTCTCCTCCATAATATTTCATTCATTATTCTTCTATTACCAGATTGGTTCTTAGTATCCATTTGATTGTCTTAATCAGGTCATATATAAAATAAAGCTTCCTGGACCGGCCATCTTAGGTGAGGGCAAACCTGAAAATCAGAACCATGCCATAATTTTCACACGTGGGGAAGGCTTGCAAACAATAGATATGAACCAGGTATGATACTTGTGCGAGAAGCTCAAAACTTTTATCTCTCATTCTTTTATGTAATTAAATTGTCTCTTTTTTTACAGGATAACTACATGGAAGAAGCTTTAAAAATGAGGAATTTGTTGCAAGAATTCCTTAAGAAGCATGATGGAGTGAGATTCCCAAGTATTCTTGGTCTTAGGGAGCATATATTTACTGGAAGGTGAAATCGTTTTGTCCTTGTACTTCTAGGGAGAAAATTGAACCTAAAGTTCGCAATGTGTCACTGACTATTGTTTTGTTCCGAGGTTTCAGTGTTTCTTCTCTTGCATGGTTCATGTCAAATCAGGAGACCAGTTTTGTGACAATTGGTCAGAGATTGTTGGCTAATCCACTGAAGTGAGTTTCGTACTTTCTCTTTATTGTGTGTGTTGATTATTAAAATAGTTATATGATTTTGGAAGAGAAGTAGGAAATAAGGGGTCTGTGTGAGGGAATGAGAAAAAAGTACATTGCTGGTCCTGGTGAGATTTGAGTACAGGACCATGCTAAACCTTGTGTCTGATGACATGGGTCATCACTTAAACACAAATGCCTTGATCAATAGCCCTTGACTCAGTGGACAACTCTAATATAATTTGGCAACGTAGTACACAATAGCCCAATAGTGATGGACGTGACAGGATGTGTTGTTAAAAACATAGGTCTCACATTGACTAGAGATAGTGAGAATAAGTATATATATGTGGAGGCAACCCTTACTTATAAGCTACTTTTGTAGGATTGAGTTAGACTTAAACCACTTTATAAGATCATGTATGATATACTTTCTTGACAAAGAGGTTTGTTTGCTTCTACTTTCCAATCTTTGGTATATAAGTATAGAAATGAGTCCATGTGGAAGCTATGCATCGACAAAGAAACTATTAAGTAAAATGAATATTGATGTAGCACTATCTCAATTCCTTTAGACCTCTGATCATAAACTTCACATATAAATGTCTAGAAGTTGGTATATTTATCATGTTTGTTTTGTCTAAAAATGTAGGGTTTAAGATAATTGATATTAACTTGACATAAAGCAATGTTTACAATATATCATAATAAAAGGGATAAAAATTTAATACGTATATACACAACTAATTTGTACCCTTGAGTTATCGTATCTGGATAACCCACAAGACATAGGGAAGTTCATCGATGATGCTTGAGTTGATGAGTGATATTCAAGATGAACTACATCGAATAAACAAATAAATTGACCAGTAGGAGACACATGCAATAGGGAAAACTAATGGAAAGAGATAATGCCGTTAAGCTCTTCAGATGTAATAAAAATACTATTGAATACTTTTCATGCATTCCAATATATAAATCTCTGTTAATGTGTGTGTTTTAGATCTCCATTTGTTGGGCTTCATATAAAATATGTTTGTGTAGGGTTCGCTTCCACTATGGTCATCCCGATGTCTTTGATAGGCTTTTTCACCTCACAAGAGGGGGTGTTAGTAAAGCCTCCAAGGTTATCAATTTGAGTGAAGATATTTTTGCTGGTGAAGTGACTTCCAATTCTCCCCTTTATTTTCCTTATGCTTGATTCACATCTTCATTTGATTATACTATGTTATTTGCAGGCTTCAACTCTACACTCCGCGAAGGAAACGTTACCCATCATGAATACATACAAGTTGGTAAAGGCAGAGATGTGGGTCTCAACCAGATTTCTATGTTTGAAGCAAAGATAGCTAATGGAAATGGAGAGCAAACATTGAGTCGAGATGTGTACCGACTTGGCCACCGCTTTGACTTCTTCAGAATGCTGTCCTGTTATTTCACCACAATTGGATTTTACTTCAGCACTCTTGTATGTTACCACCTGAGTTAGCTCTTATTTTGTTCTCATTTCACAGGCTTCTGAACATTTTCCTTTTCCTCTTTAAACTTTGGCAGATAACTGTTCTCACTGTATATGTATTCCTCTATGGTCGCCTCTATCTTGTTCTTAGTGGACTAGAAGAAGGTTTGAGTACACAAAAGGCCATTCGAGACAATAAGCCTCTTCAAGTGGCTCTCGCCTCTCAGTCCTTTGTTCAAATTGGGTTTTTGATGGCCTTGCCGATGTTGATGGAAATTGGCTTGGAAAGAGGCTTCCGAACTGCACTTAGTGAGTTCATATTAATGCAGTTGCAGCTAGCTCCAGTTTTCTTCACATTTTCGCTTGGGACAAAGACTCACTATTATGGAAGGACATTGCTTCATGGAGGTGCAAAATATAGACCTACAGGTCGAGGATTTGTGGTTTTCCATGCTAAATTTGCAGACAACTATAGACTTTACTCCCGTAGCCACTTTGTCAAGGGTATCGAGCTAATGATTTTGCTTATTGTATACCAAATATTTAGTCACACGTATAGAAGTGGGGTTGCATATCTAATGATTACTGTACCAATGTGGTTTATGGTTGGCACATGGCTTTATGCTCCCTTCTTGTTCAATCCTTCTGGGTTTGAGTGGCAAAAGATTGTTGATGATTGGACTGATTGGAATAAATGGATTAGCATCCAAGGTGGTATAGGTGTAACACCTGAAAAAAGTTGGGAATCCTGGTGGGAGGAGGAACAAGAGCATCTTCAATATTCAGGAATGCGTGGAATCATTGCAGAGATATTGTTGTCTTTACGGTTTTTTATATATCAGTATGGTCTTGTTTATCACTTGACCTTTACTAGAAAGACGAAAAATTTTCTGGCAAGTCCTTTACCTTGTTTTTCCCTTTTTTCTGCAACTATTTATGTCGCTTTCATAGTTTGGCATATTGAATGGATATCCTTTTCTTTGCACAGGTCTATGGCATATCGTGGCTGGTGATCTTTCTCATATTATTTGTGATTAAGGTTAGTAGCAAGCTACTTTGTATCTTGTAGGGCGAGTTAAAGTTGTTCACGTGATTTATTACTTCTCAATATGAATGTTATGACCCATTCATTATTAGTCTTTGCTTGGTGGACAGTGGGGATGGGTGGGGTTATCTAACGCAGTATAATTTAACAGTGAAACAAAGGCTTGTTGTCCACTTTGTTGCCCAAATACTTTAAGCAAGTTAGAATTGTTATACATGTCAAAAGGCTCAGTCTTGGGGTAAATTTATGTTTTCTGATTTTCTTTTTCCGTTTTGTCTCAGACGGTGTCGGTTGGGAGACGGAAATTCAGTGCAGATTTTCAACTTGTCTTCCGGCTAATCAAGGGGATGATATTCTTAACTTTTATCTCAGTTCTAGTCACCCTGATTGCACTTCCTCACATGACAATCCAGGATATTGTTGTTTGCATTCTTGCCTTTATGCCAACTGGTTGGGGAATGCTACAGGTGAATGCTTTATTTTTTTCTCCATACTAACGTCATTGTTTTGAACTGATATATGCTACCCTCGTTCTCTGATTATGAGCCCGAGAGAGTCTGAGCTCATTTACCGGTGGAAAAAAAAATTGCACTTGTGAACTCTCATTGAAAGAAAAATAATGCACATCAATTCCAATTTTTCTTTTCTTGCAGATTGCGCAAGCACTAAAACCTCTAGTTCGACGAGCTGGATTCTGGGAATCAGTAAAAACTCTTGCTCGTGGTTATGAGATAGTCATGGGTTTGCTTTTATTCACTCCTGTTGCCTTCCTGGCTTGGTTTCCTTTTGTTTCAGAATTTCAGACCCGAATGTTGTTCAACCAAGCATTCAGTCGAGGATTGCAAATTTCTCGTATTCTTGGAGGTCAAAGGAAGGGGCGCTCTTCTCGCAACAAGGAATAATTTGTCTACACAAAACCTTGATTATATGCTCTATATTTTCTTGATTGCAGTAGCAACTTGAGCAACGATTTTTGGTAACTAATGTAGGGAGTGTATGTTGTAAGCATGAATGGGATACACCGTAGGCCTTAATTTTGTTTATTTTGAACTTTAACTTCAATGGAAGTTATTTCAATTTGAGAAACTGCACCAGGGAATCCAAAACTCAGTCCCATTTTGTAAATTTAGTTTTTGATATTTAGTTTATGGTGTGGCCCTGTTAACCGGACTCCATGGCTAGTTTCGATGGGAGCAAAATTGACAAAGGAACTAGTTGGAGACAAAAGTCTAATTGTTATAAACAAAATAAATTCCCAAAATTTGAATTGGTTTTTAGATTGAATGTTCCTGTTCCTTATTAGTTGTATATCATTACTAACAAATAATATTGACCGAAAATCATAGCAAAAGGGTACAGTATTGGTATCTTACTCATCTAGACTATACCTACATATATTTCTTTCTTTATTGTCACATGAAAAAAATCATCAACATCACCAACAATTCCCTTCTGCTGCCATTCAATACCATAGGGTAAACTTAGAAACTACAGGGTGTAGAAAGAAATGACATCAATGATAAGATGGTTACATAAAAAATTTATATATATATATATATATATATATATATATATATAAAAATATATAAAAAAAA
>Ga0099823_1001238_pt1 | contig 20483 bp, 8 predicted proteins | sample CowpearedBW_FD_76831 | JGI IMG/M metagenome (GOLD analysis project Ga0099823, IMG submission 76831) | Root nodule microbial communities of legume samples collected from California, USA - Cow pea red BW | ecosystem: Host-associated > Plants > Roots > Nodule | place: USA: California | collected...
TATATATCTTACACTCATGTATAAACATGTGGCATAAAAAAATTCTTACCTTTTTAGTTATTTCTTGAAACACAAGAGTGGATGTGAGAGACATGTTAAATTTGTCATTATATCATAATTGTATTATTTATGATTTATTTATATAATCCTACAATTATGGTATATTAGAGGTGCAAATGTAGGAGATAACTATTTAAAATTGGATTTTTTCTAATAATGTAATAGAAAAGAAAAAAGTGAATTATGGAGTTGGTCTAATAATTAATAAATATTTTTTAGAATTTTAAAAATTTAAAAACACATTCCAAATAATTTTTGGCAGTTTTTAATTATGAAAATATCATATATTTTGTGGCGGTTTTTAACGGTAAAAATATGACATTTTATGTGTAGGTTTTTAACCGTACAAATATGATATATTTTTTTGTGGTTTTTTACCGTCAAAATATGATATATTTTTTTTTCAATTTTTAACCTTTAAAATTTGATATATTTTGTGGCAGTTTTTAACAGTTAAAATATAATAAAATATATTCAAATTAGACTATATTTTGTAACGATTTTTAACCATTGTTATTTTTTTTCTTTTTTGACAACAATACCCGTATAGTTAGAATATTTTTGTCACAAACTATTTTTGACTTTTGTAACTGTGATGAAAGTATCAAGCATAGTCGCTCACACTATGTTATACTCTAAATGGTGTCAATTATAAAAAAGATATTGAAATCTGAAAAAATAGAAAAGACTTCAAATTTGAAAAATATCAACAACTTTCTTATTGTTAATGCGATTATGTTGGAGCAAGGTCAATCATTGTTGGATCCACATAAATATTTTTTTAATAAAACATATAAAAATTGTGTGTTGATTTTTGGAGAAAAAAATATTTTAACAACTAAAGTGATTTTGCAAGTTTAATTAAAAGGGACCATCTTAGAACAAACCTAAATCTAATTTTGCATACCACTTACTATGTAGTTTTTTTGGTAGTTTTTCTTAAATTATGGTGACAACTCCATTCCTTTTTTAAAAGATGTCTTTCTCAATGTGTTGTCGTGAACATGGTGACAACATATGGGAATTGTGTTTGACTAAACACAACTTCACTTTGAGGAGTCATAAGTCTTGCCATGCAAGTAGGACTTAGTCATGTACATAATTTTTTCAACACTTGATAATATCTCATTTAAATTGCACCATTGTGACAAACTTGATCCATTTAATATCACATGATCTAATTTATTCATAATCTCTTCATTTTCTTCTTAATAAAGTAAGTGCAAATTATTTTATTATGTTTAAAAGTAAATAAAATATAAAATTTACCTAAAGTCATGATTATGAATTACATCTACCAATAATACAAAATGTAAAAAAAAATGTAAATAAAAAATAAAAATCTACTTAATTTTATCTTGTCTCTTAGTTTTGTATTGGAAAAAAAAAGCTAGTAGCTTCATTAATGGATGCATTACTTCTAAATAAAAGGGTAAGTAACATATGATTATCATAAGGACTGGAAATTATATTTGAGGTTCAATGGTGGCAATTTACCATCATTAAATACAAAAAAAAAAATCATTAGTCCATAATCTTTTTAGCCTTCTATGGGGCAACAAACAACACCTTTATTATATACCTTATTATTAATTAGTTTGTACACCTCACTGAAGTTCCATGAGTAGGAAACGATCTTCAAAACAATTCCATTTTTTCTAACATGATTTTCAAAATGCGCAAAACTAACATCTGTCTAAAATAAATGGTAAAATTACTCTTTTAGTCCTTGTATTTGTTAATTAGTGTCAAATTGGTCCTCCAATTTTTCGTTGTCTCAATTTTTTAGTCCTTGTTTTTGTAAAAATGATTCAATTTGGTCGTGGACGTTAATTTTGACCAAATGGTGTTAAAGTCAACATCACATGTCAATTTCTGGTTCTCTTTATTTTTTTGAATTTTTTGAATTTATTTTAGTGTTTACACGTATCACTTCACAGTTGTGTCACATGTAAAAATGATTCAATTTGGTCTATATATTTGTTTTTAGTTTCAATTTAGTTCTAATTTTTTTAAAAAATGAAGCAATATTGTCCCTCCTTAAATTGACACTCAATTTACTTTTGTATAAATCTTATGACGATATTCTTACTAAAATTGACATTTTTATTAAATATTTGTACAAATATTTTTAAACAAGCTTTGTTTTTTTAGTTTTATTATTAAACAAAGTTAAACCCCAAACTTAATTTCAACAATTAACAATTTTGTCATCATATATAAAAGCATCAAGTGTACCATATTATACAAACTTAGTGAAGATTAAAAATTAAATAACTTGTCACAGATAAGTTTAGGAACTAAATTTAAAGTTCAAAACAAAACTAAAGTTTAATGATTTGTATAGAATTTAAAGTTAATTTAAAATATTTCTAGAAATATTTAATAAAAACATTAATTTTAGTAAGAATATCACTATAAGATTTATAAAAAAGTAAATTGAGTGTCAATTTAAGGAGTGACAATATTGCTTCATTTAAAAAAAACGGGACTAAATTGAAACTAAAAACAAATATAGGGACCAAATTGAATCCTTTTGACACGTGCCTTAAGGTATAATGCCTTAAGGTCTTCCAAAATGGTAGAGCCTACATCATAATTTGTGGTAGTGGAGTTTGCGTTCGTGCAACTCCTTCATTGTAGCTCAACATTTTCTACAAAAGCTAAAGCAAGTGACATTACTATGCACTTTAATTTACATTGTTTATTATCTATTTCAAAAGAACTTTGGCCACAATGAATAGAGAAAATAAAAGATGGTGTGTGAATTTCAAATAAATGTTCAATCTTCTAATCTATTAAAGTAAAATAAAAGTATGCATTGGAATAAATGTATAATTAATTTACTACTAAATCATTGCCTTTTAATAACATTTGATTCATTTATTACTGATTTTATATATAGATTTTTGTTGACCTTTCAGTTTCGAGTTTATTGTATGTAAGTAATCAATATAGACAACATCATTAAAATTTAGGTTCAAGTTGAATAAATGTACACTTAACTTTTAAGTTAGTTACTGAAATAGTCATATGAATTTATTTAACGGTATATACAAGAGCAAAAAGAACATTAATATATTTTTGGGATATATTCATTATTTTTAAATATCTAACTAATGATATCACTTTTAATTTTTTTATCACATTATATTATCTACAATAGATATATTCTTCTCTTATTCTTTATTTAGCATTTTGGTCTTTTGTCTATATGTTATACTCGGTACATCACTGAAAGAGTAGGGAGAAGTGTGGAGCTTGTCGTACAAAAGAAAAGTGTGGATGATTATGCATCATACTTACCTAAACGGGATCAATGGGTGATCAAGAAGGCCCATTGTTTAGGTTAGTGACATTCATTGCACTTGGGAAGTGTGCTACTCTAAGGTCTGCCCAAGTGGTGGAGCCTACATCATAATTTGTGGCAAATGAGGCCTACGTTCGCATGGCCCTAACATTCCATTCATAAGTTTTGTTTTGTTTGTGAAATTTAGGTTTATTCAGATTTATCTATGATCTTAAGTGTTGTGTTGTTTGTGTAGTTCAGGTTTTCCCACGGTCTTTATGTTCTTCTTTGTTTTAGCATAAATCTTTGTTTGTGTTGGTTCAGTCTGTGTATATTGTTTTTTATTTTATTTTTGGTTGGTTATATGCTCTTCTAATTGGGATTCTTATGTTTCTATAGTTGCCAATTATGTCATTTGGTAGTACTATCCAATCTAACTATTTATATTTAAGGTTGAATGTTAATTTATTGTAGTATTCACATTGAGTTTTTATTTTTTTTTACTTTTTTACAGTTTTTATATTTTATTAGATAAATTTTGTTCATTTATTAAAATACAAAAACATTAAAACTTACAATAATATTGGATATGAGGATGTGCAAAATCTTTCTAGAATGAAAAAAAAATCTATGCCAGACAAGTATTTAGGGAGAAGGGTCTTGAATCTTGGAACGAAAAAGTTAAAGCTAGTATAGTTTATGTTTCCTTTTGGTAAACCTTTGAGGCTTTCGCACTGCCATAGTGTAATCTAAAGTTTATTAGAATTTTTATTTCTAATCATTTACTGATCTCTATTTTATTTTCAAATGCACAAACAACTTTTCAAAGGTAAAATTTCCTTGGATCACAACACGTTAATTATATTACTTTTGACTCTCTCATTCTATACACCCAAATCATAATGTTAAGGACAAGTGTGAAGAAAACATTGAAACATAAAACCTTTTCTACATTATAGTTATTACAGTTTGTAGGTTCAACACATGAAATGCACAATGGCTGAGCAACGAATGATAACTGATGTTGCGTCTTCCTCTAACTCGTCTAAAAGACAAAGATATGACGTTTTCTAAGATTTCAAGGTGAAGACACTCATAGGAACTTCTCTAGCCATCTTTATGAAGCTTTAATGCAAAAGAAAATTGTGTTGGATGACGCGGATACCTCAGAAGAACTAGAAAAAGTGATAACAAACTATGATTTATTAGGAGCAGGAAGTAGAGTCATTGTTCCAACTACAAATAAACAAGTACTTAGCCGAATTGATGAAGTATATAAGGTTGAGGATTTAAGATCTCATCTCCGTAAGACCCGAGAAAATTAAATAATTATTTAATATAAATGAGGGTAATGAAATATTTATGAAATTTAATGTGGGGAATTATGATAGGGAACAATACCAGCTCAAATGGTTGAAAGTACTTGGCTATTAGGAGAGGACTTGGGTTTGAGTCCTGTGGATGTCATTTGTGTGTTAATTTGATTGTTTCATTGTTTTAAATAGGCTTGACCATGGTGCGTAATAATATAATCCTAGTTGTATAAGAATTATCATTAAACATGAATTGATTGGTTGGTTGCCCATTTGCTTGGCAAGTGGGTGATTGTGTGTTTGAACCTTGACTTATGTGAAATAGGTTTCTTTTTGCCAAAACTCTTTTTGGTCATGAAGGGGAATGTTCAAAAACCCTAGCTGTCATAGGGAGCTGGAAAGGCTGAGAAGACCTCGTGTTAATGGCATTTGATGGCCATTGCCATTAACGCCTCATAATAATAATTTTCGGTTTTATTATTAATTAAAGTAAATTAGGGTGAAAAATGGGAGGGGAGGATAGGCCTTCACAACTAAAGGACTGAATTTGGCATTGAGAAAAGAGAGTTTGGGACACAAGTAGAGAAAGTATTAAGGGCTGGAATCAGTTTTGGAGAGGAAATAAGGGCTAAGGAAAAAATGGGCTAAGTGGAATTTTAGGCGTCACCAAGAAAGCAACGAATCTAAGTTAGGGGAGCTGAGTTTTTCATGCTTTAATCTATCGTTAATTTATTGGATGTTGTATGTATTGTTTGTGAATTTTTGGTCCTTGCCATTTTTTGAATTCTTTTTGTGTTTCTGGAAATTTTCAAAAATTGCCTCGCTGCCTTGAAGGTCTGTCAGGCGAGCCATGTGTATTACTGTCAATTTCTGGATTTCTGCCAGAATTCGCCTGGCAGCATGAACTAGCGGTCAGGCAACACAACTAGAGTAACCCAGTTTTTTAGGTTTTTGCATGAATCGCCTGATAGCGATGAATACCCGCCAAGCAACGCGAGCAAGATTTGCTCGTTTTTGGTGTTTTATGGCTTTTGGGTTATTCAAATTGGGGGAAAAGGGTTCTTAGCAACTGGATACATTGCGAACTGTCAAGAATTATTGAATTGTGTTGTGGTTCGAGGTATAGGTTGAATCATTGTGTGTATTATAAGTGCATTTTAGGGTTGTGGGAAAATAGGGAATTTTGATGTTCGGGGATTAATTACAGCATGAATTGCACTGAAAAGCTGGTGGATATAATGTGGGTTGAGTATTTGTACAATTGTAGGCATGATTAGCTGCTGGGTTATGAAACTTGACATGGGGAATTGAGGGTTGTCATAGGTGTAGAGAAATTTTGGGTTTTACCCAGAATTGTATGCACCACTTGGCGAACCTTGCTTGCCATCAGGCACCAGCGTAGGGAAAAGTGGCACTACGTGGTTAAGAGGTGCAGATGCAAGTTTGGGATCCTATTTGGGTACTATGTGCAACATTGACTGCAGAATGAGACTTAGGTTAGGGTGTGTCTTTTAGAGTTGCCTACGTTCAATGTATGATGGAATTACATGGCTAAGTGTTGAGGTTTGATGATGGGATTCCAGGAGTGTTGTAGGAAGGGTGATTGTAGTTGTTCAGTGAGGAAGACTTGATTGTGGTTGAGATATGTATTATTGGTTACTGGAATTGGAGTTCCTACATTTAGGTTTAAATTATGATTGGGTTTGAAGGTGGATATGGTTTCAAATGGGAATGGTATGAGTGCATTATAAATGCATAGGCATAAAAGCAATATGGATCACGTTTAAGTGTAGGATTTCAGACGATACCTAGAAATCCAAAGATTTCTAGAGCGTGTGGCGCATGGCGGTGAAAGGCTTCTGCCAAGTGATCTTCAACCAAACTTTGCCTAGCGGTGCTTAGGTAGGGGACAAGGGGTTGTTCCAATTGATTGGTGCGTGTTCTACAATGCTTTGGATGATACCTTAAGTGCAGAGCTTGTTGAGGCATTCCTTGAGTTGTGGCTCGAAAAAGATGATAAACACGTGGCGATCCCGAGTTGTGGCTTAGTGATATTGGAAAACCGGCATGAATATGCGAGTTGTGGCTCGTATGGATGGGCTCCACTTGATTAGGCAAATCATGGGTTGTGGCCAGTGAGGTTTTGAATCTTGTGTTGAGAATACGAATTGTGTTTCGTATTGGGAACTCCACCTGGCATTACGGATGGTGGTCCGTAACAGGATAGTCCCGCAATGTATCTATTCGAGTTGTAACTTGTAGAGGTGGAACCACGAGTTGTGACTTGTGGTACCAAGGATTATCTTAAGGTCATCATCTGAGGATGAAACTGGTAAGAGGATGAAACTTTCAAGGCTCAAAATTATTAGTGTTATAGTGGTAAGAGGATGAAACTTTTTATGGTTGGAAAGTGATCATGGTAGTAGTTTCTTCTTTCAAGAATTCTAGTGTTATCATGATAGATGAAAGTGTTAATTCAGCATAAGTAAATATTTGAGTTTTAAAGTAATCCTAAGAAGAAAATAAATGTATCAGATTGTGCAATCTAGAACGGGCACTAGTTGAAAATAGACATATTAGAACAATACATTAAATTGGTTGTAACAAAATTGATATAATAAAAAACATGATGAAAATTTTGTAAATACTGGAAAAAATTTTAGTTCGGTTGTTGTGCGAACTGATCTGATAAGTACTTATTAGTTTGGTTATATAGAGAACCGATATAATATGTACATATTAGATTAGTTAAATTGACAACCGATCTAATAGGGGTTCTTTTATTCAACCTACGAAACCTTTTTCACTTTTCGTGAACGCTTTCTTTCTCTCTTGCATTGTCTCCCTACTTCTCTCTCGTGTCGTCACCCTACACTAGAAAAGCTTCTCTCAACACCACTCACCACAATCGTCATTTGTTGTAGGCTCAAAGCAGTCCGTCGTCGTCGCCCCTAACACTGTAATGTAAGGATTGGAATAATAAAACAAAGTACTTCTACAAATTAGGATTCATTCATATACAAACTGAAATAACTCTTAGTAAACTATAATATTTAAAACCCAAGCTTTTCAAACATTACTTATCCATTGTTTCAAAACTTTTCAAACATGTAAAGTTGACTCGTCCCGTCCTGCTTTGAGCTTGTGTGGGGTGTAAGTTATGTGAACCAGATGTTAGTGGGCCAAAAGGCTCAAAATGTTGATTGGTCCTATGTTTTTACTAATGAGCTTGCAGGCCGCAGTGGCGAAACTTGGAAAAAAAATTTGGGGTTCCAAATTACATTATTTCAAATTCATTATATGTAACTCTGAGAAATTTAGATAGTTGTTTTTCGTAGTCTTTAATTTTTGGATTCTCATAAAATTTTTCAAGTTTAATTGATGTACATGCATCACAAGTCTTCTTGAAAAAAAAATTCAATGATTTTACTTTTTATCATAATTTTTCTTATATAAATTTACCTCCTCTCACCTATTTAGAAAAATATGAATTTGTCACCACCTAGCGGTATATAGTAGACAAATTTATCACATGAAATAGGAAAACATATGCTTCAAAAAAAAGATACAAAATAAACCAATTCACAAGAATAAATTAATTGATCTAAAATGTTCTTTAACTCATCAATTTTACTATGATGCAATTTTATTTTGAAAAGGAAGTGATATTGAAAGTAAAAATTTAGATAAAAAGGAGGAGATGAAAAAGAGATGAAAATACAAAATAAAGAAATGAAAAAAAAGGAGAAAGCATGTATGAGATTTTAAGAAAAAAACTTAAAAAATTAATATAAATAATATAATAATAAAAAAATAAATAATTTAAATATATATAAAAAATTAAATGAAAACAAAAGGGGAGTCATGGCTCCCTTGTGTCATTGAAAAAGTCCGCCACTGTCAGGCCAGACTGTCCGACCCGCCCTGCATTGGCACCTCTAATATCAATAATATCCCAATAAAATTATTCCACTATGATAAATTTTCCTACAGAAGAAATCTTAAAACATGTTTAATGTTGTTTGTTTATTTTCTAGTACAAAATATTTAATTCAAAATTTAAGAGATTAAATCAATATTCACATTTAAAACAAATCATATATTCTACAACAAAGAAATTATTCTAATTTTCAACATGAGTGATCTTTTGTTAGAGGGAGAAAGGAAAGAAGGAAAGATTAGACCGGAGGGAAGAGAGAACGAGAAGGAAAAGGGAGAAACGGAGGAAGGTTGGGTTGAGAGGGAGAATCGATGTTTAAGGTGTTATTATATTTTATTGCAAAATCAATCAATTGCTGATGATGAAAACTCTAAAAGTAGTTAATTATTTCATTTACAACAATTCCTCATTAATTTATATTAATATACCTATATCATAATCAAGTTTAAACAAAAAATATAAAATAAATTGTTTACAGCTGCTTAAGATGAAATCGCCATAAACCCATAATTCACATTTTTTTTAATAAGAAAACTCTCAAAGAGTAGCTATTAAGTAACCAATTTCGGATGTTATGACATGGCATACAATATTGGTAGTCAAATGAGAAGGAGTGGGAAAAGAGAGCATTTGGCAGTGGCTATATATATATCAACTACTTAAAGCCATCTATATCCCATGGCTGAAGGTATTATATAACTGGTGTAAGAAAAATTTATGAAATTTACATTGTAGCTACGTTAAACAAGAGCCAACAAGCTACTACGAATTTACATTTCTCACCCTCAACCCCCTGATAAGCTACATATACGGAAAAAAATGGAAAGTGTAATCAAATTAGAAAAGAAAAAAATTAAAGACGTGGAATTTCAAAACCACAATCAAATCCCTATCCTAATGATGCTTTATATTGGATCGCAGCCAGATGTATGTAATTAATGGCGTATTCTTGCTTTATCATGAATGAGGCAGGTCCTCACTCCCAACACCTATTGTCGATTTGTCAATCGTGCGCACGTTGTACTGCTCATATACTCTTCCACGATTCTCCGCCCACCATTGTTCTGCTTGTTTCTCACTAAACCGTTTCCGACTGCATTTACCATTGCAAGGTTAAACCCAGGTTATATATGATATGGCTAACATTTGAAATGCAAGAGTTATCTGAATAGTTAGGAAACTGTCTGTCAAAGCTTACACCCTATAACATGAGATGACAATTAATTACGCACATTCATGTAGTAGTTCTATTTCTACAGTGGTGAGACCCACATGAATTCCAACTACAAATAGAGAATGTGATGGAAAAGAGGCATTGAAAGTGCATTCCTAGCATTCCCCTACTCAACATTACCAAATTTGGAGGTAAAGTGTTTTGTATGTAGACCAAAAAATAAATGCAAATATTATAGAACATTCTATACCTGAAGCGAACTCTTTTAAGATCTATTACACCTCCTGGTAGGGAGGTGAGAGTAATATATACACCAGGTTCATCTTGCTTAACCCATTCAGTCTCATTATCCTTTGTTTTGCTCCCATTTCTACTACTTGCATCTAATTGACCATGTTTGTTGTGACCTGTGCTAGTAGCATCTGACTGACTGTGTTTAATGTGACCTGCAGTCCTGTTGATGATGGTGCTTGATCCATTTGAAAGTAACTGGTTATTGGATCCAGTTGAGTCTGATTCTGGGCTTGTTGCTTGAATATTCAATCGATCAAAGGAAGCATTGTTAAGGTCATTGGAACCAGGAATGGAGCCAAAGGAAGCAAGAGAGGGTGGTGATCTGACAGTCCTAGACACTCCTACAGGCAACCTCTCGGCCATATCCTTCAACTATTCAGTGCAAGAAACAAAGACATGTAAGATTAGCGAGACCAGTTGTGATACATCCAGTATATATACACACGGCATAAATTAAATTTGCAATTTAAAATCCACCAGTTTAGCTTTTAGCTGAATTGAGCCCAACTGTAAATTATTCGTGCTTTCCTGAGTTTTATTAGGATAATAAATTTTTGGTAAAGTTATGTAAAATCAACGCATAGCTTCTGTTGTGTGAGATTTTCCTCATTCTTGTAGTCGTTTAGGGATGTTTTCCAGAGGCTGGTCCTCTATTTAATATGTACACTACTTGGTCTCCGAGAAAGATTTATGTTTGAATGCAAATTTTCTCGATATTATTTATGATAAACAAAAGCCAGTCATAATTTATAGACCAAGGCTCATAACTACTTGCCTCGAATAAGGCTCTATTGCAGACAAGACAACAAATCACATTTATGGCGGCAATGGCTTATTTTTTCATCTACTAGCCTCATCCTGCTCAGTTAGACCAGGTCATCATAACAAAATAACTAAAGAAAGCATCACTATGGATAGAATGCACTTGAATAAGGTTTCTGTAGATATAGTTAGCACATTTTAAACGAAAAAACAAAAATAAATGTTACCAATCCTTTATCTGTGTGCAAATCCAATATGAAAATGAATATTTTTGGGTCCTCCGTATTTTGCTCTGTGAGTATGTGAGAGCTTGAAGCTGTTGTGACAATATAGTTGTTAAAAGTGGCTCGAGGGATAGAGTTTCTACCTGGGCAGTAAGTGACTTGATCACTTCCTTTGCTGCTTTGCATTTGGCAGTTTCTTCACTTGCAATTGCTATTGCTTCTTTTAACTGTTTAGTTGTTCTTTCCAACTCCACTTCTTGAAGCTGGGCTTTTCGAGTCAGGTTTTCCACCTGAATGGAGACAAAAATTCATCAGGCTCACTACAAATAAATGAATAGGAAATTTCATCTTCTTGTGGTTTGGAAAATAAATGAACAGAAGTAAACTCTTCTTCCAAATGAAAGTGACTTAAACATCTTCTGGGGTATAAATGAGATGGTTAACTCCCTACAGAGCTATTGCCAAATCCGAATGGAACAACAGAGAGAAAAATAGCCCTCCTGTCTTGCTCCTCCTATACAACTACCTCTCCACTATCAGTGCATCCCAACCAAAACAGAAACAGAACAGTCCAAATTATGGGCCTGTTTTTCAGAAACTTCTTCGTAGTTTCGTAAACACCTTTAGAAGAGAAAAATAAGGAAAATGAAACTAACTTCCCCATAATTTAAAATTAGTTTACGCTTAATTCATGTATAAGCTAATTTTAGCTTCTCCATAAGCTAATTGTTAACTCATTTTCCCTTCTTATTTTTCTGTTGTAAAATTTTTTAAGGAGAAGTTTCCTCCAGACAGGCCCTGTGTCCTGTCCTGGCCTAGTCTATTTAATTTTGTTCTTCCTATTTCATTTCTTCTACATCCAAGGTCCGTCGCCTTGGCCTAATACTGATGGACCTCTATCAGAGCCAAATAAAAGTTCAAGTTCAGCTCATTGACTAGAGAAAGTCAAATTTTCAATTTTCAACTCAGACTCGGCTCATGAGTTCATGAGCCCAACTTAATGAACTTATAGCCAACTGCATCTTGTACAGTTGATGAGATAGCTCAGCTATCACCACCCTCTCTGAAACAGTTGCATGCACATGATCTGATGTAATGATAATTAAAAATTAAACTTTACATGACTGTTACATCTGCATATAGACTCAGATTTTATATTTTCTGGCTCGTGAATTAACATCCAACTCAACCATTAGCAGATAATATAACACAGCAAATAATGTGGCTACTTCCAATTAAACATGCATTTAGCTAGAAACAATCAAAGGATTATAGCAATTGGTATAAACTCCTTTCTTGCTTATTTTTCTTTCTCCCCGTGGTAGCTGGAGTCATTTATTCAGACACAATCCACATTAAAATAACAAATATCATGAAAAAGAAAGACCTAGTTTGAATACAACAGAGACTAAATGACATGTGAGGTTTCTTACATTAAGATTCTACTAAAATAATATTTAAGGGAATACTATCACCAACGAAAGCATAAGATAAAATACCTGCGATCTTAATTTAATAACCTCCTGACTGAGGTTATCATTGGTTCTCTTAGCATCATCCACAACTATCTTTGGGGATGAAAGTCCCCCTACTGTTGGGGTTGGAGTAGTTGAACGAGGTGGACTAGGTCGCCTAGATATTGGCGATGTTGCCCGGGAAACAATCCTAGATCCAGGAACAGAAGCTGAAAAAAACTTCTTCGATGATCCAAAAACAGGATTAAAAGATTTTGAAATATTCATTGCTCCCCACTGTGAACCACCATTTGGAGCAGGTGAGACTCGGCTACTGTTAAATTCCAATTTTTTGTTTTTCTTCGAAGATCTGCTGTCCACTTGTTTCAAGGATTCTATTGAAGAAAACCTGGCAAGTTGATTATGAGATCTGGAATCCAATTTGTCATCCTTACCAATAAACTCAAGTGACCCCTGATTAACACTTCCTCTTCTGCTCATAGAGGACTGAGATGAAGAATCAGTTTCGGTTGTTTTCCTTATTTTATTAAAACAATTATCACAGACACGATAAGGTTTGTTGGGGTTTGGTGCCATTGAAGCTTTGACAGATTTCTTACTACTGCATGAATGACAAAAAACAAGTCCACAGTTATAACAATTGTGGCGTTTTCTTTTGAAATTGAATGGCAGGCGGCAGCCCGAACACATAGACTGGTCAACACCACATACCCACTTATGCAGGCATATGGCTGCGGTGAAATTTGTACCACAAGCAATACTTTTTACTTGCTTGTCTTTCAGAGCTTCTACTAGTGTTGGGGTGCTTCTGTCGTTAGTATCCCCATGGCCTAAACGACCATTAGCACCTTTCCCCCACGTGAAAACCTCAGTCCTTGAAGTTAGAACTGCTACATGATATGCACCACAAGCTATCTCTTCCACAAAACTCTTTGACAGCTTTCCTTCTACACGGGTTGGTAGCTTCCCATCCGCTTGAGTATTTCCTAACTGGCCATAGACACAACTGCCCATTGTATAGACATGGCCTGATCGAGAAAGTACAACAGTCATACTATGACCACATGACACTTGACAAAAATTAGGTTCAACAAGAGCCACAACACAGGTTGGAACAAGTTTTGATTCCTTGTCACCATGCCCAAGTCGACCTTTGTCTCCATCACCCCATGTAAACAGCTTCCCTGAAGAGCAGTTGCTGGAACTTGAATTTCCAACCATGACCTCCACAACAGCAGCAGTATGCCAAACACCACAGGCAGCCTGAACAGTACGAAGACCCTTCAAGGACTCTATTTCTCTAGGCAAGGAAACACTTTTTCTGTCTCCATGACCCAGAACACCAAATGTCCCATCACCAAAAGTAAATAATTGCCCAGCAGAGGTTACAACAGCAGTGTGCCATGGACCACAAGAAATAGATGAAACATGTATTCCCTCCAAAGGGCCATTTACCCTTTTTGGGACCCAGTGGCTCACCTGATTTCCATGCCCTAGAAGACCATAATTGTAAGTGCCATCACCCCATGTATAAAGATCACCAGAGAGTGTCACAGCACATGTATGATACTCCCCACAAGCTACAAGTTCAATATTTGTATTACTTAGAGATTCAATAAGCTTTGGATGGGGAACATCCGAATCAACTCCATGCCCAAGCCTTCCTCCTGATTCTTCCCCCCAGGAAAAAATTTCACCTTGTTTGGTAACTAAGGCCGCATGTCTCCCACCACAGGCAATATTCTGTACATCAAGAACTACAGCGGATTCCAACGCTTTGGGCAACAAAGAATCTGTTTTCGCACCAAAATCACTCCCAACTTGGTGAGACCCACCACCTAGTACAGCATCACCTGTGCCTTCCCCCCAAATGAAAACATCCCCCAAGGCATCGCCGTCATCATGACCAGAACCTTGGCTAGATGAGCTAACTGCACTTGATAGACTAACTCTAAACGCATCCATAGGCATTGTCTTCATTTGACCATGCATGCTATCTGATCCTCCTGATGACACGGAGTGGAGTGAACCACTCACAGAATCTGGAGGGAAGAAACCCATTGGAGGAATAGGATAATAAATCACATCAGAAAATGCCTTATCCAAACCATTCTTTGGGGGGCTTTCATATGGGCTATGAAGGCGAAGATGATCCCCACTGTCCTGAAAGTGGAAAATGAAACAATCCTCTTAACAAACATTGTAACTGAAATGAAATCAAACAGGGAGAAAATAAAGGAAACATAATATAGTAATACCTTTGGCAAGCTTTCATTACTACCAAATGGAGAATTCAAGGGAGAACTTCTTCTAGTGTATGTTCGAGGACTATTAGTTTCAGATGGAATACCATCACTTCTTGACTCAGGTTTCCACTTCCGGTGATGACTGCGTGAAATTAATGCTTTCAATCCACTGAACCAAACCTCAGCTTCATCTTTATCCTTACAAATCTAGAAGAAAAGCATTGATCAAAAAATTACACAAAGTTTTAGAAACAAAATACCCCACTAATACTCATAAATTATATTCATGCAATCAAGCAGCAGACGAAGCACAACCCCTAAAATGACCCATAATATAGCTTGGGAAAAGTTCTTATTTATTTTGTGATATTTGATTAACCAACATAAGTTTAACTAAATAAATAATTTATCCAAGCTTAATCATGAATCTACCACACATTTCTGCCACCGCCCACCGCCCATTTTACAAATTTGTGGTTGACAGTAGGTAGATATTGATTAAATTAATTGATACCAAGTTAATCAAATACCTTATTACCAAGCTGCATCTATGGATCAAATTTCAAGAAGAGGGGGAAGGGGAGATGAATATAGAAATTTATACCAAGTCTAGCGATCTATCATTGTAAATGAGAGAAAACGACTGGTATTCCTTCTCAGGCCGTGGATATCTTTGAAAGATTGGCTGAAAAAATAGGGTCATGTTTAATCAGTCATAACAGAGATAGACAAGAGAACCTTATCACTTCTGATGAATTCAGTGCAGATGCTCATACTAAAGAATAAACTCTGAATATATTTATGATTATTGAAGAAACCCATGATCATGCTCATCAATACAACATGACTGTGTAGTGTATTCTACGTAAATGACAAATTATTAAAAAAGACAGCACAAAAATACATCAGCATGTATATAAATTCCTGGAAAGAAACATCATAATAGTTGCTGAAAGAAACTACGTAAATGATATCATTAGGACAGAAAGTCCACAACCCCAATAAATTAACCATCAGTAGCCAGTAAATCATAATAAATCGGAAGCTTCCCCTAAAGGGAAACAAGATCCAAAAATTTCCATAAACAGGTATGTAATGGAAAAGATTAAGAATAACAAGAGACCTAGCTTGCAAGTTTCTTAGTAGAAGATGGATAGTGAATGACATCTCATATATATATTGGCCATGAACAAATTGTGAGATAACAATACTACATACATAAAATGCAAGCTTTATTAATTATATGAATATTGCAACTACCTTACAACAATTATTTATAAAAATAAGAAACGACATTGTTGGCAAAATCTAAAGCAGCAAAACAATATCAATGATTTCCTTATCATTGTGAAATACTTACTGTGCGTTGTCCAGATATAATCCTAGAAACATTAGTTAGTTTAAGGCGCTTCTCTTCCTTCCCTGAGAACCATATCAAAAGAGATTCATCCTGAAAGCAACAGACAAGTCAAATACTTTTTTCAACTTTTGGAAACCTAACAATAATTGGAGGGAAAAAAAATGCATAAGATGGAAACTGTCAAAAATCAACAATCCCCAAAACTTTAGCTGTCGTGTGTACACACATGAATAATTTATATAATAAAACATCAAAGGTAATTTTAGGATAGATAAACAATTTTTCATATCGTATCACAGATAGATATTTCCTACTTTCCTTTTCTTAAAAGAAAAAATATATAAACAATCAATGTGATATTTACCTATCCTAAAATTATCTTCACTATTTACTACAATTTCATATCTCTCCAATACACCCCATCCAAAACACTTTCAACTAAAAGCATGTAGGATGTACGAACCCAATCTACACCTTGTGCTAAAAGCCTAAAACTTGGCTTCTATATAGAAGAATGAGGGTGGTGAGAATCAAACTCCAAACCACATGGTTGCAGAAGCTGAAACATGTTGGGAAGTCCCATATTGCTTGCCCCAATTATTTGAGTGTGGCTTACATATCTGTTGAACAACTTTGTTTGACTCCAACTGATTTTAAGATAAAATCTGACATAATATCATAGTCTATAGCTCATCTTGGTAATTAATTACCTATTCTAGAAGTCTCAGTTCTCACAAGCCCACCTATTCTATTCTGAAATTCAACATTCAGAGGAATAGGAGTTCAAGGATTGAAATCCTGACCACTTGGTCACGGACTCTATAAACTATATGATACCATGTAAGTCATCATGACTCTATTATCTCAATTGTTTGGTAGAACCATGTGAATGGTTTGACTTATCTAAAATAAACAAATAACATATTGAAGGTAATGCAAAATCAACAATAAGCAATATTATAGCGATAACAAAACAAGCATGATACTAGGAGAAATGAAACGTCAGCAAGTAGATTCTATAAATGTCACCCATAATCACCGCATGTACCATGTTAGAGTTATACTTTTTCTCTTTGTAATATCTCGATTTTCTTTTTGAGTTATGTAGTTACATCTAACATCTGTTGGTTATTTGCTGTTTGTTGGTTACAACTGAACAGTGTTGCAGTGTTCCCCTGCCCTTACAAACATATATTCTGTGACAGAGGTTCACTGTCTTTGAAATTTTCATTCTAAGCAACAAATTATTTCAATATAGCAGATCTTATTATAGTCAATAAGGCAATAGTATACTTAACTCCAAGTTTAATACATACAGCCTTTGGTAAGGTAAAGCTTCCATTTTTTAATATTTGCATAAAGAGCGTCTAACCAGATCCAATCAGTCTCATGGCTGGGAGAAGTTCTTCCTCATTTTCGACTATGAAAACTATTTTGATGAAGACTACATTTCTGGTAAACTAATCAAGGTTCCCCAGAGTTTAGTAAAAGCATTATCATATTTTTAACATTGTCAAATAGTTGCTCAAAACTTTGTAATCAAGCATAACAACCGTGATTTCCAAAAATTTCACAATAATGCTGAATACCGTTTGGAAACCTAATATCTATGCTGATCTAACTGTAGTTAAGTCATCAATAGTTCTTTCTGTAATTATTTGAAACTTTGAGCATGCACTTCTGAAATCTCCTTTCGCACAATTATAATTTATTCTATGAATGAATACATTTTTAGCCCTCTTCAAAAGATTACTAACAGTGTTCATCTGTGAAATTCAAGATCATATTTCTCCTTAGTTCTGCCTTCTCAAGAAAATTTGTTATAACTAGCTGTAGAGTAAAATAATAAAAATACATTACTAAAAGAAAAGAACAGACTGAGGCTCTAAGTTTCTCTCTGAAAATAATACAAGGACAAAGTATTGGCAAACATATATCTTCAGGAAAAAAGAGAGACATACACTTTCAAACTATTAATCTATATATACAGAAAAACAAGCAGAAAACTCACATTGGAAAGTCGAAAAGGACAAAACTTGGGCTTCCCTCTTCTTCCATACTTGAGCAAGTAAGCCCCCTTTTTTAAAGCAGTAATAGCCTGTAGTTAAGACCATAAAGAACCTCAGTCAGTATAGTCAGCACATTAGGCAAGCACAAAATGTCCTGCCTGAATATCAAATTCCACAACACATAATAATAAACTGAATGCACATCAACTTACATGAAAATTTTGAAAACTTCTTAAAATATGTTATAACAGCGAGATGAGATCATTATCCAACACCCCTTACTAGTTAGACATTCTCTAAAAAGTTTAGTCACCAAAATGGAGCAGCTAGAATGTTTTTAAAATATCTTTGGCAACAACGAACGCATTAGTTTTGAAGAGATTTTTCATTCTTATCCTGATTTGTCGATTAGTACCTTCTCCACAAGCATACAGCAAAGTTTCAAGAAGATGAACTTGCTCTCACTCTTAACTACAACAACCTCAATATCACACGATCAATATTAAAAGAGCAATAGATCTTTTAGTAATTTTCAAAATCAACTTTATCCACTACAGTATGAGCTCATCAAAACATAAATAATAGAGATAGTCAGATACAATGACCAAAGTCTTTTACCACTACACAGGTTTTCAACTACATAAATCAAATGATGCCATTTTGCTGTGTACAAAACAAATTATTCAACAATTCTACATCCTTCTTTAATCATTTCCTTTAGAATCAATCTTTCTTGGCCTATCCGTGCTTCTAGTATTTAGGTTATCCTCCATCTAATGAACACTTTCGATAGGAACCTCTATTAGTCCTCTTCTCACATGTTCAAACCATCCTAGACAGAACTCAACCAACTTTTCCTCAATAGATGCCCCACCAACTTTCTCTCCAATTCTTAGCATAAATAATTAAAAAACTTGGAATTTAGAATCTGTTTACTGGCTGAGTGCTCTATCTCACCTTGTGAATAATGAATATATACAAACAAAATTACCTACTTTTAGTTTATTCAATATGGAAAGGTAGCATTGTCCTATTTATCCGTATGACAAACCCCTTTTTTGGTTAAATAGCCAAAGAGGTAAAAAAACTGATACATGGCCTGAAGATGAATAATTTTAATGCCAGGATGGTTGCTATAAGAAAATACCAGAGATGTGTCCTTTGCTGTCCTGTAGACACCCCAAATTACCCAAATGATTGTCTACCATGTCCCCCGCATGTATTTTTCTCTTTTTCTCTTTTTCTCTAACCTTTTCCCTTACCCTCCTTTCCATTTGAGCAATGTTGATACAACCAAAATCCCTCTACTGCCCTTTACTCACGTAAGTCACATGATCAAGCATATGAATGCATAACAATGAAGGACACTAAATTATAATCCTAAACTTTTTACTTTTTATACCTTATAAAAATGAACAAACAGTTTGAATCCTAACAACAGCTGCAACAAAAAATTTTGAACATTTGTAAAATCAAACCAAAACGAATATCCGAACAGGTATAAAATTTATATCATTAAATTAAAAATTAAATAAACAATTTTTTTGGTACCAAGGTCATTTCTTTCTTGTTCTGTAGAAGCAAACTATGACGTGCAAAAGATGTAATTCAAGATATCAAAGACTCAGCCCATTTTATTTTTTCTCAATATGCGTTATATGTATAATTAGGGCAAGTTAGTTTTATATGCTAATAAGGGCAGCCTAGTGGACGAGATTCCCACTTAGTGGTGGTATTTCACAAAGGTAGACGTACATCACCTTAATTGTTGGTAAACAAGTTCTAGCTAGTTTTTCATCTTTACTAGATTGACACAAAATTAACCCAGCAAGATAAACCATTTATAACAAAAAGTATATTCTCCCTTTTTCTCAATTTAACATTTTATATAACCAAATAAAAATACTGATCCAGAAGAAGCTCTTGCACTTCCATGAGAAACAGAGGTTGAAGGAAGAATTGCTTCGAAAGCAGAACTAGCTCGTTGTGAGACATAATGATCAATCATGGTAAAGCAAATATTTCCTAATATTCTGTGAATTGTGAAGGGTAGGATAGTGTCACAACAACTTTGTTTAAGTGTGCTCAATATTTGATGTGGAGAAACTCTAAAATTAGTTCACTGGTATACTTGGTTCATGAGAGACCAGATTTGGTTGAGCCATTTGAGTTTAAGTTAGGGTAAAATATAAATTTATCACTGAGTAGTAAACCAGCTGGTATGGAAGATATTTGGAGCTGTAATAGGGCACTGCCAAAAGTTTTTGGGGGTGAGGGAGCTCCAACTCACTCCTTTCCAGCACAATTGCAGCTGCCTTGAACAATAAAAGTCCTCAA
>Ga0099823_1001242_pt1 | contig 20465 bp, 9 predicted proteins | sample CowpearedBW_FD_76831 | JGI IMG/M metagenome (GOLD analysis project Ga0099823, IMG submission 76831) | Root nodule microbial communities of legume samples collected from California, USA - Cow pea red BW | ecosystem: Host-associated > Plants > Roots > Nodule | place: USA: California | collected...
CAATTCATGAATCTTCATCAAACAGTGGCAGTGCTTTAGAGAGCCATTAATTTGTTTGCCCTTCTTGACTTCTTTTGAAAAGACTTTATAACTAAATATATTGAGCTTGAACATATATAACAGTAAAAATAAAAGAATCTAATTAAGTTCATGTAACTCAATTCAAAATAAATAATTTAGTACCAAAATATATTTTTTCTATCAAAAAGAATGAATGATTTTAAGTTGAATACGTGGCGACCTTTATTCCACCCACCAACAATAGTTCAAAATCAAACATTGTAGAGTAAAAGTAAGGCAAGGGCTTTGAAGTTCCTCTTTCAATTCTAGAAAGAATAAATCAGAAAGTATACAAGTTGTTAACTTGATACTAAATTTAGAAATCTTGGCAATTGTATATAAATATAACAAATAAGTATTATTTATATGACAATTCTAAACATGTTTCCGAATACAAATAACAAATTTTAATCAACAAAAACAATTCACACAAATAAGATGCAAACTTTCAATAAAGAAGACATTAACAAGGATGTCTAAGAGACAGAAAAGTATAAACACAAAGCACACAGTCCGAATGCTAATCATTCACTATTCATATCAACTCAAAAACATGAAAAGTATTTTAATCAAGAACTAGGTTATAAATAGAACATATATACATTTTGACTAGTCACATATCATAGTATTACATATCCCTTTTACAGTTAAACATTATTTCTTCACAGTAGTCCTCTTCATACGAATTGAAGAGTCTTCTCTATTATTCCCTTGGGATTTTCTTTATTGGAGCCTCATAAGGAGGGTATAAAATATGTCTAGGATACAAGACAAAGTATAATAGAAGAGTATAAAAAACCCACCGGAAAACTAAAATGGTGGTAGGGATGACTATGTAAGATTTGAACAACTAACAGATTGAAAGCAAATTGTGACGATATATAACTGAATGATGCAAGATAATCTTGGTAGCTTGATGTAATTTTATTTATCATGATTATATTGTCCATCATATGGTCATTTGTGCAGTCTCTTCAATCTTGAGCTCTCTCAAAATATGTATCATACACATGAGTTAACATATTAGTAAAATCATGACCTTGTATTATTTTTTCAGAACTTGATCTCACTACAACAATTTGCTTCTTACTGTACCAGGATACCAATTTTAATCCAATCAGGACACATGCAGGAGCAGATCGTCTACCATAGGATATAAAATTGGCCCAGTCGGACTATCTCTGAGAAACCTACTATCTGAGCATGCCCCTTGTCTTTATAAACAACACAATTGCCTACAGCACTCTTAGTGTAGTTCACTATCTCCATTATTACTTTCCAATGCTTCTGGCAAGGAGAGTTCAAGAATATAAAGACTCACCACACTTACTAGAGAGGGAACATGCGGAAGAATGACTGAAGATCATTCAACTTTCCAATCAACCTCTTATATTTTCCGAGATTCAATAAGGGTTCCTCCTAGTTGGGTGCAATCTAACATATGGATGAATGACTATGAGATAATTCAATTTTCCAATCGGTCATATAATTCCTGAGATTCAATAAGGGCTCCTCCTACTTGGTAACAATCTAACATGAGGTTCCATCGAAGGTTCTACTTGCTTGGCATTTAGTAGATCGGTTTCTGGCAAGATGTCAAGAAAATATTTCCTCTAATAGGTCACCAAATCATCCTTGGATTGAGCAATTTCGATACCTAGGAAATACCTTACCAAGGTCTTTAATCTAGAACTAGCACGAGAGGTCCTGTTTGAGGTTGTGAATGTTACACTGACCAAAGCTTATAAGGAAATTATCATTTACACAGACAATAAGATAAATGCATCCCTGAGGTGAATGTTCATAGAAGATAGAGTGATAGACTTTTCTACAAATCATACCAGTTGTTGCACAATAGTAAGAAAGCAACCAAACTAGATTGGAGGGGACTATTTGGATCCATATAGGAACTTGTGAAGCCCGACAAACCATAGTAGAAGACTCCCCCTTAGCACCCTAATTTGCTTTTTTGTTCCATGTATGTAAACTTCACCAAGATTGTCATCCAATAGAGCATTCTAAATAAATACAATATGTTATGCTTCTATTTTCAATAATTGACGTCAATATGATGCAACTATAGATACGTGATTTCTACTTTTCTTCTTGGATTCCAGTAGGTTACACGAAGTAGTACATTACACGTGTAGCTAGAATTTTTGAGAACTCATGATAATCATTGTATGAAACGATTTTTAAGAGTTGGGTGATAGAACTTGGTATATATACTATACTTGTGTCATTGGCAGAAACTAGTAATTTGAGACATTGGAAACAGATGGGAAACTTAAAAAATTTCTAATATAGCTAATGTGTCGGTGAACACAAAGTATGATCTATCATTAGGCATGCGAGGCTAAAGGTGAACGATGTGACAACATGTCCAACACGTATAGGACACTAACTCGACACTCGTACGGCACATATTGGTGAAGTTTCTAATTTAAAAGACATTCTTTTGTCTCTAACATAATTTTATAGTTCAAACACAATTTTAACAAAAACAAATACAATGATTTTCTAGAAACTTATTGCATAAACTTCTATTATGATTATAAAAATAAGGAGCAAATTTTATATGATCACTATTTTCACTTTTTGGATATTAGATAGATGGATTAGATTCATTTTCCTATTAGGTGACAATATGTTTAGATTATTATATTTGACACATCTATAAATATTGGTCGTTAAATTAAATAATTAATAATTATCTAATATATAGATTCATGTTCCCGTGTCCTACATTTTGGAGACAACACGTATTGAAGTGCATGTGTCCATGTTCAATCGTGCTACATACATGATGTCAGCCTACATATTGGTCATGGCCTTGAAGTGTGGCCATGACACCTAGCTTAGCCAAAACAGCATCATCAATCTTCAACTCAATGGCAAGCTCCTTCAATACAACAAAGTCTTTGCCATCTGTTAGATATTATTTGATATTATTAAAATATTGTTACATACTGTTAATCACAATATCAAACAATATCTTCTATTTACTCTATTTATTTTCAGATACTCCTTTTAGTTGTACCTCTCTATTATAAATAGATTATCCTATGTGTGGTTTATACACAAGACAGATTAATCTGAAACCCTATTTTCTCTATTCTCACCACCATCCATAGCAATCTCCTTGTTTGACTCCTCAATTGACCAGTCAAAGCTCAAAAAGTTGGCATCATCAACAACAAAGTGGTTGAGATATAGGCAGTTTTCGTGTTTCATGTTGTGAAGTAGTTGTGTCATTGAGTTCCTCAAGTTAATATATTTGTCATCGACAAACAAGAATCTCTAGTTTGAAAAGTAGGGAAAAATAAGACTTGTCAAACAAATTATTTTAGTTTTTCTGTTTTGAAATAATCTCGAAACATTTTAAAACCAAAAGGAACAAGAGTGAAAAGATAGACAATCTCTACAAACTTATTTGTCTTATAACATCAATAAAAACTTTGTAGCTCGGAAAAGGCATCCATGGTAGTTCATCAAGGCTACCATTTTATTCTGTTGAAAGACCAACATTGATTAGTAATGTGGTCAAAATAGTGTATAAAAGTGGAGGGACAATCCTGTCTCTACGAGCTAGCTTGAGGTTGAGATAGTAACAAACCCAATATTGTAATATTTTATAGAACAACAAGCAATTCTGTTATGGTTATTTTAGACAGATGTAGATTGTAATGAATCAAGCAGAACAATAATAAACTGTTTAATATGCTCTCCAAAGACTTCTCTTAAAACATTGGCTTCTAGTTTATTCATAATGTCCTACATCACCAGTATGTATTGTGCTGAATGAAAAAGTCAACATACACCCTTACCATCAAAAAAGTTTAAAGTGAATTAAAGGATAAACCAAAATTAACCATTACAAGAGATGCCAAGCATGTGCGCGTTGTCTCAAATTAGGTCAAGGAAGTTATGAAAATTCATACAATGTTGCTTAATTCTATCTTGTTTTCAAACATATGGTTAAGCTTTGCGAATGGACTTATTCCACATTAGATTCTAACTTATTTACCTTCATAAAAGTTCAAATATTCTAAAACGATGGTATATCAAACTAGTTAAGATTTAATTTTACAAAGTAAAAGCAACAAAAAACACTTTAAAATTGAAAATGGGAATAAAAATAATAATATTACGTAATGGCACACCATGAAGAATTGTGTTACATAAAATATGATTTGAGAAGGAAAAAGTTAACAAAGAAGATGTGGAAATAAAACCACTCACGTACGTCTGCAAACTCATTACTCTACATCCCAAATGTTGCCAGAAAAAATAAGCACAAAAATAGGGATAGAATAAGAAAGTCAATTACAAACACACGGTACTACATGTGACTAGCGAAAAGCATCCTAAAGAAAACCTTACACATTAATTGAATTCCATAGTTGTTTGTTCCATTACAAATTTCCACCATGTTATTTTCCATCAACTTGATGAGAATTGGCCTAGACGTGTGACTGCTAGGATAGCTAATCGCACTTTTTTCTTCAAGCACTGCTATAAGAAGCAACATCGACCAACTCACAAACGAGAGGAGTATTATACTTTTTACCGTGAAATAAAAAAACTAAAGGTATAACTATACAGTGCAGTACCACCGTTGAAACCCAAGGAAGTATTCCTCAACACGATACTCCTAGTGAGTGAATAAAAACGGAGAGAAAAAGCAACCGTCAAACAAAAAATTAAGCAATTCGACGGGGTAAAGTTTACTTTTAAAAGAATTGAAAAGTTGTATATATTAAAACATAAAGCATTAAGAGAGATAGTGCTAATTATATTTGTTGTGCAATGTCATTTGTTTTAATGCTCAAACAATGGAACTCTAAGTTTGATTGATATAACCAAAGCAACGAACCAACAAAGTATACTGAATTATATAAAACTGTACAAAAAGTTGCAAAAAGAAAAAAAGGAAAGAATAATAACATATCTATTTATTAAAAACAACTAAACTATCATACACCGTACATGTAGGCTCTTAGTTACCTGAGATCCAAACGCACGTCTCCACCGAATGTGACCATTGCTTCGGAGATTAAATAACATCTCTAACCTATATATAACATAAAAATACACCGGTAAGTGCACGACAGGAAAAGCACCCTGTGATACCGCGATGATGCTAAAAAACAAAGAAAAACAATTCTCCTTTCGCTAAAAGTGATCTAAAAGAGAAGAAATATGTTAACCGTTAGGGGACGGTGCAATTAAGATCATCGTTTATTTTCAGTTCTTCGGTTTTACTTTTACCTGTGCTTTTCGCGCGGTTTCTTAGAAACCAAACGGATTCAGAAGAAAAATACTCTTCCCCGATGTAAGGCGGAAGAGAAACACCGAAAACTCGTTCCATGAAAGTGGAATCCACGAAGCAGCGAGGAAAGCGAAGCGAGCACGGTTAGAGCATGAATGCGGTTTGGAAAATGAATTTTGATGAGAGAATCGGAACCCATGGACTGATCAGAGAAAACAAGAAAACGAAACATTGTAAAGGTTAAATGTGAGATCTGTGCGCGTGAGCGTTGGATGATTGAAAATTGAATAGTGAGTGACCGTACGCAGAAAGAAAGAAACCAAAGAGAGAGAGAGAGAGAGAGAGAGAGAGAGAGAGAGAGAGAGAGAGAAATGTGTGATGGAGGTTTGAGGAGCGAAGAAATATCAAGAGGCACTCTAACAGACATATATTTGAATAAATAATCATGGGAATTATGGCATCGTTCCCGACTTTAATTATTAGAAGAATGTTAATCAAAGATTTAAGATATAATTAAAATTTTGCAAAAATTTATTGTTAATTATAATATTAGATAATTATAATTTTAATAATTATTAGTGCAATTTGATTTTATTTAAAAGATAAAATTATTTACAAATATATATATATATATAATTGATAATTATTTAAAACATAAAAAAATTCTAAAATAATTAAAGAATAAAATAATTATATTTTAATATTATTAAAAATCAAAATACAATTAAACATAAAAGAAATTAATAAAAAATTAAAACATTGTATTTTTAATATAAACAATATTATGTTTATTAAAAAATAAATAATGTTTTATTTTTTGCTAATTAAATTATATTTTAATTTTTAATAATATTAAAATATATTTATTTTATTATTTAATTATTTTTTTATTTTTTTGTGTAGAATTAATAAATTATCAATTATAATTAAATAATATTTATGAATAATTTTATTTTTTAAATAAAATAAAATTACATTCATAATTATTAAAATTAAAATTTATACAATTTTACAATTAATTATAAATTTTTATTAAATTAAATAATCATTAATTATACCTTAAACTATATACTTTTCATTATTATAGTTCATAAAAGTTTATCAAACCTTATGAAGTTAAATAACTTTCCTTTTTCTTATTTCTTTTATATTGGAAATAGTAAGAAGTGTATTTCTGTTATTTTTTTATAATAACAAAATACATTATTGTTATAATAATTATCAGCAAAAATACTAGTTAGAAGAAGGTAGATGCATGAAATTTTGTGTCAGACAAAAAATATAAATAAAACCAGAAATTTTTTACGTGAAGTGTGCGAAAAGAAAAATTATTCTCTCTCTTCACTCACACCGAACTACTATTGTCGTTGTCCTTCTCCGACCACATTACAACATCAACAATGTTATATATAAATATAAGAATCCACTCACAACACACATTGTATTTCTCACCTTTGTGTTTTTGAGACACTCTCAAATCTCAATTTCATTCCTTTGTTCAGTCATCAGATCACTCTTATATACACAAGGTAAACTTTTCATTCCACCTTTGATTTTTCTTCCTTTTTTTGTCAAAACCAACACTAATATCTTTTCTCTTCTGACGTTAAAAATGAAGCTTATAACTAACAAATACCAAATTGGGTTGGGCTTGATCTTCTTTTGCCACTGAATTGGTTGCATGTAAATCATTCTTCTTTGTATGTTTTCATTTTTTTTTATTTTTTTAACCCTTTCGTCTTTTGCTCGTTTGTTTTTTCTTTTTCAATCTTTCATTGTCTATATGTTCTTATTTGTTATCCATTTTTTTACTTTAAAATAAAATTGAGTGTATACTCTTAACTGAAGGGTTTTGGAGTGGAATTTCAATAGGACCTTTTATCGTTTTAATTGTGGGGTTTAGTGTTTGAATGAGAATTTGAGGTAAATGTATTTGATGCTTATAAAGAGAGATGCACAAAATTTTGTTTTTCATGCGAGAATTTTGATCAAGTTTCTAAGTGCTTATGTAAAATGCTAGTGTGATACAAAAGGAATAAGGTTTGAAAATGCATAATTTGTACTATATTAGAAAATGATGTCATCGTCCCAATTTTATTAGACTTTTTTAAGATAGTAATCGTTTTTATACCATATCAATGTTTTCATTTTTTAAATAAAATAATTGAAAATATTGTTAAATTATGGGTTTTGTTCTTCTTGGATTGGTCTGAATCCTTTAGATTTCAAAAACATTAGGATGAAACAACATTAGTGTTCAACATTTTCATGCTTATGGATTTCTTTCCTTTGGTCTCAATATAAAAATTAAGAGTTAAAACAATGAAAATTAAAGTCTTTTACCATTAGATGTATGATCTCATTATTTGTCAACATTTATTCTCAATAGGAATTTGTATATTTCTTAATACTTTTTACAGACGTCCATAAGAAATAGTCTTTTTGTAAACTTCGTAAAATTTCACAAAAAGAAGTCTCAAAATATACACAAATTTTAATTGTTAAGGAAATTTTTTGTATGATATGATGTGAAATTTTTAGTTGATCAATACAAAGATGTTGAATTCATATTTTTGTGTTTGTCAGGTTGAGTTATACGTGCTTATGATTGAAGATTTGTATTTGTTACTCCTACCCTTATAGTGGTAAAAGTTGTTAAATAAGGAGTGAATTATTAACTTAGACGATTGGCTTTTGGGATCCAAATTATGGGGCCTCAAGGTGGTGGTGATAACAATGAAAAACAATTACTACACCACCCTTTGGTGCAACAAAATTCCTTGTATGGTCTCACACTCAATGAAGTTCAGAATCAATTAGGTAACACAGGAAAACCTCTAAGTAGTATGAACCTTGATGAACTTCTAAAAAGTGTGTAAACTATTGAAGCAAACCATTCTACTATTGTAGATATAACTAAGGCTAGTTTATCCTTAACTAGTTCTCTATGTAAGAAAACTGTTGATGAGGTTTGGAGAGACGTACAAGAAAGCAAAGATAACAAGGAGAAGAAGTTTCAAGAGAGACAACTTACATTGGGAGATATAAAATTAGAGGATTTCTTGGTGAAAGCAGGAGTTGTTGTTGAACCATCTTCTACTGCAATTGTTGTTAATCCAAATGTAGCGACACCACAGTTTCCTCAACATAGTACCCTGATGAAATATCCACAAGCACAATACCAACTTCCACAACAAGGTTTAATGGGGATTTATATGACTAGTCAGAACATAACACAATCTTTAGGTAATGCTACATCAAACGGATATGGTAAAAAATGAGGAAAATCAGAATATATGGTAGATAAGACATTTGAGAGAAGACAAAAGAGGATGATTAAGAATAGAGAATCTGCTGCACGTTCTAGAGCAAGAAAACAAGTGAGCATTCTCTTTCTTTTAAATGCTAAGATATAGTATTTTAGTGAAATTCTTTAACATAAGTGATAATAATGAACAGGCTTACACAATTGAATTGGAGCACAAAGTCTCACGTTTGGAAGAAGAAAATGAAAAGTTGAGGAGACAAAAGGTTTGGTTCAAGTTATAGTTTTGTTTTCTTCACTTCTATTGATTCAAAATGATGAATATAACATGTAGTATATTGAGTATATTATCTCCTTTTAATTGAATTACAACATTTACCAAATAAATTTGGAGAATCTTAGTTGGAACAAAATTTTCTTTTGAAACATTGTTTACACTTACCTCTTCTAATTAAACTTCAATGGTTAATATCTTAAATATTGAATAAAACTTAATTGGGGTTGGATGCCATTATTATCTTAAAAATTGTTGTGTTAATGTTTTAATGGTGAAGATGAAGAAATCAAATATTGGATGTGTTTTGCCTTCACTTTGTTATTTTTAGTCTTGATCATGTTTAGGAAGAAACTATTTTGTGATGTTATGGATTTGGTCAAATTCTTTCTTTATTCATGAAGTAATTTTCTTTTCTTCTTTTAATTTTGAAGTTCCAGCAATTTCAAACACCATGTTACATATATTGTTTCAATGAATATTTAAATTTTTACTTAACCAAAAAGTTAGATTTTGTATTGGTTTAGTAATCTTTATCTTTGATTTGTAGGAGGTAGAAGACATATTGTCAACTGTGCCACCTCAAAAACCAAGATACCAAATTCGTCGAACTACATCAGCTTTATTTTGACATTTGTAGCTGTAAGGATAAATTTGTAGATATGCTCATCAATGGATGCTTCTCTAGGTTTTTGCGTCTTAGTAATATTAGTTATTTGATGCATTTGCATACAAGGAACCATTTTTTGTTATTAGAATTATCTAATTATAATACCTCAATGAAATATTTGTAGTAAAGACTTCTCCAGGAATATTATAGTTTTATGTTATTTGATGTACTTGCATACAAGGAACAAATTTTCTTGTTATTATGCTTCTCTATTATAATACCTCACTAAAATCTCTATAGTAAACCTTAAAATTATAGTTTTATGGCATTCATTATATATAACTTTTTCAATGTAGTTGAGTCTATTATGAAATCTTGATAAGGTGGCTTGAATCTTGGATGACATGCTTGTTGAGCATTTCAACTTTTCATGTTGTGAAAAAGGAAATGTTGCTACAAAGAGATAGCATCAATCATTATTAAAACTTTTTAAGCCTTTTTAGTTTTTTCTCCATTTATAGAAAAAATATGTTGTGGAGATTATACGAAAGAAGTCCTAAGAAGTTACGATGGAGTAGTTCAAAATTTAATGTATACTCATATATTATCAAGGGTGTGTTGGTTGAATTTCTCCATTATTACTTTTTCCATTGTTAGTTATGATATTTTATGAATTTGGAATGAAATAAGTTATAGTAGTTACTTTATAGAAGTATTAGAAAAATATCATTGCATACATCTTGCATAAAATGAATAACATAAAATAAATTATGACATGATTTTATTAAAGAAGATGAACTTTATTACATATTAAGTTAATAAAATAGTTTTAACAAATCTTAAAGATGTATCATACTCTTAGAGTAAATTTATTAAAATTTATCATTTCATCCTCCCTTTAAAAAAATTAACACAAAAGTATTCATATATAAAGTCATCATAAAAGAAAAAAAATGTATACAAAGATATTTCAAGAATGATTTTATATCATTTTTCTATGGAAGTATACTACAATCAAAATATGTGTTATGTGCATACAAGTAGAAGAAAGTACTAAATATTTAGTTTACAAGTGAAAACTTTCGGTACAAGTTTGGAATATGAGTAAGACTCTCGTTTTATTTCGATTCATCATAGGTTGAAATTATTATCCTAATTAAACATTTTAATCTTGGATGTGATACTCATATTCTTGCAAGAATTCATCACAAATGGATGAAGATTGAAATGAGATCTAATTTTAGTTATTTGTTCATTTAGTGTTGAAATGAGCCTAAAAACAATATGATATTGATTACTAATTTCACCACGAGATAAAATTGAATAATTCTCTCTTGTATTTTGTAATAAATGTTGTTGCATGCAAAGTTTTCAACATTCATGCAACAAGCACAATATACCTTTATATAGCACTACAAAGTGGTTATATGTTTGTTAAAAGTACATAACAATAACAACTAGAATGATAAAACATATATAAAAGATTATTGGTTCATCACATGACATAACATTTAATCATTAAATGAATACTATTTTACGACATCTACAAATGTTAAATGTCTTATCTAGTACACAATGTATACAACTATCAAACACTACATCATATAAATAATTCATTACTTCAAGATCTACAATAGTAAAATTAAGGACACTAATAAAAAATATGTTTTTTTTGTGTGTTAAGAATAAAGAAAATCATAACAACATTCAATGGACTATATAAGAATATGAAATTGATAAACTAAATCTTAATGGAATAAAATTAATTGTGTTTGCAAAAGTTAATTAGGTAGGTTGCAAAGAAGTTTTTGATGTGATCATAAGGGAGCCAAAATAAGCATGAATAATTAAAAGAAAGGAGCAAGGGAAAGTCTAAGGTAAGAGATAAAAGAGTCAAAGTTTTAAGGGAGACTTCAAGAGAAGTCATGACTCGAAGTAAAGCTAGAGAGTTGGAGGAAGAACTCAACAAGGCTAGACAATTGATTACAACTTATAATCATAACCTAGCTTGTAACCAAACCCTCATTGAAAAATGTTTTAGTTTAACATGGAGCTAAAATTCTTTGATTGGGTCTTGGTTAGGTTAAGTTTAGGATAACTAACCTTGTTTCGTGTGTATAATAAGCATGGACATACTTGGAACTCTCAACCAAATGTTATATAAATAGGAAATTTAAAATGAATGAAAAACTAAATGAGTTTTTGTTATGTGTGTGAACCTTCTTCTACTTAGACTTATCATATTGAGTGTGTTGTATCTCAAGTGGTCATCCTCCATCTCCATTTTTGTTTTTTCTTTGGCATCTTCAAGAGTTGTAGCACTAGTTTCAATGACCTCTTGTGCCTTTGCATCAACTTCAACTTTGGCTTTAGTTACAAATTTTTTAGGTATGCTTAAGACTTTTTATTTGCTTCGGTAAGATGGTTACCCTCAAGATGACTTCAAACTTAACCTAATTTTGTGCTCGTTCTTATTAGTTTGCATGAGCTATTTCAACCTTCTCATAAAGTTGAGGAATGAGAAGGATTATTAGGACATTAACAAGTTTATGGTAGCTATTAATGGTTAAATCTATGGACACATGGTCCTTTGCTAAATTATAGATGGAGAATTCTTAGTCGCGTAGAAATACAAGCTAGGGTCATCAAAGTGTATCACTTGGGGACAACCAGGAATATAAAATCCCTTTGCGTGAACCTTTGGAAGACTTCATTTAAATTAAATGACTTTGCACTAATTTTTAAGGTAAAGGTTGGTCATTTGTGTTTAGAGAAGAGTGAGTGTTTTAATAGATGACGAACTAACAATAAAGATAGGTGTCATATTAGGTTAGTTTAGAGAAGATAGAGTGTTTTAATAGATAACAAACTGACGATTATGGATGTCATATTAGGTTAGGAACTTGTGAAATGATCATCTCAAAAATCGATCCACTAGCCATAAGTAGACCTGTCAATTTGACCCAACCCCGTAATTTGATCCTAACTCACATGGATTGAGGCCACAAAAGCCCACAGGTTTAAAATTTACCAGGATTTATTTCAATTTTATTTAATCTATTCAATTACATAAAAAAACTCTATTTAGCAAACTTAACTTCAAAAAATATTTAAAATATATCATCTAAACATAAAATAACCATATTTTGAAAAGAAAAGAAAAACTAAATAGAATTTAAAAAAATATAAACTAAAATTTTATAATTTAAAAAAAATCATAAATTTTGAATTAATTACAGCAATAATTTTGCTTTATAAATATACAAAATAATAAAAGAAAAAGAAAAGGTGAGTACTTAAATTAATACTTAAAAAAAGGCTGAAATCCTTATTTAAATGATAATTCAATTTTAAGAAAAAAAAATACAAAATTCTCATGTGAATGACTATTTTTATAATTAAGTTGTTAACCTAATAACAACATATCTAAATCTCAATATTTCTTTAAACATCGTCAAATCTATAAATTAGCACAAAAATTAACACTATTTCCCAACCATTCACTTTCATGTTTTTTTCTTTTTCGTTAGTTGTCATATTCTCGTTACTCCTTTTTTTGTTTATTTATTTATTTATTTGTATGTTTTGCTTATTGTCGCTATGTGTGGAGACAACTAACTGAGGTGCCAATAAAAACACTTCACGTAATGAAGAATATCTAAACCAAAGAAAACACCAAGTGAAATCATTAAAAACTAAAATATTGATCTATATGAATTCCTTTGAAAATTTAGCAATATGTCTACATTGATACCAGCTACAAAGTTTTCATATTCACAAGTAAAATGAAAAGCTAATATTATTGTTTATATTGAAACAAACTTTGCATATCCTAGCTACAAACTTTTCATTTTTATTATATTGAAAATAAACTCAACAACAATTAAAGTTATATTTGGTTCAAATAACATTTTAATAAAAAAAACTGAACTAAATCGTAAACACCCCTCCCTATCATTATCAAAAAGTACAAATTGTTGTGTTATTGCCAACTGAACCTTCTCTGTTGTCAAAAGTAACAGAAGTATTGATCTATGAACATGCATTCAGGACTCATGCACAAGTATGTTTCCATGGGAAAAAAGTTATAATTTGACAGTTATAAATACAGAATATATCGACAAAAGGAGTAAATAAAATTATAAATGTAAGGGTATACCATTTGCACTAAAGGAAATAAGCATGCGAAATACTTCATTCCTAACAAATATTTCATAATTACAATTTCTCAAGCAGCCTAAAGAATAAGTATATAATACAACAATCTCCAAATGAGGTTGATCGCTAAGGCCTTACAATATCTATTAATATTTATAGTAGACGTTAATTGCAGTTATCCTATAGTATATTATTAATATAACAGTATTATATTACAAATACTGGATTTGGAGATTTTCCACTATAACCTCAAATGGTAAAGAGGTATCCATTCTCAACGCCAGAAAATCATCTAGTAGCTCTCACTTCATCAGCCTATAAATAGGAACAATTTCAAACACAACTTGAAACATTCGTCTTCTACGAAATTATTTATTTAATCACAACAAAATATTGGGGTTGGCTCAAAATATAAACTACCTTGTTCCAAAGGATAATATGACAATCACGCATGTCTTGATGGATCGTCATGCAACTGTGTTGCTCTCACGTTAGGATCATCCTGCCACAATGAAGCAATTTATAGAAGTGCTCTTCAGAAAAAAAAAAAAAATACTAAGAAGGTTTGAATTACCACACTAACCCGAATGCTATATGTGAAACCAGTTCGCAAAAAATCTAGTTGTGCCTGCACGTTTGGACCGTATAAGAATTCATCAAACATTATGAGGGAAAGAAAATTATCCCTAGCTTTTAGTAAACCATACCAGACCAGAAATGCCCTGATGTGCACCGTAATAACCATCGTGACTGGTTGGTATGGAACTTATTGGTCCCTACACATGTAAACACAGTTTGTATATTATTATACTGTAAAAAATATTTAACAAAAGATTATCACTAGTTCTTTTACGCACCAGCCCCTGAAGAGTCTGTTGATTCCCATAGTAATCATCACGAGTTGGTCCCATTAAGTTCAACTACACCATCATGAAATAAAAAAATGTTATAAAGTTTAACTCATTAAATATATATTATAAAATATTAGAACCTTAGTATGTCATATTCATACCATTCCTTGCACGCTCTGTTGTGTACCATAATAACCTTCAAGGGTTACTGCAGCTCTTGTGCTGAATTTTTCCTACAAAAGAAGGTTACTTTTAACTCAACTGCAGTGTAATTCAAGCAAGCATACACATGTATTCATTAAAATAAGTTGAAATTCACATGTATTGTTTCATAACTTTTCCCCTCTAGGTTCACATAAATACATACATTCTGACTTCAATTCTGAATTTCATCTACATGTTTTTATCCAAAAGACTAAAAGATCAAACATTTTTAAGCGTTAACGAATTGTAGGAGAACAAACCATTTGTTGCAAGTTGTCTAGGGCCCCAACTGTCATCACTTCTGCTTCAGAGTTCACCTGCAAGTCAAAGAGGAGGTCATATAGCAAAAAATGAAAGTGTAGAAGTCAAATTCTTATAAATAGCAAACCTTTTTCTTTTTAGTTGGGTTCTTCTTTTTGTTTGGTTTGCCTATATTTCTACTTTGTGTATCTTCTTCAGTGGAAAGCTGACCATGAGCCCCTGATGTACCAGCTTCTGTAGGACTCTTACTAGAATTGTTAACATTCACACAACTTTTGTGTGCTTCATGTAGAGCATGGAATGCAATACTATAACTCTCTTGGGACAATGATCCCTCTTCACTAAGCTTCAGTGCTCGCTGACATAAATCATTGTACCGTTGCACCCTAGTCAGCATGTGTTCAGATTCTTCTCCAATTATATTCCTGAGCTTTGCATCTTTTGTCCACCGTTTCAAAATATATTGAGACGGGAACACTGAATGTCCAGAATATTGAAGAACAATCAATGCATGTCTACAAAGATAACCTCTGTATTCAAATAACCTACATATACAAGACAACTCGAACTTCACTTGATTCACCACAACAAAAAAGTCTTTACTTGTTTCCATGTCATGAACCCTGTGAACTGTGGTTGTATCATCCTGCCTGTCAGCTTTAGGATGACAGGCAACTGCACCAACAACCTCAGCTTGAATTTTCTTGAATACAGCATGAGTGAAAGTCCCTGCAACACTCTTCTCCAAAGGTGAAGGAGTTTTTAATGTTGCCAATTTATTCCATGTATCAGAATCTGCTTTTGCTTCCTCTTCATACCTGTCTTGCAAGATTGATTCATACTGTTTGACAAAGTCTTGGACAGAGGTCTTCTTATGAACATATTTGTCAAAGAAGGAATTTACACTTTCGGATCGCTGGACGGTAGACATACCACCTAAGAAAACATCTTTCATGAATGTTGGTGCCCATAACTTTCGATCTTCATACAATGACTGCATGCATTCATCCTCACGAAGTTCACACTTATCAACAATTTTCCACCATCTCTTCTCAAAATCATCACTGGTCAAGGACCTATAAATGCATTTTTCAAATTTGGCCATAAAATTATCATGCTTTTTAATTACAGGAGCTAAATTTTCAGATACCTTTCCTAATACATGCCATAGGCAAACACAATGACTAGAATTAGGAAAGATGTCTGAAATAACTGACTTCAATGTCTTGTCATGGTCAGTAATGATCACTTTCGGAACTTGACCACCAACTCCTTTCAGCCATGTCCGAAATAGCCAAGAAAAAGTGGCAGCACTTTCATCTGATATCAAGGCACATCCAAGTAGTGTAAATTGGTAGTGCTGGTTCACTCCAACAAAAAGTGCAAGAGGCATTTTATATTTGTTTCTAACATATGTGGTGTCAAATGACACTACATCACAAAAGTTGATATAGTCATGCCTACTTTTAGCATCAATCCATAAAAGATTTTTCAGACGTTGATCTTCACCAAGATCTACTGCATAAAAGAAGTTGGAATTCATATTTTGCATCTGTATGAAAAAATCAAGCATGAGTTTAGCCTCCCCTGACTCCAGGCCCAAATTTCGACCTTTATCAAATGGATTCTTCTCATTCTTGAGACCAACCACAGTTTTGTATTCAGCAAACTGCCTAGCCATTGCAGCATACATTCTTCTTGTTTGTTCACTAACTGCTTGGGCTGGTAAAAGCTCATGATTATGCTCTTTCACAAAGCTATGTATAACCCACTTTCCATCTGATCTTCTTTTTACATGCATGCTTGCTTTACAATCAGTTTTAGAGCAAGATCTTCGACCTGTTGAATTTTCAGAATCTTGTTTGTTCTGTCGAGCACGTGGTCGATTAAATGATTTGTCATACTCTCGTTTTGTTCCATATCTGGAGCAAGCAAACTTCGCATCTATAAATTCTCTTGATGTCTTTGAACGACGACTATTTTGTATTGCAGTGTTGAATCCCATCGACCGAGCATATTCTTGGTAAAAAGAATAAGCTTCCCCATGAGACTCAAATTCCATGCCAGAAAGTGGCTCAAGATTTGTATCTTCCTTAAACATTACAATATCAACTGTGGGTGAATTCAAATCTCCACCATTTAGAGCATGTACCTCAATACCAGTATCAACTATATTTCTGCCATCTATACCTCCATTGTGCAATTTTTCTTCACTGTCCAGCATGTTATCAATTGTAGTTGTTTCTTCATCCTCCTTATCATGTTCACCCGAAGGTAACCGGAGATCTATATCCATGACGAAAAAAGCTTTCGGCTCAGTGTTTTCAAGGGTACTGAAAAATATAAAGGAAAGGCATGTCATACGATCAAGTTGTTCACCTCATTAACTGCCTCCCTATGTGATTATGCATTTTCTAGGAACAAAAGAAAGCAATATAGATCCTGACAAGGAATTTTAACTAAAAGGAAAACAATTTGTTAGTTTAAAGGCACAAGATAGTAAAATCATCTATACAAGAATTGACAGTATAACCTTATTATAGGCAGAAACAGTCACAGATAATAAGCATATGTACATATTTTGAAACATCAATTAGTAACCAACCAATGCTCCTAATTTAGGGGAGAGTTGCATGACAATTTATAGAGGGCCCAAATTCTCTACATGATCTTGAGAAGAGCAAATGAAGGCTGCCACGGAAATTAAGTCATTTTCTCCGCACAAATTCATATGCTGCACAAAGCAAAGACTAAATAAATAGCGACCTGATTTGAATATGAGAAATGCTAGGAGTACATTCTCTTTAATCGTGTGAAATTTATGTGTATCACACTAATTATGTGGACCACAACCCCCATTTGGTGGGTTCCATTCTCAAACCAAAGGCACCAACATCAGTTTTAAACATGGGGAGTATGTATTGAAAGAGTGTGTTTCTAGCACTCTTATTTAAGGATAAGAGGTTCTCCAAATAAAGAAATTGGGGAGGCGGAAGGGGAAAGTAGAAAAATGATAGGAGAAGAACTACCCACTCTTTACAAACCATTTTGAAAATCCTTAAATCATTTTACTTTGTACCTGGAAAGAAGGTTTAGTTGTTGATATAGAACCCTTTACCTGGAGAAAAATTGAGGAAGGGCATACAATGTTCTCAAATCCCATCCAAATAGATAAACCAAATTACAACAATTGTTCTACTGTGTAAGTAGAGGTGAGACTAGCAAGAGAAGTGGCAGTGCCATGTCACCTAGATGTGCGAACAAGTGGTTTGACTGCCAATAAAGGGTTATAATGGGTATTTAGTGATCACATGATAAGAACTTGGGCATTATAGAGTACCTAAGTCCCATATCAAGTAATGAGATGTTCGATGGGGTATGTAAGTGTTTGTGTTCCCTCCTTGCTATATGTTGAGGGCGGATTCCTCCAGTGCTAGGGTGCTTATCAAATTTGTATCAGAATTGAATGTTGATGCTTCAGAAATGGCTACCTACAGAGGGTGTTGACAATTGATTAAGTTGAGTAGTGTCAATGGGTAAAGTGTCGTAGAGTGAAAGTTATCGAGACATCAGTTCTCAATGATGGTGCTATTGACTGAGACTAATGTTATGTTGCATTCTTTTGTCATCAAAGTCTAGGATTAAACTCTTTTAGAACTCACAAACAGCTAAGTTTCACAATGGAAAAATTTAATTTATGGGGTTTCTCTAGAAGAAGAACAAGAAATCCTCTTTAAAGGACAAGAATGAACTATAAAAAGCTCATCATAGAAGTGTAAAGTCATTAAACTATTTTTTTCATTTACCAAAAAAGCCCTCTAAAACCTCAAGTTGAATGCCATAAAGAGGTAAAGAAGACTGTTATATACCATACAACGGATTTATTATTGAAAATTTTGGGGTTTCTCTCCAACCAAGTTGATATTTGAAGCTTAGCCCTACTTACTCATATCAAAGCTTCAAAAATTAGTGGAACTAAAATGTTCCAAGCTATTCACCAAAAGCATAAATATCTACATTGAGATCTCATATCAACTAGAGATATGGTCAAATTATAGTCTATAAGTAAGTGCAAAACTTACCTTACAAGTTGTTTTTGTGATGTAGGCTTTAAATCCACTTTCTAAGATGATTCCAGAGCTTATCCTAATCCTAACGAGGTTTATTGTCCTATCATGTCACCCACTATGGGCCCCCCTTTATTCCCTTGCTCAAGATATCGAGTCCTTTGGCATTAGGAGTGTTGAAGAATAAGTGGGTTAAAAAAAAATCTTACAAGTTAGTTTTATGAGGTTGAATTAGACCTAAAACCCATTTTCTAAGAGTTACTATTGTTCTTCTTATACAAATAACTTACTAATTGCAATTCGAAAATATATATATATATATATATATATATATATTATTGTAAGTATGAAATTTCCCATATTAAAGGACCATATATATGAAATTTCCAATATATATATTTTTCCCATGATAGCAACTGACCGTTCAGAAAATTAATGAAGCAGCCATAATCAGGATCCTACAAAAAACCAAAACACCAACTGTTCAATGCAAGCAAAAAATTTCCTCCAACAAATCATTTTCCTAGCATACAAGAAAAACTATAATCATCCACCGCCTATTTTCTCTTCCATCTCATTTCCACCCAATTTTCTTCCCATCCCTATCTTTCTTTACCATTACATCACTTGTTACATCCTCTTCCTACCTTTTCGACTTTCTAGATATCTCTCCCATCTTTCCACCCCAATTCATTGAATTTCAGGGTGGAAGTTTATCGGGCTCATAAAACAACCTAGAGAACCATCAACATTAATAGAATGATATCAACCAAGAGATTAGGCTATCACAATTTAATTCAAATTGCAAATTATTCTTTCCACTGTAATTATGAAATAACCATTACACCATAATGCTATAAGATGGAATGATATCGACCAACCCACCATAAGCAATTTGTGGAGGTAGCACTGCTATGGCAGCACCAAAGGCTACAAAGGTGTTTTTATTACATAATTTTGGGATTCCGCACTCAGCAACTGATCAACTTGTTCCGGTGGCGAAACATCACTTCAGAGCCCTCCAGAGGGTTTAATTTAACCTCAAGAAACATCAATATTAATACAATGGTATACATCCAACAAAAAATTCCAGCACTGCTCACGCAACTCAATTCAAATAGTTAACATCCTTTTCAAAGGCTGACCATACTTTAGAAAACCTCAAGAAGGCTAAGTCTAACCTCCAAAACCACTTACAGTAACTAACAAATCTGGAATCATTTCAAATTCAACTTCATTCAACAAAATAAAAGAACTACAGTATCAACACGATTCAGCCAAGCAGGGTTTTTAAGTCTAACCTCCAAAACCACACAAGTCAAAAACACACAGAAAAACACAAGTCAACAAACTTGAAATGCCAAACCAAAAATGTTAACACTCCAACTCATTCTTTCATTCATCTACGTCACGACATTATTTCCTCCTTAATTTCACAGTTAA
>Ga0099823_1001248_pt1 | contig 20446 bp, 10 predicted proteins | sample CowpearedBW_FD_76831 | JGI IMG/M metagenome (GOLD analysis project Ga0099823, IMG submission 76831) | Root nodule microbial communities of legume samples collected from California, USA - Cow pea red BW | ecosystem: Host-associated > Plants > Roots > Nodule | place: USA: California | collected...
GTTGAGAAATTGCGATGGTGACTGGATGGTCGTGATGCTCTGATGTTAATTTTTTTTGTTAACACTGTTTTTGTTTATATTTACTATTTGTTTTGGGTAGATTTTTATAATTATTTGTCTTTATTGATGTTGATATTCATGCATGTCAAGGAACATTGTATGGTGAGTTGATCTTGATCACTTAAATTACGATCGCAGTTATGTGAAGTTTTTTCAAATGGCAGGAAATTGCACAGTTTGGCCACAATTTTTTTCGAAAACCTTTTGACCGTTTTTAAAACCTGTTTTTTATTGATCATTCATGTGCGATAGAGTAGAAAAAAAGTGGGTTTTAATATAGAATTAAATAATGTATTGTAATGACGGTGTTTTCTGTAATAGTGTTAAACTAATGGGATTTTGGAAGATCTTTTAATAGATTGAGACATGGGTCTTTTTATTCCGTTTTGGTATAGATTAGCGTGTTTTTGTAGCAAAATACATTGATTTTGAAGGAATTGGTTATGAAGCACGTGGATTTAAAGACAGAAGTATAGTTTTGCTACAGGGGATACTGAACTAATTTAAAAAAATGAACGAGTTTTATTTTGGTGCTTTGACTTAATGTGCCTGTTGTAGTACGCCAAAATTGTTTGGTAACTGTAGGTTGACTTTTGAGATACTTTTCAACTTTTTTAAGTTTGAAACAATTAAACTTTGGTCTTCATAATGGTTTATTTTGTGCATATAATAATTTAGCTTGTGCATTTTTTGGTGATTGCTTGGAAAGTTAAATTGATTATGGAGATAATGCTAAATCATGAATCTCATGCATACGGAACTTTGCACATTAGCGATGCATGGAATCCCCGAAATTTGATAGGATTTAATGATGTTAATTTTTTGTTGACATTGAATGTTTATATTTTCCTTAACATTTTAGTATTTTTTAGTTTCGGCTGTGCCATAAAATCATTTGTTTTTTTTTGTTTGATTGAAATTTTTAATCTTGTCTCTTTCACATGAATGTTGTAGGTTTTAAGATTGTTTCTTGTTTGGCATCATGCAGGCTATATCAGCTTGACTAATCCAAATATCTCACTGTAAAATAATTTAAAATTTTAATGCAATCTGATAATGTAGTAGTAACAATATGAATTTTGTCTTCGAAGCTTAATGTGGGAAAATGTTGAAGATATCTGCTGACTAATAATTAGCTTTTAATTGAGCAGCTTTGATTACAGCAATGGACGATTTTGGGTAGGAATTGCTATTTTTTTATTCAATGAACTTGTATATATTATGTAAGTATGTATGTATTACCGAACGATCTGACTTGAAGATGCTCATTGGGTTTCAGGTGTGTTCCATTTAGATATAAAAGTTCTAATGGTGACTCCAGTTCCGAGAAGATTGTTCAAGTGCTTATGATTAATTCACCAAGTGGACCTGGTCTTTTGTTTCCAAAGGTATATTGTTCGGAGCAGGTCGATTGGGTAGTGTCTGCTACTAATCTCTTTTTTTGAATTGACTGATCGTAGGAGATTAAGGATTTTGGGGCTCCTGGTTAAGGTTACAAAGTTTTGACAAAAAGCATTATCTTTTGGCCTACATTTACTCTACGATCTTTCCTCTGAAAGGATTTGTTTATAGAAAATATTGACATATATATTGAAAAGCCATAATTTGAATGAGAGAATTGAATTGAATGTTATTATATGCATGATTGTTATGCAGATTATATATAGTCTACTTACAGTTCAACATCCATAGACGCTATATTCTAATACATACAAATAATGGGGACTTTTTTTTTTTATCTCAGTGGTTCAGGTTCTGTTCCAACTTTTATGCACATTGTTCATTGATGAATAAAATAGTTTAAATAAATTTTTATCTGTTTGGACGAGATGGTAAAATCACTAAGATTCCGTTCTCAAGACCTGCATTTTGTGTATGGGAAATTATTTCTCTGGATTTAAGTTATACAAAAAGTTAGGTACCATTTGTTGAAGATACGATGACTATTTTTCAGTCCCCTCTGTAAATTAGACCTTATTGTAAAATTTTGTTATATATTCTGAACATGTTGATATTATATGATAAATATATTGCTGCCTGCCTCACAGTAAATTGACTGCAACTTAGCCCTCTGTTTAAAATGATTTCTGCTACTTAATTTTGTATTGTTGTGTAATATAATCTGGTTGAGATCATTAGTGCATTGCTTTCTGAAAGAACTCTTCATGGCATCTAGTTTCTGATTATTGTGATATCCTTTTTCCATTAAAAGGGAGGTTGGGAGAATGACGAAACTGTTGAGGAGGCAGCTGCAAGGGAAGCTGTAGAAGAAGCAGGAGTTCGAGGAGACCTAATGGTGAAAATCTTATCTACTGTAGCATTTATATTTTTGAGGTTCTGTATAGTTACTGAGCGTATGCAATATCTTAAAAAGACTGTTTCATCTGTATGCTTTAATGGTTTCATAGTAGGAATCTAGGATCACATAGTTGGATATGGCCTTCTTAGTTGTTTATAGTGGGAATCTAGGAAGCTTGTGTGTAAATCATATCATTTTTGTGTTAATTATGTTGCTATGAGTTGGAGTCTTGGTCACTGCTGATAATTGCAGTGAAGGTTTGCTCCAAGTATGTTTGCAACTTTTGCATCTGAGTGAGAACGCATGAGGCCAAAATATCATTTAAATTTGGTTGAATGACTCTAAACTATGTTTAGATCAAATGTATGGACTTGAGTCCACTTTGAAGTATGGGATGATGTGAGGTTTATAACGCCTTGTGCTCTCCAATTTATATAGCCAAGTTTTGTGGTGTGGTTCTCCCAAGGATCTTATCAATTGCTTACGGAGTTGTCCTCCGTGTATCAAAGGGGTGTGGGTAGTGATATTGGCGTTTTTGTGTTAACCCAGGACTAGTGAAAGGAGGGACAAGGTGGTTGGTGTTAGGATCTAGTTACGAGGTTGGGGACTTGAGTCACTCACCCTGGTGGGGGGCCTTGGGCTCTCCACTACAATAGTTAGCTTTTGTGATGTTTTCTCAGTGTTCATATCCTATTAGCATTTAATTTATGTATGCCTTCATTTCTTAGAATTTAGCAGAAGTGATAGATATTACATGGTTTTGGTTCATATATTTTTGTTTCGGTGTGCTGCTGATCCCGTAATTATCTTATTATTGACCCCTGATATTTGTACTTGGTTTGTAATATTTTAACGGCAAACAATGCTGATCAATATTTATACATTGGCTTATGATCTTGTCATTTCGATGTATGTTGCTAAGCGATTGTTGATGCCGATGTTTATTGGATGTCAGGATTTTCTTGGATATTATGAGTTTAGGAGTAAGACCCATCAAGACGAGTTTAGTCCCGAAGGTTTATGTAGAGCAGCAATGTTTGCATTGTTTGTGAAGGAGGAACTTGAGTTATGGCCCGAGCAAAGCACCAGAAATCGGAGTTGGCTAGATGTGTCGGAGGCACTTGAAAGCCTCCGGCATGCATGGATGAGGGACGCCCTGGAATGCTTCTGTAAATGGCACGAGGATAAGTTGAATGAAATGAAAGGATGAGATGAATTGGCTTATACCGCATTTAAGGGATTGCATCTTTGTGATAATAACATTTTCTCTTGGGGGTATCATTACTTTAGGACAGATAACTCTAAATCAGAATCGCATAGTTATAATTTCGGGTATGTGGATTGATCTCTGATTCTTTTATTTCAGAGATTCTTAAAATTGGATTTTAGTTGATACTTGAGATGCTCTTTCACCTTGTTTTGATTCTTTTACCTGTTCATATTGTTAGCCCCTACATCCTTACCTTACATCCCTATTATGGTTAACAACGAATATAATCTTTAGGTTTATGCACTTTTCTTCAGCACTATTTTCAGGAAATTCATGTAACATCTTAGTTTCATTCTCTATTTAGCAATGCATCTAAAATCTGCTAGCAATACTTCTCAATATATATTCTGAAACTCTGATTAATTTATTAGAAACAGTCAATTTTTAGATATCTGGACGAGTGTTATTAACATCTTTCTTGGAAGACATTTAGAAAGGAATTTGTGTTTAAAAAAGGATATTTTACTAAAATTGGTGTCAGGATAAGTAATGAGCATCGCGTTTGTGATGTATTAGACTCGCTCATTGCTGCAGGAAACAATAATTTAAATATATCAGTTGCATTTCTACAATTATTACTCCGTTACTTGATCAATTTGTTATTGGTGAAATCACGCGAAATGAAATAGAAATTGTTCAAACACTTCACTTTTGTTGAACTGAAAGTTAAGTGTGAGTAATTGAAGACACTTCATATGGAGCAAATTCTATTCAAGGATTATCCAACTGTTCAATGACAGGGGTTCTGTCTGAAACTCATTTCTTTATAAGGAATGTTATGTATTCTCTCACCTTATAATGTTGGAATCCGTACATGTTGTCAGGAAATGTGTATATGGTTTTCAATTCGTATGATGTGTATATGGTTAAAAGAAGGAATTAAATTGAATTTAAAAAAAAAATTGAAATACTAAATTGAATCAAAAAATAATAAAGTAATCAAAATTAATCATATCAATAAATTAAATTACTAAATTATTAATTAAGTCTAAAATCAAATATAATTACTAATATCTTTATATATTAGTTGAATGTGGTTAGAAAATGAATATCATAGCATCTATTCAATTCATGGGGTTTAAAGTAAGAAAGGAGGGAGAGAAATGGCAGTATATATATACATATCAAAACAAAGCATTCTTGTTGTTGATAGACTCAAAGTTTAAGCACTTTACAATGTTACTACAAAGGATTCGCTACTAACACTAACGACCCCCTGAACTTTGGCTCACTACCAATGAGGAGTTAGAATGAGTGGTGAAGTTTCATTTGTAAAACTTCATCCTCAGCAATTTTAGTACAATCTAGAAACTGTCATTGAAAACATTCTAGTTCCAGTCAAGTGGCACTAAAGAGTGCTACAGTGAAATGTAAGATAAGAAAAACTAGATAAATATAAACTCACATTGGTACCAGAGATTTGCTCAAACTTATAAAATTGATCATGAAGAAATATTTTCTTTTGTTGCAAATGTTTTTTTTTATAAGACTTTATTAGAAGAGATATACATGGATATTTTTTTCTGGATTTGAAACTGAGTGGTATTTTTTTTATAAAGAATCTCTTTCATGATCTTAATGAATCTTAGGGACACAAACAATAATAAAATTAAAATAATTTAAAAAACATATATTATAACTTTTACATAAACACTTACATCTAAAATTAAAGCAATTTCTTAAATATAAATTAAATTTTTCAATACACACACTATTTTTTTTTAAGTATATTATGCTCGTTTAAAAAATATGTACTTCACTTCACCATTCCAGTACAATTTATTTTGAAGGGATTGGGTCTCTCTTGTATTATTCTTCCCCTTTTACATCTCATATTGCAGCAAGGAGCATGGTGGTTCCATCAACTTCTTTTCAGTCCTGTTTCTCCCCAAATTGAAACCCTAACCTGGTGCTTCCGAGAAACTGAAACGCAACCCTTCCCACTCCCACACCAGGTCACTCCTTTCCCCTTTTGTTGTGTGATTAATTTAATTCATATTTTATGCTTGATGGGATTGAAAGACGATAGTGCTATTGTTGCTGTTGTTTCTCCTGAAGTGTCTTTTTTCATCTAAGGATACTGTGTTAGAATGTTGATTGTGAATCATTCGGGTTAATTTTTTGAATCGTTAACTGTAGCTTTCCGAAAGATCATTCCAACGAACTCTTTAAATCCTTTTGAATTATCAAATTTTGAATTTGTTTGGATAGTGAAAGAAATGCAACATATTTTTTTAGTGGTAAAAGTGGTTATTTATCGTGATCTAAAAAAAGTTAGGGTTAGAAACTAGAAAGTAGAAACCAAAAACCACATGGCATTACTGATCCAAGATATTGAAAAGGGCTAAGAAAATGGTATATTTTTCTGTTTGGACCCATCTTTGCAGAGCTTATTGCTTCAGGCCGTTTCAACGCCATGCTTTCAGCTTTTCCCCTTCTCTCACCTCTGACAACTATTTGGTTTACTAATGGTGAACAGAGCTCTTCATTTGCACAAAGGGTGACAATATTTGGGTTCTGTACCAGAAGATTAAAATTGCAGTGATGACATTGGGGTCTATATTTAAGGGCTTGTGTTATATACATGTTGTCAAGACCTATCTGATCAACCCTTTAGGGGTAAGCCTGATTTCTGTGTCTATCGTCTTAAATTATACTTTTGTAAGTAACCATTTCCAATGCTGCAGACCTTTGGTCCTAGCATGCTTCCTACAATCGATTCGACACCAAGTGTGTTCTTGTCTGAAAAGATCTCAACCCGATTTGGTAAAGTTGATCGTGGAGATATTGTAGTCTTGTGCGACCCTCAAAAACCTGCACACTTTCTGACCAAACGTGTGATTGGATTGGAGGGTGATAGGATTACATACAGTACCAATCCAGAGACCAAGGACTTGGTGGATGATAATTTTACACACATTTCATATCCTGAGAACAATGATATGCCTAAGACGGTTGTGGTATGGTCAATTTCTTCTTATAAATTAAAGTCCCATTTTTATTTTATCATTTTGATTATGGGATGACTGCTAACTGGCATCCTAGTTTCTCTTGAATTGTTAACATTAGAATTAGTTTTATTTATTTGTTTATGATGATTTGACAAAAATCCCTGATTTTTAGGTGTTAGATAGTTGCTTGCTTCCTAGTTTATCTCCTCGACAGTATAGACTTATAGAACGTGGATTACAATATGTTATTCTCTCTTGTACAGGTTACACAAAACCATATCAGTTTTGTCAAATAAGAATGGATATTTCTCTACTCTCTCAATAATACTATGATAGCTTTTTCACATTAAGAATGGGCTTGATCTCTGATAACTTCTATTCTATTTAGATATTTGATAGCTTTTTGGTGTAGAGAATTTTGTCATTAATCCACTTTTCCATTGCTGTATGTGTTTTGGAGATTCCATGGTTAAAGTATACCTTCCCTGTACAGGTTCCAAAGGGTAGCATTTGGGTAGAGGGAGATAACAAGTATGACAGCCGTGATTCTAGAAAATTTGGTCCTATTCCTTATGGTCTTATTTACGGCAAGATATTCTGGAGGGTAAGTTTTTGTATGATATGATGACTCACCACACAGACCTTCTCTTCCTGTTTCATCCTTTTTTTCTTTTCACGCTTTTCCCTAATCTTTTGATGTTTGGTCTGTAGATATACCCATTTCAATATTTTGGACCTTTCTGGAATAAATGATCTGAAGCAAAGTATTCAATCATGGAAGCTACGATCTTTTGCAACATTTGCAACATGACTCTGTTTAAATTTGAAAGCCAAAACCCTATCTATTTGGACTCTAGTTTATTACATAGAATTGTGCATTTTGCTCACCAAATATTCAAATTGCTATATTTTGCATTCTGTTACTCATAAGTGTGGATCCATTGGTTGTTAATCCTGTTGGAAGCCCATTGTCTTTTCGAAGAAGGTTCTTCGACTAAGGATATTATATTATAATTGCCCAGCACATTGCTTATATATAAAATGGTTGTTTGATGGATGAACACTTCTACCCATCACTTTTTTCTTATAAAATGTATCTTATATATTACATTACACAATTTTAATGTGTGAATGCGTAGTTACATAAAAGGTTGTAATAAGTCTCATTTAAAAATTTAAAAAATTAGTTAACAAATTAATATTATATATACACATCACTAGGATATTAAAAATAAAAGCCACCTGCAACAACTTACCTATTTTTATGTTTTGAAAAAGTCAAGTATCTAAATTTAAAACAAGAATTAAGTATCTAAATTTTAAAATCACCGTCCACATTTCAATAATTTTAATACTTAAACTATTTAGTAATAAAATAGTTATCGTTTTCTGCAATACTCAATTATGTGTATTTTTCTCTATGATTGTAGTTAATTTTTACCATAATTGTGACATACCTAAAAAGTTACGATGAACTGATGTTTTAATTTAGGTTATTATCTGTGTTCAATATTTTAGATACTATATTAATATTTATCAATGAAATATTTAATTTATAAAATAGTAGTATTTTTATGATAATAATAATTTATAATTTTTTATTTTGACAATTTTAATATATATGCTTTTAATTTCGATTAACACAACAACAATCATATATTTATCATGTTTTAAAAATTATTTGATATTTAAAAAAAATAAGTGTATCAAGTAATGATGACTTGTTATTCAAACCGAAGTGACTTCACTATATATGTAAACTAGCTAAAGTGAAGTCGTCACATAATGATACAATTTTAGTTCATTTCATTCTAAAACCAAAGTCATCTCAAATTATGATGACTTCACTTTAATTAGATTTTTATAGATGTTGTCATTCTTTGACATGATTTCAGATTATATATAATGGAGTCGCTTCAGTTTGACACGACTTCTCATTATGGAGTCGTGCTAACATGTTGAAACACAAACTGTAAAAATCTGTTTCTTTGATTTCGACAGTCGTGCTAACATGTTGAAACACAAATTGTAAAAATCTGTTTCTTTGATTTCGACAAATATGATTGTTTCATTTTCCAAGAAAATCTACTGAAAGGTTATATTCATTTTTTTCCGGTGCAATAAAGTTACATAGTGTCTATTTTTTGTTGAAGGGGTATTTTTTCATGGGTTTACCTTGATATCATGTTTATACTGTTGTTTTAAATGATCACTTGAGTTTATATATAGTGGTGTCGTTTAGTTTGTTGTGCTAACATGTTGAAACTACTTATCCTTATAATTTTAACTCTGTTTGGTATATGGAAGACAAAGTTTTGAGGCTCTTGATCTTCACTGCTTGAAATCGTGTGTTGCCACTGCAAGAATAAGCTGGGATTCTCCTGTTAGAATTCTTTTTATCATCTGCTATAAGGTTCAGTGCTATTTTAAGCAACCAACAGTTATATTAGGTTAACAAACTTCTCCACCAATGAACCAATTGTTTTTTTTTTCTTGACCATGTCTCTTTTTTTCCAATGTATTTCCAACAAAAGAAATTACTCAGAAACTAAGATTTGGATGGAACACTGTTTTTATTTATAGCATTAGATGCATCATAAGCTTTTATTTAATAAAGTATAAGAAGATGCATCATGCATGAGCCCTTTTTCACAGGCATTCACATATTACTTGGTGATTGCTGCAGGCATGGCCAAGAAGCCTTTAAGTGCTTGAGAATCAGAATCAAAACACCAACCATAATCGATGTAGTTATTGGGATAACGAGCACAGAAATTTCCACTTCCTTTCTTCATGCATTCATCATCAGATTCACATAAGTTGGGATGTTCTTCTATCATCTTCGCCACAGATGAAAGTCCAGTTGGGTAAATGCAGAAACCAACAACTAGTCCAACAGGGATACAGCGACAATCACGTGACCCGCATGGTGGCACCTCAAACGGTGAACAAGCACCTGAACAATCTACTGCTTCTATCTTCTTCATCGGAAACATTACTATGAATATGATATTTCAAAGTCAGAACAAATGAACACGATATATCTATAATCATTTTGTGTAGTTCTGAAACATATAAACAGAAATCATGAAAAAAAAATATGAAGAAGAAGAAGAAGAATGGAATTAATGCTACGTACTTGAAGTGGCAAGCAAGTAGAGAGCCAAAGGAGCAAGCCTCACATAAGCCATTCTTTGATTCTGCAGATTTTGTTCTTCTGAGTTTTGTGATGTGTTATAGTCTCTTCATGCATGAAGCAATTTATAGGCATTAGTGTGTTCTCTTGAACAAGATTTATGATGATAAAAATATTGATTGTACGATACTCGAGCTGCATCACGTTAAGTTATTTCTTAATTTTCTCTGTTTAACTTGTCGCGGATCATGGGGAATATGAATGCATGCATGCAACAACAGAGACACGTATATCAGTTCTTGAAAACTTCTTAGTAGGATTCTAACACCTAGCAAGTACTAGATCATTATTAAATTTAATCTTCCCACACCTCACATATATTATGTTTAATTTTTTTAATATATTCAACTTGAGCTTACATTTTATAATGAATTACTTTACTGTATGTTGACATATATTAGTTTTAAGAGAGAAAATATATAAGAGAGAATAGATGGTGGTAATAATTTGATAAATTTCTAAATAAATGTTTTTTGTTTAATATGTTTTTCACATTTCATAACATTCTTCCAATTGAATACGCTTCCTTTTACCATATGAATTTTCTGTAAGCCATCAAATTTAGATTTTATTCCAAGCATTTTATAAGATTTTATTTTTTATTTTATATAAAAAAATCTCTTTTTATTTTAGCAAGAATTTTCCCCAAAAATAAAAGTTTGGTACAATTATTTAACTTTCCTTGAAGCAATTTCCCGTAAAGTATTGTTTTAAATAAATTTTGTTGGGTGATTATGGCAGCGTCGTCGGGAAAGAAAGGAACCCAGATTACAGTCTCTTTCACGTGTAACTGTTGAGTGATACATATAATATATTAACTCGATTAAACTAAATTTTGAAAGGAATCTTAGTAACACGTAGGAATGGGTATTTGCAAACAAACGACCACACATCATGTGTATAAATACATAATAGTAATTGGTATAGGTTTAATTTTATTTTTTGTAAATTTTTAAGGTAGATTTTTTATATCTAACTTCCTTGCCATTTACACTACAAGAAATAACTTGCTTACCATACACTACAAGAAAAAGTATAAACATCATCTCAAAAAATTCATGCAAACGTAGAAAAGTCTATGCTAATCATTATTAGCGTCCTCAAAATCTAGAGGTTACAAACGGAGAAAAGCCTACTAATGTGGCCTTAGACTCTATATCTATAGTCAAAATTTCCACTTTAAACTTCAACCATGTAAAATTCGCCAGTAATTTTTTTCAAAATTTATTAGTAAAGTAATAAATAATAAATACTTTTTTTTGAAATCTAATAAAAATTGAATTTTTAAAAAATTTATCAATACTTTTTTTTAATTAATTTGTTTTTTTAAAAAACTTCAATAAATCCATTAGTAAATGTATTTTAATTGGCAACTTCGTCGGTAAAATGAATGTCAATTTTCAATCAAAATATGATAAATATTTGTTGTAAAATAGATAAAGATAGGCAAGAGGAAGAAGAGTGGAAAAAGGAGGAGAAAGAGGAGGAAGAGGAGAAGAAATAGGAGGAAGAGGAGAAGGAAGAGGAAGAGGAGGAGGATGCGGCGGTGATAGCGACAAAGGCGATGACAATAGTTGCAGAGGTAAAGGCGATGGTGGTGACAACAATGAAGGAGGATTTGGTGGGGAAGGGGAATGAGGAGGAGGAAGATGAAGGAGTTAAAGAAGAGAGAGGATAAAAAGGAGGAGGAGAAGAAAAAAGTGGGGGAGGAAGAGGATGAAGATGAACTAAAGGTGACGAAGAGGAGAAGGAGGAGAAGAAGAAGAAAAAGAAGAGAACAAAAAGAAAGAAGAAGGCAAAATCGTAATATCTACCAATGAATTTTTATTGACAAATTTTGGTCGTTAGTAATTATTAATAAAATTTTTTATTTGTTGGTAAAATTTATGGACGAATTTTTAATTGTTAGTATGGAATCAATAATTTTGATTTACTAGATTTTAATAATTACTGATGAATTTCGATTGTTAGTAAATCCATTTTTTTTTAGTGTTTCTCGTTTCTTGCCGCATTATTAAATCTCCATAATTTATTATCCCTTTATATTGCATATTATAAATCTGCGTATAAGAAGGAGAGTTTTTCAAAAGTATGTTTTTGAAAAGTTTTTTATCTTTTGTTATCTCAAACGCAATTCGTAAGAAATTTTGCTAAATGAAACTTTGCTAAATATTTTAAAAGTCTTAAACATGTGCAATTTAACTCTATCTTATATTTGACTTATTTTCCAAATATAACAATTTTTTTATCAACAAGAAAATTTATATGATATATATAATATTTGTAGGAGTACAATCTAAATTAAGACATTAAAGTCTAGATGACATCTTACACTTAATATTCTAGATTGTAATATAAATTTTATAGTTATTCTCATTCATTCCTCAATCACCTTAAAACATGGTTTACTAACTTCCAAAATATTAAAATTAGCTCATTTCAAGCCTATAAAACTGGTTTATTGCTTACTTCAAAAATAGGTTGGAATAATGACAATAGTCTGTTTAAAAGACCCATTTATTCTTTTTTTCCTAGTTCATCTCTTAAGTAGGTTTTTCTGAACAACGTCTCAATAAGACACATTTTTTAAAAAATTATCTTTTTATTACATTGGATTAATATAATATGAAGTTGTTCGAAAATAAATTACTATGAAGTAATCCAAAAGTTGTTTGAAAATAAATGACTATCACATGATATATGAGTTCATTTGAAAACAAATGACTATCCCAGTATAATATAAAGTTATCCAAATAATCTGAAGTTATTGAAAAATAAACAATTATCAAATCAAAGTAGTATGAAGTGATTTGAAAATGAACAGCTATCATAATAATCTATAGTCATTGAAAAATAAATGACATTAGATCACAATTATCTAATCTTATTTATTTTCAAGACAAGTGCAAAATAGACACATTAGAATAAAATATTAAATTGATTACATAGAGACCCATTAGAATAAAATATTAAATCAATTACAGAAGAATTGTTTACCTTGGTTGACGATGTGACTTGATTATCATAATTATTTTTTAATAATTAGGTCTCTATTTTTTATTAGATATTGATAAATTATTTTTTAGTCTTAATTTTTTTAAAATAGGTATATTGATGAAGAATAAAATAATATATTCATTTATTGTAAGATAATTGAAGGAAAGATATCCATGTTGATGAAAATAATACAAATTTACTTCTTCACCTATTTTCAAACATGATACTAAAAATTTGATTGTCAGAAAATCATTTCTTAAAATTCAAAGAATTATAAATAAAAAGTTTCATATTAATTCTTTAAAATTGTAGACGTAGATTTTGATATTAATTTGTTGGAACTTACTATACGAAAACTTTATTATCAAATATGAGAATATATGGTAAAAAAAATGAAATTAAAAAATTTTATTTAAAATAGATTTCATATCAAATAAAACTCAAAACTATAATTTTTTTAAGGAAAATCATTCAATAAAATTTTGGTAATAAATTATATATACTTTTATTATATTAATAAATAATAATTAAATGTATAAAATTTATTTAATTATGTCACTGTCGATGGACCACTCCACCACATGCCACACTTTCGTTCTTATTAGATAAAATTCAAAATTCATTTAAAAATATCCTCGTATTAAAGAGAGAAAGCCGTGTATAATACACACAACAAATCGGTATTCAATGTAAAAAATAATGAGTCTGATACACTTAGATTTAAATACATTTTTAGTCATAGACAAATTCCACATTAATAACGATGTCCTTTCCTAAATCGAATTTGTTTACATCAATAGTACGTGAAAAAATGCAAAGCTTGGCCCATTGTCTGAACAAAACAAGCATGTCGTACAGTTGTTTTCAACAAAAACCTCCAGAGTCACGCACAATTAACAACAAACTTTTGGGATTAAAACGTTCAAACTGAGTCTAATTTTTCTTTTGGATTACTTCTTCTTTATCTGCTATAAGGTTCAGTAATTTTAAGTACCCAATTGTTATATTAGGCTAACAAAATGGTTACCCATTTTCTTTTTCTTGATGGTAACTATTTGTCTCTTTTTTTTTTTCTCTTATCGATCAACAACAAAAGAAAACACCAGAAACCTTTTTGTTTATTAACTCATGTTCCAGGAGTCTACAGCCACCAACTACGAGTTGGAAAGACCACTCTTTTTTTCTACAGAAGTAGATGCATCAAAAGCTTTCATACACATATTACTTGGTGATTGTTGCAGGCATGGCCAAGAAGCCTTGAAGTGCTTCAGAATCAGAGTGAAAGCACCAACCATAGTCGATGTAGTTATTGGGATAACGAGCACAGAAGTTTCCACTTCCTTTCTTCACGCATTCATCATCAGATTGACATAAGTTGGGGTGTTCTTCTATCATCTTTGCCACAGATGAAAATCCACTTGGATTAGTGCAGAAACCAACAAATAGTCCAATAGGGATACAGCGACAGTCACCGGACCCACACGGTGGCATCTCGAACGGTGAACAAGCACCTGAGCAGACAACTGCTTCTATCTTCTTCATCGGAAACATTACTAAGAATCATGTTTCAATGTCAGAACAAATGAACACGATATATCTATAATAATGCTGTGTAGTTCTGAAACATATATAAACAGAAATGATGAAAAAAATATGAAGAAGAAGAAGAATGGAATAAAATGCTACGTACTGGAAGTGGCAAGCAGGAAGAGAGCCAAAGGAGCAAGCCTCACATAAGCCATTCTTTGATTCTGCAGATTTTGTTATTGTGAGTTTTGTGATGTGTTATGGTATATATGTTGTTGCATGTAGCAATTTATAGGCATTAGTGTGTTCTCTTGGACAAGATTTATGGTGGTAAAATAGTTATTTTTACGAGAATCTGGTGCACTGTGAAGTTTTGTCATCACTCTTCACGTTAAGACAGTAAATAAATTGTCTCTGTTCAGTCGTCGTGGATCATAGGGAATGGATGCATGCAGCAACAAAGACACGTATCATCATTTCATGAAAACTTAGTACAATTCTACCACCTATATAAACTTTATTAAATTTAATTTCACATTTTTTAATAAATTCTTATATTATATATTTAAAAATATTAACTTTTAAAAGAAAAGATATATAAAAGAGAAATATGACTTTTATATTTATACCTATATATATGTATGCATATAGACAAATTTGAGTTGTTTGGTTTCTAATCCGCCAAAAAAATTATAAATATGAGTGTATTTGGGATACATCAAGCTGTTTACATGCAAAATATATATATAATGTATAGAACTAGTTTAAAGAAATTGCATATTAGAAAAAATAAAGATGATATTCTATCTTCCATCCAAAATAAGTTAAAAAAAATCAATGTCACCAAAATTATAAAATAATGAAATGAGAACTTCCGGATTACTACTGTTTTATAAAAATATCTACTACAGTATACATATTATTAATTAGTCTTTAAAATTGAGTAAAGACAATCTAGGTTAGAGATTCTGTCATTCTCTTTGTCCTTTCTATGTAAAGACAAATCTAGGTCAGAGATTCTTTCATTCCCTTTGTCCTTTCTATTGTTCTTTAATGGTTCCCTTATTTATTTTAGTTTATTGTATGTTGTCCAGATGCTGAAAATTTTGTATGTTGTCCGGATGCAGAATTACAATTATTTTTCTTGGCAAAGTGTGCCTCCCTAGTGATCAGGGTTAGCATAGATAATGATTTAATGTTTGAATTATAAGATTAATTAAAAATATTATAATGGAATTAATTGTGATTTAATAAAGTATAATGATTTATTAGTTATTATATAAAGTTATAATAAAAATTAAATAAAGATAAAATAAAATTGATTTGATGAGCGTTGGTTCATTAAAGAAGATTAGGATTATTTCTCTTGCTATAAGATTAGGATTAAAATTTATTTGAACTCTCGGTAACAAACGTTATAACTGATGAAAGAAGTGAAAAATTCCAGAAAACATTGAAGCAATGACAATACCAAGTCTACCATACAGGTGAAAGTGAAACACTGAACTTGATGCCAGCAAATGCTATATCATTGACTCGTAATTGAGTGTCAGCTTCAATTAGCTTATATTCCCCACTTAAATCTATACACAGCCTCCATGGTTAGAACAGAAAATAACAAATTTGGACTAACAAAGGGAGTTACCATAAGCACAATATTTTGATCAACCACAATACAGAGGGACCTGCACCAAGGTTGCAACTCCAAACCAAATAGGTTGAAACTGGGGGACTCATCTCTTGTGTATTCAAAAAATTGCCACAACACTAGAAGAATAGTCCTTAATTCTAATAGACCAGATAAATGTCATGCCCTATAAAATTATAAGGAGAAATGAAGCAGTGAATTCTCCCCCAAAATATGGCACCAATCTCAGCCTTGACTAACTTCCTTCTCTTTTGCCTTGCATACATCTTCCGCAGTCTTGATAAACTTTTTGGTCAAATCATCAACCTGTAAGAAGGAAATATCAGAAACTAAACTACCAAATCTGTGGAACTTGGTAATCTTGTAAGTTGCAATAAGCATATGTAAGTTACTTCTTTCTCCAGTCTTTTTATGTCATCTTTGGGGAGACATGAATACAACTTCTTTATCGCATCCATTGCCTAACAAATAAAAAAGTTGAATCAGTTTAAAGAAAGTTATGGCAAACTTTTACAGCTAAGAGAGAATTCCAGTTTTTTCCACTATTACTCTTTTCGCAATCCCTTATATTACTGAAAGGTAAGCCTTCCGATAAAATGTCAAGAAATACGAAAGCCACACCAAACCTTTTGTCTAGCTCTTCTAATACTTTGACGAGCATCTTCACATGATTTAGCAACCACCTTAGCCATAGCCTGAAACAAATGTCAAACAGAAGGATATAGCAGCATGATAAATGTGTAAACAATAACTAAATGGAGTGTAACGAGTTTACCTGCATGTGCTCCTTGGTCAATCTGGTCATTTCACGGTGAAGTAAATTAGTTAATTGATATTGAGCTTGAAAGTCAAATTTTTAATAGGTACTATATTATCCAACTAAATTCACTCTGGCAGGCATGAGTAACTGAATGTCATTAGAATGTGTGCTTACGGTGGAATAACAGCAATCAATCTTTCACCGTCTGATTTAGGATTTAAGCCCAATGGAGACGAAACAATGGCATTCTCTAATTGTTTAAGTGTCTGCAGAAGTTAGGAATACCATTTTAAAAAGTAATACTAGTTAAGTACTAAGCATTCTACAAAAAAGAAATAACAAACTCCAACTCCCAAGGTAATGTACCTCTGGATCATATGGATTAACAGACAAGGTTTTTGGATCTAGGACTGAAACAACAGCAAGCCGATTCAAAGGCATCTTCAAACCACTAGTTTCGACAATAATATGATCAAGCATTCCTGTAGAGGCATGCATGCAATTATCATGTTTGAGTACTATCTATCAAGGGACACAGATGATCTATAAAGAACTATGGTTAACGCAAATATACCTGGGGATGCCCTTCCTGTTCGTAGCTTGCTTAGTTCTGCTGATAACGCAGCCATTGCAGCCTCCATCTGTGAGACAGCATTTGCCTTGATGGTAGGACCAACGTTTGGTGGAACTTCAATTGTACTAACACCCCCTTCATCCCCTAAAATGTACAAACCGCTGATAATTAAAGACAATGCTTAACCACCATGGAACTGTTATGAATCACAAGAATACAACTTCGCCTTCACTGATGTTATTTCATAAACACCTTGTGGGCACTACATTAACAAACAAGAAAAAAAGAGCAACCAAATTCTGAAGAGAAAATTCAACAAACGTCAATACTCGCACCAGCTGGTCAAAAGAAATGGAAACAATTGCAACATCTCTTCATCAGAGTGTGCACAAGTATAGCTTCCAGGGAGATGAAAACCATTGACTAGAGCAAAGATCAAGAGGTTTCTCAACTCCATATTTTTCAAACTTCAAAGCAATACAACAGCAGATGCAGAAAAACTTTTCTGTAAATCTTCTTACAGGCTAAACCCAACATCAACACCTTGGTAACCAAACACATAATTTCTTTTCACAATATATATTGAGGTTGAGAGAGAGGGAGATAGATTGCAACGCTAGATGATTCTTGTGTTTTAAATGTGAGGAAAAAATTAAGATCAATCCTTTAGAGAAGAGAATGAGAGTGAATATGAGCAAAAGGTGTCACTACAGTGGAAAAAAACATCTACAAGACAAGTGGCATCGCTCTTATATCATGTTAGAATTCATGACTCAATGTTGAGAAGAGAAAAATGATAGACTGAGATTAAGATGTGTATTGATTAACAAAAGGTGATTACAAAGAACCTTTATATAAGCAACAAACTAAATATTCTACTAACAAACTCCTAATTAACCATATCTCTAAGTATCCAAGAAAACTCGTGCATCCAATTCATAAAACACATCTGGGAAATTTAAGAAACTGTCCCAAATTTCTCTTATTCTTCGTTTTCAAGAACTTCCATAGTTTCATTCAGTTTTCAAAAATATTTCTCATCTACAAGCAACCTATAATTTATGCGTCATGCTTGAAATTTAAACTAAATTCCCATGAAAAACACGAATCAGCACCAACAAAATTCACTAAGGGAAAATCAAAATCCAAGGAGTAGAGTGTGTTTATCACTCAATGGAGAAAATGTAGGTGCAATTCTTTAAGCACCATTGGTGCTATTCTCCAGTCAAAATTAAAACAACTCATTATTAATCATTCACTTTATAAGTTCCTAGAATTTAGATTCGAGCTTAATTCAACCTCAAAACTAGCTCGTGGGGTGAGAATTAACCCCACTTATATACACGAATTTAGACATATCACTAAGATCTCTAACACACCCTCCACGTTGATAACTAATAATTTCAAACATGAAGTTTGTGGGAGAAACGTGTGAAAGTGGTCCGGTAATGGATGGTCCAATAAGCCTAAAAACAAGTAGGATGGTAGACTTTGATATAACATTAATATTTGAATTTAGGTCTACTTCCGCACCAAAGGTGAACTTGCCATTACATATCATTAGTCAATGTGAGATATCCAAGAAATGTTGACATTAATTGATAATTATACGCTAATATACTTTTAGTCTTTTATCTTATTTTTAAGGTTCATTTTGTCCCTTTATCTCTAATAAAACGTATTTCGCTCATTTATCTTTTAGAATTGGATGACTTTGGACCTTCTAAAATGGTAGTCCTTTTCGATTTTTGTACATAATTTTGAACTCATTTTTTATTGATTCGATATATAAAAATCACTAGATTCCCACACATGAAAACCATAACACACTACTGGTGCTCAAACCAAATAATAAATAACAAGGTGAAAATTGAGTCTAACGAGCATCCGGAAAATTAAAAGAATCAGATCATTTTCTGATTATTTGGAAATCTCAATTTTCACACAAACTTTACATTGTTTATTATCCTTTCTGGTTCAAACATCAATTGGATTTCAACGTTTTCATACAAGTGAATTTCAACGAGACAAGTTTACAACTTAGAGTAGTAAAAAAATTGGTTAACAATGGAAGTCAATTACTATTTCGGAAGGATCAAATTAATCCTAAATTAAAATATAAAGGACCACAATAAATCTTAAAGTTAAGATAAATAACCAAAAACATTATTTAATCATTGTTATAAGACTTTTTAAAGTAAATCATCATTATAAGACCTAGCTAAAACTCAAATTTTAGGTGAAAAACAACACTAAAATCACCTACCAAACTGCCTCTACAAGGCCAAATTCAATTCCCCTCCTTCAACTAAATCATCAAACTCAAAACTCAAAACTCAAAACTCAAAACAAAAGAGTATAAGAAAGAACGTCACTTTTCCTAAGAGAAGCAAAGACGTACTTGACTTTCGCCCTTTGGCGTAGGCTCTGCGACTTTCCACAAAAGAATTAGGCGCGGCCGGAATGGTGAACACTCTGCTGCTATCACACACTTGAATGGTAGACACGTCACGAGCACAAACAACACGGGAGGCTCGGACCCACAACATGTTTCGGTACGAGAATGCGCGTCTAACGTAACCAGACATCACCGTATTCACGAGCCCTTCTTACAAATATTGTGAAATTAAATTATAGAAACTTGATATCTGTGTGAAGAGAGAGAAAAATCGCTAACGTTGATAATCTGATTCCGATGATCGAAACGATGACTTGTCTCTGTAACTTTCGGGATTGGTTTTAGGGTTTATGGGGTTTTGGAGAGAGCCGTTGAAATGGGCTGGCCGGCCGGCCGGCCGCCCACTGTCTCGGCCCAAAAGCTATCAGGAGTGATCAGTCCGTTAATGGATTTCTTCTGTAACCCCTTATTTTCCTTATGCACTCCCATAAATATTAAAATTCCCCTCTTATCCTTAAAAATCGACTTCAATATTGTGTATAATAATATATATAGATTATTTTTTTTCATGAAGAAAACTTTTATGCATTGTAGAATCTGAAAGTTTGTTTTACTTTTCGGATTATGTAATAAAAAGTGTTTTTTTTTATGTAAAGAATCATTTCCAAATTGTAAAGTTTGATAGTGTTTTTCGAAATACATAATACAAAACATAAAAATATTCTATAACACAACACATAGATAAAGATTACAGCTACAAAAATGA
>Ga0099823_1001249_pt1 | contig 20444 bp, 7 predicted proteins | sample CowpearedBW_FD_76831 | JGI IMG/M metagenome (GOLD analysis project Ga0099823, IMG submission 76831) | Root nodule microbial communities of legume samples collected from California, USA - Cow pea red BW | ecosystem: Host-associated > Plants > Roots > Nodule | place: USA: California | collected...
ACAACAACAACAACAACAAAAATAATAATAATAATAATAATAATAATAATAATAATAATAATAATAATAATAATAATAATACGTACATCTTATTTTGAATATTTAAAATTAAAATTAATATAAATAATTTATTTTTATTTGAACAGTCAAACACTTGTTCACTGTTATTAAGACAATAAAATGTTTATAACTTGACTTATATATATATATATATATATATATATATATATCAATTAACTAAAACAATAATATTATTTTCTGAAGTATTTTTTCCATAACTTATTTTGTAATCATATGTATTTTACATTAATTTATTAGTATTTTACAAAGTCGTTATTCGTACTTTTACTTTAATATCCATCACAACATTATACAATGACATAATTCGATTTACAAAATAATTAAATTAAAAAAAAAACAGAGTTACAGCAATTGATGTTTTTTAGTGGGACATGTTGTGGACATTAGGAGATAAAAAACAAAATGAAACATATACCCCACTGGAGTAAAAGAAAAAAATAATCAGTAATGGAGTGTGAGAAAAAGTTTTGTTGTCTGATTTGAAGTAAAGGCCCAAGAAGAGTACGTGGAGAAGAATATCCACACATTCTCGCGGTGACCATTATTGTTCAGAAACAGTAGAGCGTAGCAGGCAAATCTGAGTCTGTGTTGATCTCGCAGTAGCCATAATCATAATGTTGACAACCATGAATCTTCCTCTGCACGCTTCGCTTCCGCTCAGGTCTCGGAGTTGGTGCTGCCACGCCTCGCTCTCCGTGCCTCAGCCGCAAGCGGAGCCCCAACTCCTCAATGGAAACCCTCCCGCCCGACCCGTCGACAGGAAAGAGATCCGTCTCGGTTTGCCCAGCAAAGGTCGTATGTCGGCCGACACCCTCGAACTTCTCAAGGTGAAATTCGTTATTACTTTCTCATCGCAAAATCGATTCGATTAGCCTCTCATGTTTATATTGTTTAGGGCACTTTTATGTTCTTCTACTAACTCTGACTACGATGCCGTGTTTCATATGTGAAGAATTGTCAATTGTCAGTGAAGCAGGTCAATCCTAGACAGTATGTTGCTGAAATTCCTCAGGTGTGTTGTGTGTTCTTTTTTTTGTTCATTTGATGTGAAAAGTTCTGTAGTTTCCAGCTTCATTTCGTAATGTTACCCCATCGGTATGGTTTGGTGCTAATTGTCTATGTATCGATTATCTTCTCTGCAGCTGTCCAACCTGGAAGTTTGGTTTCAGAGGCCTAAAGACATTGTGAGAAAATTGTTATCCGGAGATCTTGACCTTGGTATTGTGGGACTCGATACCGTCAGTGAACATGGCCAGGTGAGCATTTGCATTTATATTTTTTCTCATTACTCTCGATCACATTTTTAATTGCTGCGGTTCTTTTACTGGTTTACTGCTTGAAATTACGAACATACAAAATCTGGCTGGTAAGGATAGAAATAAGAATTGAAGAAAGTGGTCAATATAGTTGATTAAATGAATCTGTCATAAATTTATATTTTTTTTTTCCAAAATAACTCTTGTCATTAATACCTTCTCTCTCTCTCTCTTAATTGTTTGTCATTAGGTTTTATAAAAAAAAAGATAAATTTATAATTCGAGTATTATAAGTAAGGTCAGATGGAGTACTATTTTTGTTAATAATTGAATATGGCCTATTTAGCTTGTGTATATCACGACTTTCCGGCTTGAAAAAAATTGCTTTCGTAAGTTTAGCTGTAATTGCAGATTAATGTCCCACGGCATTCGTGTTTATCCTTTGATTTTCTTTTGTCAGTGTAATGAAGATCTTATCATTGTCCATGAGGCTCTGGAGTACGGTGACTGTCGTCTATCCCTTGCGGTTAGTTTAAAATATGTTGTAAAACTTCTACATTCTGGTCTTGTCATTGTTATGCACAATAAATTATCTGGAACATCCTCTGTTTTTTCAGATTCCCCAATATGGAATATTTGAAAATGTAAATTCAGTGGAGGAGCTTGCCAAAATGCCTCAATGGACAGAAGATAAGCCTCTAAGAGTTGCTACTGGATTCAGCTATGTTAGTGTTTAAAGTTCAATTTTTGTTTCCGAGTATTATCTCTGTGTTTGAGTTTATACTGTTACATTTTAAAAAAGAGAAAAAATGGTCTCAATTTTGGATTTACTGTTCAGCTGGGGCCAAAATTTATGAAAGAGAGTGGACTTAAGCATGTGACATTTTCAACTGCTGATGGGGCACTGGAGGCAGCTCCTGCGGTGAGAGATAGTGTTTATTTACTAGAATTCGTTCATTTAAATTTTCTAATGATCAAGCATGTGAGCTTTTGTCTTATGACAAGATTTCTTTTTGATACTCCCAGCATGTTGGGGTTGTGGATGCTGTTACTTGCCATACATGCTTATTGATAAGATGATGTTACTTAATATACTAGTGTAGGAGATGAAAACGATGATGTTTAAATTTCATATAAAGGATGAAAGACTGTTAAACTGCAGAAACATAGTAGCTGGCTAAGTTTTGCAATATATTTATAGAGATGTCACTGATTTGCTTTTAATTTTCACTAAATATTTTCTTCTTCGAAAAAGATTACTACTTCTATATGCTTTTGTTGTTTCCATTCTATGCTTAAGGTATGTGTGCTATATTGACCAGCATATATTAAAGTGTCCAGTTTTAACAACAGCATCACTATGTAAAGTATAATATGGGGACCTGAGTCACGTCACTGATTCTTTTTCTGCTTATTCTGTCACAAGATTATGAAGAATGTTTTAAAAATTCTGCAGTGCTTTGTTGAATTGTGAAATTTGATGAAATTACCAATGTACCTTCCCTCTGTGTGTATGAATTCTGTTTTATCTTATGAGGTGTTGTCTGGGATGTGATCTGTGGTTAACTACTGGGCTAAAGGTCTGTTGGCAACCTCTTATACGGTGATTTTTCAGTCAGAATTTTGGCCATTTCATGGTGCAGATGAGAAAATCTTTTGTACAAATGATATCCACTTTCCATACAAAATCGCTACCCAATTTATCCCTCTGATTTGCATCTAAAATGAAGTATCAATTACTACATGTTCAATTTAGGGATGGTACTGCCATACATGCGGGATTTGTTATTTATAATCTAAGTAGCGTTTTGTTTTTTCTCTATTTAGATGGGGATAGCTGATGCTATCTTGGACCTTGTAAGTAGTGGTACTACACTGAGGGAAAACAACTTGAAGGAAATCAAAGGTGGAGTTGTTTTGGAGAGCCAGGTTAGTAATTGTTGACTTTTTTGATGTTGACTATGACGATTTGTTGGTTGTACATTAGAAAAAATCTAGGCATGGGAAATCTGCTTCTGTGTTCTCTCCATTGTTAGGTTGTCTTACACTGACAATTGAATGCTCTTCAGGCTGTTCTTATTGCAAGCAGGAAATCAATGATCCAACGTAAAGGAGTACTTGAAACAACACATGAGATGCTCGAGCGATTGGAAGCACATCTGAGGGCGATTGGGCAGTTCACGGTGCATAGTTTATGATTCTCAATATCTCTACCATCGTCGTATTTATTTTAATTCCATTTTTCTAATGCTTGACTTGACAGGTTACTGCAAACATGAGGGGAAGCAGTGCAGAGGAAGTGGCTGAGAGAATACTCAGTCAACCATCATTAGCTGGTTTGCAGGTGTGATACGTTATGAACCGAAGTATTTGCTTATCTTTCTTCTGCGTGAGCATATTCTGAGGGCTTTGTAATTATGACATTTTTTGTTACAAATGTTTCCCAGTTGTAAAATACGCACTTGATTGTCTGTCTGCAGGGTCCCACTGTAAGTCCTGTTTTCTGCAAGCGTGATGGGAAGGTAACTTCGGACTATTATGCCATTGTCATATGCGTGCCTAAGAAGGCATTGTACAAGTCTATACAACAACTGAGAGCGGTGAGTTTTTGAGCTAATGAAGTTTTTTGAATTATTATCATTTATGAAACTGGTGTGAAGATATTTGTTAGCTTGTGGGGTAAAACATAGGAATAAAATTAGGAAATGAAGGTAGAATGGGCGGTGGTGGTTTGAATGATTGATTCCTGTTATCACCGGCTAGCCACCAAATGCAAATTTCACCAGAAAATTCTTGAAATTTTTTGAAAGCTTCTGCTTATCATGTGGCATTATATTTGAGCAAAATGCAATGGTCGCTGCTTTACTCGCATACCAAAAACTATTTTTCTTGTTCATCTTTGATTCTCATGATTTCCTGTTGACTACAATGCAACAGATTGGAGGCAGTGGAGTTCTAATATCACCCTTGACCTATATTTTCGATGAAGAAACTCCGAGATGGCGTCAGCTCCTATCTAAACTTGGGCTGTAGCCATTTATGATCAATTCATGGAGACATTAGTGGATGTTTCGTTTTTCCGATTCTGCCAAAGCAGAAGAAACATTAAATCTATGGTGAAAGCTGCAAAAGACAAGTAGTATACCGGAAAGGAGGAGTTAGATAACTGAAAATCAGTTTTAGCTTGTTATTTATAGCGGAAACCTACTGCCACATTGCTTTATAGATTAAAAATTTTGTAGCAAGCCTGCATCATCTATCTTTCTTTGGTTCTCTTCATAACATTGGTACTGGCTAGAATAGTGACTCTGTCTTCTTGTTGGTGGTGGGGGATATGTTTTAAGTTTAACTTCTCTGGGATTTTGCTTCAGTGTTGTAATTTTAATCCTTTAAGTGCTTTTTATTTGTGACCTTAATTGCTGGCCAACTATTGAATGAGGTTATGATATTGAGTAATGGACCTCTGACACATTTACTTTTATTTGACACACATGATAAGGGTAAAATAATCATATAAAAAAAGAATTTTTACAATTAAAAAAAATGATTTTTTGTATTTGTAAAGGAAAAAGAAGAGTAAAGAGTAGTGAAAAAAAAAAAATTGTACGTCAAAATATCATTTCTGTAGATGTCGTGGGACCGCCAAGGAATGTCTTGATGAATAATTTTTTAGCAGCTTTGCTATTTGGCTCGTAGTTTTTTTAGCAGCTTTCCCTACTTTCTTCATTAGAGATTTTTTACTTTTTATATAGAAAAATATATTTTAGATTTTATAATTTATATTGTATTTTGAATTATACTACACTAGACCTCAATGCAAAAAACACCGGTAAACTTTTTTTTTAATTTCATATGTGTTTTATAATGTCAGAATTCTTTTAATAATTTCAAATGATTCCATTTTATTTAAATTATTTAGTAGTTTTTAAAATAATACTAATACTTAAAAATAACCTTTTATTATAATTTAAATTATACAAATTATAAATCACATATTTTATATCTCAAGTAATTATGTATTAAAATACATTTATTGGTAATCAATTTTAAATATACCATAATTTATATATTACTTTTATTACAAGAAAAACATATAAAATAAATAATTATAAATTGCAGAGGAAATAAGATAAATTTAGGGTTCGTCCTACCTTTATCAAGTGAGATTAAAACAATAGTTTTGTTTAATTTTAAAATGGCGTGTAATTTTAATTTATTCTCATTTAGAAGGGTAGAAACATTCACACTGAATTTTACTAAGTATTTTAAAATATTAATCTCACTATTTTATATTACTAGTGGAAAACAGGCAGTTTGTGAAATATTCATGAATTTGATAAAATAAAAGAATGTTTTAATAGATTAAAATGTAAAATTATTTTTTAACCTTATAGTTATTATTTATTATTATTATTATTTATTGTTATCAAATATATATAGATATTATTGATTATTGTGGAAAAAGGTGTGGTCACAAATTTTTTTGTTGACCTTAATAATAATTGTAAGAGATATGTCTTTTTTTTCTTTTCTAAAAGTTATTATGATTCTTAAATATAATTAATGATAAATGTTGTGTAAAAAAAAAAGTTAAATTGTAGTCCATAAATCTTTTAGAACAATTTGAATGAAAACATAAATAAGGAATAAAAAACAGTACTGCATGTGATAGGGTAAATAATTGATCAAGGAGAATGCAAGGTGTTCTCGGATATTATATTAGTTAAAGATAATTAATATGTTTTAAATTTAAAAAAATTATAGTTAAATTTAATATTGACATAATTATTATAAATGTAATTTTATTTTATTTAAAGAAAAAAAATGCATATAAATAAATATAATTCTAATTATCAGTTTATTTCATGCACAACTACAAAATGTAAAAAATATTTATATAATAAAATAATTACATTTTAATATTATTAAATATTAAAATAAAATTAAGCGTAAAAAAAGAAAATAATTTGAAAAAGTGACAAAAAATATTATAAGATAAGAAGCTTGTTTACATGAAAGGCAATATTTTTATCATATAAGAATTTGAAAAAAAATTATAAATTTTAAAAATTGCAAAAATTAAATAGTGTACCTTTCAAATGTTTATAGTTTTCATTTAGAGACTCTTCAAGTGTCATATAAACATTCACTTAAAGTCCAAATTTTAATCTTGAGAAGTTGATAGAATTTTAATTAGGATGTGAACCTTATAAATTTTTAAGAGTCATATCTCAAAATAAAGTTACAAGATTATTGATTCTTTTTTAGATTTTTTTTTTCTTTTCAAAAAGGAATTTAGACCGAATGCAAATTTAAACTATTGTAAACTTAAACAAATATTTAATGTATATGAAGCTATTTCTTGGGATTGGCTTTGGACTTTTGTTACACATTTTATAGGGAGGGCAAAGAAAACCTTATTCTGAATCATAGTCATCAGTGAGATATTACTATGAAAAGACTATAGTTATAACCTTGTGCTAGGATATAAGGACTGGGGGGACATTCTCCATTTTTTATTGAGTAAATAATTCTTATATCGTAGTTATATAAATTTAAGAAACAATTACTCCAAAAATAAATCAGTAAAACAAAGTGTAAAAGAAAAGTAAGAAAAAAACACCCTTTATTAATTGTTAATAAATTATTTATTGTTTTATTTTAAAATATAATTAAAGATAAAATAAAAGTATAAGATAAACTCTTTATTTATATAAGCGCACGTGTGTGTAAATTTTTTAAATGTGAATAATATTATGTTAATAGGTGATGATAATGTAATATTTTTAAGTTAGTATAAAATAAAATTATATTTATTAAAAATAAAGTGAAATATCTATAACAATATAAAAAGAGGATTTTTTTTTTGTCCATATTTCAAAATACCAAATTTATCTTCTAAAATATAATTATATATTAAATTTTTGAAAATTAACCTTATTTTTACAAACTTTTTGTTTCTATTTATCAACAATTATTTTCTCATTTTTTTTATATATATTTCACTTTATTTTTAATAAATATAATTTTATTTTATTTATTATCTTAATAACATTATATTATCATCACCTATTAATAGAATAACACACATTTAAAAAATGTGTATACAGAGGCACGACAATGTCTATATGTACACTAGTATCATTAAAGATGATAAAATATCTGTTGATAAATACACAAAAAAAGAAGAAGCAAATATAGACATTTAAAAAAAAAACTTATAAAAGTAATAGTCAATTTTCAAAAATTTAATAAATGATTATATTTTAAAGGATACTATTCATATTTTGAAATATAAACACAAAAGACGAAATCTCTTTATATATTATTATAAATTATTATAATTTTAAAATATAATTAAAAATAATAATAAGAATATAAAATATATACATTACAAATGTAAAAAAGGGAGAATTATGTAATCTCGTAAAACTTAGCATCATCAAGGTGTTAACATTAAACCTTATGATAAATAATTAAAATTAAATCGACAAAAATTGTGTAATTTAAAATTTATATAACATTTTTTTTTACATTTTAAAGTGCAAATATATAATATATAATTTGATTTGCTTTAAAAAAAATTATAATTTGATTCCTTACTGTCTAGGGTGTTTTCTTTTTTGAAGTGCAGAGTTTTATGAAGATTGCGGCTGGTTGAGTAACCACTCTTAAAACCCTTTCCCTCCTCCAAACAAAACCCTAACTCCCCTAACTTTGAAAATGAAGGGGAAGAAGAAGACCATGCCGAAAAACGACGTCCATGAGGAAGAAGCTCCACTTCCTTCTGAGAAGGTTCCTTCGCCACCAGTGTCCGATTCTGACTCTGACTCCGACTACGAGGTACTATTCTCGAGGAATTCTGACTTCATATAACGTTGTGTAACTGTGGCTGTATACTGATGCTAGAAGTGCACGTGTTCTGTTTCTAGGACTCTTCTGCAGACGATGGCGAATCTTCTGCCTCCCTGGATTCTCTATCTGAATCAGAATTAGAAGATGATTCCTCTGAGAATGGCGGTAGCTCCGGCAATGTAGAAGCCGAAGGAACTGAATCTTCTCTGGACGAGGTAAACTATATTCTGTTCTCAATAACATATAATGTTTAACTAGAAGGCTTTGTTGTTGCTTTTGTTACCATAAGTAATATGAGTTGAAGAGATCGTTGCAGGACATTGTCAATGGTGAAGGCAGTGGAAGTGAGAACTCTGACCTCGATCAGCAAGTAGTTGAGAGTGACTCCTCCGAGGATGAGGTGATCACTGCCATTGTCTTCTGAAACAGGCTAACATATTGGATTTTGGCTCGTTCTAAGAAGCCGAATTATGCTAACATCATTTGTGTCTCTTTTATAGGTGGCTCCTCGAAACACCATCGGAGATGTACCTTTGAAGTGGTATGAGGACGAACCTCATATTGGATACGACATAAAGGGCAAGAAGATCAAGAAAAAGGAAAAACAAGACAAGTTAGATTCATTTCTTGCAAATGTTGATGATTCTAAGAGTTGGTTAGTTTCATACACCTGTGCTACTTATTTCCTTCATTTCAATTTCCATTATTGTATTCTTTTCTCCTCATAATGCTTATAAACACCGACACTCAACCTTACATCCATCTATTCAGTACCCAGAGAGTATGTTCCTTGATCTATATGATATTTTCTTTGAGATTTTACATTTGGTATCCTTTCTATTATGTTGAGGCCTAAAATTTGAATAAGCATTGTTATTTTTTAAACCCTATGCCCCTAAGCAGAACAGATTACAATACATTAAAGAAGGTAAATTGGATAATTTTAAATAAATAAATGGTGGTGAAGAACTATTATAGGAAGCTGGGGAAAATAGTCAATCATTTCTTCAAAATGGGTTCAACCAAATGCACACTAAATATGTCAACCAAAGTCTAATAGTGGAAAAATTGGTAGAATCCTACATGTTCTGATGGAAATATCAGGACATATAGTTTAAAAACCAGAAATGTTTGGGTTTAAGTTTTTCATCTTTTCTATATTAGCCACTTGGTTTTGAACTTTTCCATCAGCCGTGGATTACTAGATAAGTATGAGCATGGTATTTTGTGGTTGGGTTACAAGGGCAAAGTAGCTTGTATTTGCACGATTCCTATTGTGAAATTATTTCTCATTGGTTTCTTTTTCTTCTTGTTATAAGTATAACACGTACATCTTGGGGGGAAATATTTTTTCTAGTTTGTTAATGTTATTGTCCTTCTGGAAACATATTTGATCTGTCTACATTCTTAAACATTGAAGGCGGAAAATCTATGATGAGTACAATGATGAGGTAGTTGAGCTGACAAAAGATGAAATCAAACTTGTCCGTAGACTGCTCAAAAATCAGGCACCACATTCTGACTTTGATCCATATCCGGTATGTGTTAATTTCCATCTTATTTTAATCTTTTAGGGATCTTGAGTACAATTTTAAATATAATTAGTGTGGACATTTTTCTTCCTAAATTTCATCTCTCCTATGTAATATCCAGGATTATGTTGACTGGTATAAATGGGAAGATGCCAAACATCCATTGTCTAATGCTCCTGAACCAAAAAGAAGGTTTATTCCTTCAAAGTGGGAAGCTAAAAAGGTAATCATTCCTTTGTTTACTAGTGTGGAGATGTTCAGACTAGACATTGGAAACAACTTGATTTTTCTTATCACTCTTAAACCTCCGTATGTCTACAGGTTGTACAGTATGTTAGAGCAATTCGCAAGGGAACAATTACTTTTGACAAACCAAAAGAGGAAGATGGCCCATATCTCTTGTGGGGAGATGATTCTGGTTCAACAGAAAAATCAAATCATTTGGCTTACATTCCTGCCCCAAAGCAGAAATTACCTGGTATTAACTGTGACATACATTTTGGAGAACCAAAATCTACTAATAGATAGTATTTGTTTTGCTCCTGATTTTGGTGTATCGATTGGTAATATAATTTCACTTTGTAGGCCATGATGAGTCTTATAATCCTCCTTTAGAGTACATTCCAACCCAAGAGGAGATAAATTCTTATCAATTGATGTTTGAGGAAGACCGTCCTAAGTTTATTCCAAAAAGGTACTTTGTTTCAGGGCAAACGTTTTTACTCCCTTCTTTCTGTAGTGTTGGGCTAAATGTTACTTTGGTCAGGTTTACGTCTATGAGGAGCATCCCTGCATATGAGAATGCTATGAAGGAATCCTTTGAACGTTGTTTGGATCTGTACTTATGTCCTCGAGTTCGGAAAAAGCGCGTGAGTGACATATCTGTCAAATGAACTAGTTTACTGATTTGATTTTTGGTGCGAGTGTGTGTATATTATAATTGGTATAATTTGTTCACTTTTTCTTTTCTTTCTGTGTTCTAGCTTAATATTGATCCTGAATCTTTAAAGCCAAAGCTTCCGAGTCGAAAGGAGCTTAAGCCTTATCCCATATCATGCTATATTGAGTATAAAGGCCATGAAGATGCTGTTACATCAATTTCCGTTGAAGCTTCAGGGCAATGGATGGCTTCAGGTATGAATATTGATGACATATATTGCTGTTTCATGTTAGGAGGGATGGAGATGGGTCTCATTTTTCTGCTATCTGCGCAGGTTCAAGTGATGGAACTGTCCGTGTCTGGGAGGTCGAAACTGGCAGATGTCTTAGGCGGTGGGAGGTTGGTGAAGCTGTTAGTTGTGTTTCCTGGAATCCTCTGCCTGATATGCATATCCTAGCTGTTTCTGCGTAAGTCTGATTTTATTGGCTATTAAGTGTCATATACCTTTTGTCCTATAAAATTCTTAATGTTTATATATGTTTTGATTGTGAAAATAAATCAATGGTAAATCTTTGTTTAGGGGGCAAGATGTACTTCTACTGAACACCGGTTTGGGGGATGAAGAATTGCAGAACCAGATTAAGGAGCTTCTCTGGATTGACTCTTCAACAGCATCAGATGACTCTGGTCAGTGCTGTTGTCACTTTGGTTTTAAACATTCAATAGAAAGCTCCAAGAGATCCAAACTCTCGAGTTGGTCTATGAACCCCGACTGAACTTTTTATTGGAAGGGGGAATTGACTTAAAATTTAAACCTAACTGGTCACTTGGGTGTATGTTGATTTGTTATTTATATCAATGCTTATGAGGTTTTATGTCCCATAATTGTAGTTTTGTTTTTTTTTTCTAATCATGCTCGAGTTTGCAGGTGATAAAGCACCTAGTGTAAGCTGGCTTAAAGATGACAAACATATGGGCTTAAGGTTAAGGCACTTCAAGGTATTTTCACATTTGTTTCCATTTCCATTTTGGTTCGCTTGTTTATTAAATTTGTGTAGTTGTTCAATTAAACATTTGTATATTTGTTTTTGCAGACAGTTACTGCTGTAGAATGGCACCGGAAAGGTGACTACTTTTCAACAGTAATGCCAACAGATATCCTTTTTAAGGGTTTCCTATCGATTTATGCATACCTCATTATTCATTCATTGGTTTATTGCTTTACAACACTACATGTCTCTGGTGATGATTGTTTATGATTTTTTTCCTTTATATTTTTTGGTATACTATTGACTTCTGTTATTGTTGGGTGTATGCAAATAAATGTCCACGTGCTTGCATATTAGTGTAATATATCTTGATGGCAAGGCAATCTTATTTTGTTCAACACAGCACAAGGCATGGCTGGCTTTTAACTTCAATTAGAATAAATATAACCTTTTAGACTTGAGGTGCTATTTGTCATGTCATTCCTCCTGTTGCATGCCATGCTTCATTAATGGCTGTGTTTAGTATGTGGCTTCTTTATCTGTGAAATTTACCTGAAATAAACTGTATTGAACTAGTTCTTGATTACCAACATTTTAGCTGATTTGTTTTCTTACGTGAATTATATGAAATTTAGAGGGACATAAATATATTAAACTAAGGGGTTGGTTGGTTTTTTCCTTGACAATTTCTTTACGTGAGTCCAGAGCAGTTTTGATACACCAGTTATCCAAGAAGCTTACACAAAAGCTTCCTTTCAAATTACGTGGACTTGCTGTTCGGTCAACCTTCCATCCATCCCGTTCCATCTTCTTTGTTTGTACGAAAAAGAGCGTTCGAGTGTATGATTTATTAAAGACCAAGCTCATAAAAAAGCTTGATACTGGACTTCGTGAAGCCTCATCTATTGCAGTTCATCCTGGAGGTGTGATTATTGTTTTTATAGAATTATATTGTAGTCACTTTCCCTCTTTTACTCAAAAAATGTGGAAAATTACTCATCATAATTGTTTGTCTGTATGCATTCCATGCAGGTGATAATTTAATTGTGGGTAGCAAAGAGGGCAAGATGTGTTGGTTTGACATGGACCTTTCATCTAAACCATATAAAATTCTTAAGTAAGTATATTTTTATCTGCTATTTGAAGGAATGCAAACTCGGTATTTTTTTTTGTGCCACAGTTTCTCTGCTTGTGAACGCACAACTTATTATATAGTATTGGGCTCTAAAGCCTTCCATGTCCTTTACCAATTTGTGTGGTAGCTGATTAGAAAATTAGCATCAGTGAATATGTCAACTTATGTTGATGTTATATTATAATAACAGTCTCCCCCATCCATTAAGTTTAAAATACAATTTCCTGTTAAATTAAGATATTGTTTGAAATTTTAAATTTATTACATGATGAGTTCCCTTTGTGTTAGCAAGGCCACTTCATAAAATTTCATTATTCGAAAAAACTAAACTAACAGGGTGTAGAGAAACATAAAAAAGCTATGGTTTATTTTTGTATTGGTCAATGAGCTATTAGTTATTTGAAACAATTTGTTAAGAAACCTCATTTTCTGTTTTAATGTCTATATACAGATCAATTTTAATAATTTTATTGTTGCAGGTGTCACCCAAAAGATATCAACAATGTCATCTTTCATCGCTCGTATCCCTTATTTGCTTCATGTTCAGATGACTGCACTGCATATGTTTTTCATGGAATGGTTTATTCTGATCTTAATCAAAATCCCCTTATTGTTCCTTTGGAAATTCTTCGTGGTCATACCAGTTCAAATGGCAGAGGTGAGTCTTTGGCTGTTTAAACCTTATGTTAATAAATTTGGGATCCATTTTTTTTTTTGAAAGTTCAGACGAACTTAAAAAATAAATGAGTCCAGTGTTTTAACTATCAAATAAGTTTAGGGTAGTAGGATGAGAGGAGTGTCTTTGTCTGTTTAAACCTTTTATGTTAATAAATTTGGGATATATAAATGAGTCCAGTGTTTTAACTATCAAATCAGTTTAGGATAGTAGGATGAGAGGAGCCTAGATGTTATAGCCTTGTCTAGAAAGGGAAAAAAACAAGTCAAGCATTTGAAAACTATAAAATCAGTTAGGATAGTACATGGTGGTAGGAGGATAAAAATATCGAAACTATATATATATATATATATATATTTTTTATGTAATCAGAGTAGGCGGTGAAAAGGAAAAATAAACAGTCTCTGAATGATCAGTACAATCTTCCAAGTAATTTATTGGCCTTAGTTTTCATCTTTATGCAATATGGTCTTTTTGTAGATGTAATTTGTTGACACGATTGCCGTTAATTGATGAACCAACCGAGTATGAGGTTGATGATTGCCCATTATATTCTTATCTGACAATGCATTCGAGAATAATTACTTATATGCTAAATACTTCTTGATCTTAATTGGAAGTTGTCTGCATTGCAGGGATACTAGACTGTAAATTTCACCCCAGACAGCCATGGTTATTTACAGCTGGTGCTGATAAACTGATCAAACTTTATTGTCATTAGTATAAATACGGATATACAGGCGTGTGATTGGCGGACAAAATCTAGGATGATAGCCTGCAACTTTTCAACAATTTTGTTCCTCATTTCTTAAATAGAAAGCACTGCAAGGCAAAATGATGGGCACCCGAGTAGTGAGGTTCTTGCTCTGGTTTTTTGGATTGTTTTTGTTTTTCACAGATATTTGTCGTTCTAAAATCTTTAGCCGATATATCATTCCTGGAATTCATATCCACAAAACCTCGCTTGCGGTTAGAATAGAACTGCAATTTTGATGTAACATGTTAGGTTTGAGAAACCAATTATTCGAGGACACCCAGCGGATGCTATTTTAGGGAGATTGAATGTATTATAGTAAAAAACATCGAGTAACGCTGTTTACAGTTTGTGTACTTTTTTAAAAGATGTCCATTACTGAGTTTGCAGTTTCGACGCTGTAGTGAGAGGCTTCCATCAGAAAGAAATGAGCGCAATTATTCCTTGTTATGAAACATAGGATTTATTTAGAGAGATCACTGGTAAATTTTTCTTATTGCTTAAGCTATGATCAACTGTGTTTGAAATTGCGTTGCAGTAATTTGTTATCTCGAGTAATAATGCTTATATTTTTGTTTTTAATATTCACGTTTCCATATTCTTACCGTTCTTTGCGGAAATTTTTCGCGTTAACCAATTATCAAGATACCGTAGCCAAATGATTGTTCTTAATGAAGAAAATCCACAATTGTGCTTATAAAATAGGCCTATAGCCTAGTGTACGTATTAAATTTAATTTTGGAATCGAGTAATAGGAAGGAATAAGGTGTAACTTATTAGCGATCCCATGTGCAATATAACATTTTTCTGAAGTTCATACCATTCATAATTTCTCAGTAGTAGCCTGATCAACAACGCGATTATAGTAGAAGAAATGTGTTAGGATATAAGGAGTTCATTAACATAATCAATGGGTTAGTTAGTTGCTTAGAGAGGTTGATTAAATACTTATAGGGGAGATTAAAAAAAATTGTTAGTATAAATTGTGCATTGGCTTCTTTTAGAGGGGAAACCCTTTTTCCTTTTATTCAATACAAAACTTCTTTTTGTTTTCTTTTCAACTTTTAGTTTCTCTAAAAGTTGGTCAGACCTGCGAAATTCCCAATAATCAAGAGAATTAGGTTGGAGCATTGGAAAAAGATGTCATTGAACATGATCTGTAACTGACAATTAAAAACTGAAACGGATTACAAAGATTAGCTATTATACACCATGATCTGTTGAAAGGGCAATTCGTTAAACAATAGCTTTCATTTCTAACAAAATAGGATAAATCACCATGATGCGTTAATGACGACACTATATTCGGGATGAATAATGATATTTTAACTCATTTTTTTTGACCCACTTTTAATCTATCAATCTCATCACCTTTAAATCATCACATCACTAAAAAAAATTAAAAATAAATAATCTAAAAGTGATAAAATTGATGGATTAAAAATGGATAAAAAAAAATAGATTAAAATATCATTTTTCTATTCGGGATTTTCCTATTCGGGATTTCGTGCATGATTAATAGTTTGATTGAAAACCTAGTTAATGGAAAACAGGAGTGCAGACAAAAATATAACGATTTAAAACATTACGGATAAACAAAACAAATAAATTAACTATAGTTTGATTACAGTAATTGAACCCTCTACTGTAAAAGCGTGTGAATATCGATTTTCATAAAAAATAAAAAGAATCATTTGACAGCATATACTATACATAACATGTAACACTTTATTTCTATTAGCGTTGTACATGAAAAATTACAAGAATGCCATGATAGTTCTATTCTTCTTTGGAAATAAACTATCATAAAAGCTGAACAGCTGCTATGACTGGTATTTTCTCTCGCAACTTCTGTGTAACAGCTACACGCACAGTCATGACACTAGCAGCAGGGCCTGTGATTCGGATCTTTACTATTGGCTCATCAATAGCCACCAATTCAAGAGTTCCATCGGCAGCCCCGACCAAGTAGGGCCTTATTTCCTCAAGAACCTGAACCAGTTAATAAAACATTAAATTCTTCAAACATTTCACTTTATGCTTAATGTTACACAAACTATATTATTCATTTATACAATAGCTGAACAGGTCTTGCTTGATATAGAGACATTATTCTTGATAAATGACTTAAAAAGATAGAATAAAGTCCAGTTTTTGTCCCATTTCTTACCATCAGTAAATAAGAATGTGACGTATTGACAAATCTACCACACTTTCAATAACACCAGCGAAAAGAAACATACGCTTACTATGATTTTAGACTAGTCTCAATAAACACAATCCTATACATAGAACATATGAAAAACAACATGTACAGTTTAACAACCTAGCGGGATAAAGCATCTTTCTTATACTGAAATGCAGAGTTCGATATTGAGACCTAAACCTCATTTTAACAGCTAGTAGTTAACAGAAATCTTTCCATCACATAAACAGTGTACGGAATTGAGCAACATATAAGGTAAAGACTTCCTTGTGCAATTGATTTTGTATCATACTAATGGGAATCACGGGAGGGGATTACTTTCTTCTAAACCACTTTTGCTTTGAGGGTCTTAATGTGTGTAAACTATTACTAAACTTACCCACAAATAACTAAAGCATTCTTCACGAAAAATGTGTAACTTTTTCTTTTCCCAAATGGTCTGAATTTCACAGATGACTTCCATCAACTAACGTGATTACAATGTAATTTATAAAAGTTACCAATATTTATTATTCGTTTATCTTTTTCTTAGAAATAATCGTATATCCGCTGGATTGTTTCAAAGAAATCCCAAGAAACATAAAGAAAAAAAACTACACATTTAAGTCCCACTCAATCACTATTTGCATATTCATATCCTCTATGAAATATTGTTTCCCTATCAAGTCCCGCTGTATGTGAACAATTGTACTCTTGTGTTACCATTTGAGATAAAAAAAACATTCTACAAGTTTTCTCAACAAAACAACAGAAAGTTTATTTCAAATATGAATAACCCAGAAGAATCAGTGAAGTATATAGATCATCTTGATAGAACACAGAACTAACCTTCTCTATGTTTTCCTCATTTAGTTCAAGACCGGTTTCTTCATCAGCTATTGGTTCAACCGCCACTATTTCAGGGATCTTCTCCATTAATCGACGTTCAATGCCCATTTTCATTGTTGTAACAGAACTTGGACACGAACCGCATGCTCCCTGAAGCTTCAACCGCACAACATTGCCATCAATTTCATGTAAAGCCACATTTCCACCATCTGCAATTAGATACGGTCGAATTTCATCCAATACACTTTCTACATTCTCAGCAGTTAATGGCAGCTCCACTGCTGGATTCGGAGTAGCAACACACTTTACTGCTGCACAAGCATAAAATTATCATGAGATTCGGTTCCCCAATCGTCATATAAACAAAGAATCTGAAACTGAATTTGAAATTAAGGGAAGCAATACTGACAAACTAAGATGGCAAGAAAATAGTTTGTATTTTCATTTCCTCAAAATAGATTACATTTTCAACTTACTAAGATTAAAAAATACGTTTGCATAGAGCAGCGTTTGCGTATTACGTTGAATTTTAAATAGTCAGCAATTGTAATCCATCTAGGTATAGAGCTTTGAATCTGACAAATTCAATTGAAAGAAGGATCCAGAAAAAAGTGCAGATTTTCAAAGAGACTAACCAAGGCTACGTGTAGAGCGCGATAAATGAATCCGAACAGAAGAACGCATAACGTTGCCCTTCCTCCTGAAAGAAGCATGGCCAGCGAAAAACCTGGTTCCCTGCGAAGCAAAAATTACAACATAAGATTAGAAAATAAGAGGGTTATTCCAAAATAATAATCCCTAAAAAACAGGAGAAAAAAGAACCTTTTTTGATAGGAAGGAACGAGAAGACGAAGGATGTTGTGGGGCTCTGCAGCAGGATTGAGTATTCAGCACCACAACTTGCATCCTCGTGGTGTCTCTTCCTCTTCTTCACAATTTTTTCGACCTTTATTTTATTCTCCTGCACAAAACAATCTTTTCTTTCTTCTTCCACCTTTGATTTCTCGTCTTTCTTCCACAAATCTTTCTCTCTGTTATCGAATAAATAACTTTACACCATTCTTTAAATAAATTACAATTAAAATACCTTACGGCTCTTCTTCATCCTGCTTCCTTCACTTTGGGCCTTTTTATCTAAGCCCAACTCTTTACAGGCCTCAAAAACTTAACAAAGTTTTCTTCTTTTCCTTTTAAGGCCCGTTTTTAAATATTAAATAGTAAAGAAATATCATAAGATCTTTTTTAAATTTATTAATCAATATCAATCAAATTAACCAAACTCTTTATAATCAGTGTATCATATCACATTTGGTGTGAGAAAGTATTAATTTTACGTGGATACATATTACCAAGTTCAATTTTTACAAGCACAAAAGACAAGAACAATCGACGAAGGAAAAAAAAGAAGAAAAAGACAAAGCCATAGGTAGAAACTAAGAATGATGAAGAAATAAAACATAGATAGATTAAAAAGGAGAAGCATAGAGAGGATTGTGATGATGAGTAGTGGAAGATGATTTTCTCCTGAAAAAGAAATCCCCGACAAGAGGGATAATAGGTTTGTGTTTCCTCGTTTTTCTGGTTCCAAAAACATGATCGTTTTCTCCAAGACTCAGAATGTGACCCAAGCTTTGCGACTCCTCTTTCTTCCTCACCACCTCCCTTTTCTTCTTCTCATCTTCGCTGATCTCAAACCGCACCGTCTTGGTCGGCGTCGCCGCCGCCGCGGCGGCCTTTCCGGCGGCGGCGGCCTCAGCCTGAGCCAGCTTCGACATGTTTTTGTGAAGCTGCGCGTTGAGCGTTGCCAGCGCCACCTCCGTTTCGCTGCCTCTTTCTTTGAGCAGCTTCAGCTCCACCTTCGTTTTCTCGAGCTCTGCCTCCAGCTTCTTTATCACATCAACGAGGTCGCCGCTGTCTTGGGGGGTTTTCGTCGGCGGTGGTGATGGCGACGGTGATGGAGACGGTCCTTTCACCGGAGTGCCCGATGAGAAGGGCTTTGGAGAGTGGAATTCTCCGAGGAGAAGGCGTTCGCCGAATATGGCGACGGCTTCTTTGACGGAGGTGAAGGGACGAGAGGTGTCGACGGTGGAACTGAAATCGGAATCCATTGTTGAATGATGGATTTGGAGGAGAGGGTGTAAGTAATATTTGAGGATGATTGGTTGGGTCCATTTTCTTGTTTCTTTGCTTCCACTTCAGTGTTTATGGATATTGGAATTAGCTGAGAAGAGAGACACGGTACATAAGAAGAAAGACATGGATCATCTTATGTCGTTTTTTCAAGCCTAAGACAAATATACAATGTAATGTGTCGTTGTTCTTGAACATGACTGCCAAACTAACAACCAACAAACTAACTTTGATGTCAGAAAAATCATATTTTTCTTCTCCTCGATCTTCTCATTAAAATTAAAGTTTTGGTTTTTAATTCTTGGAACACATTTTATGCTTTCGTAGGGTTGGTGAATGGATGGTTTTGAATGATTAATCCGATCTTCCAAGTAACCGAATCAGCTTTAAGCTTTATATGGTCAAGTAATTGATGAACAAATGCTGCATTCAAAGATTTTATTTTCTTTTCAGTTATACCATATGTTCTTCTTTGATTCACAACACATTCTTTTTAGCAATTTTTTAAATTAGAATAATTATATTAAATGAAAGAGTTTTTGATCAAATATTTAAAAAAAAAATTAAGAAAAGGATTTTTATAACTTTTTGAATTTCTGCATATCTTCCTGTCAATCTTCTTGACGTTTATTTCTGAATTTAGTTTTAATACATAAAAATGTGAAATTGCTGTCAATCATCACTTTAATGCTAAACTAATCTTTCTTCAAATTATGAATTTCAATCATCTTTTCTTTTTCAACTTATTTTCGACAGTATTTTTTTCCTAAATTGCTTTAAATTGAGCTGGCTGGAATTAGTATCTTATTTTGTGGATAAATATTATTTTTCATTATGCATTCGTAAAGTATTCAATTTGTTGTCCATGGATTTCACTTAAATCATACTATAAAACACGATTAAGGGATTAGATTTGGGCTTTCGTAAATGTTGTGGGTGTATAAAAGTTCTGATTATAAGATTTTCAAGTGAAAAAGATTGAACAAAATCTTTTAGAAAAAAGTATAAAAAAGTTTATGACTATTATTTTTTATTTTATATAAATTTAATCTCTCTGTAAATATAAATCATATATATTTACAAATAAATAATATTGTTGAAGAAGTGAGAATGGATATTATA
>Ga0099823_1001252_pt1 | contig 20434 bp, 17 predicted proteins | sample CowpearedBW_FD_76831 | JGI IMG/M metagenome (GOLD analysis project Ga0099823, IMG submission 76831) | Root nodule microbial communities of legume samples collected from California, USA - Cow pea red BW | ecosystem: Host-associated > Plants > Roots > Nodule | place: USA: California | collected...
AAATCAGTAAAGTCTTATGTTTATTTGTTGGGACAGTAGTTAATACCAAAAGGTTAGGAAAGTATAAAAAAAGTGTTACTGTTGATCAAGTTTTATGGATACTCTATGTTCCTTAGAATCCCCCCCTAACATGGCTGCATGCTTATTTAGTATTATATAAATCTACACAAAAATTCAATAAGAAAAACTCAAGAATGTTTTTTTATTGGGTTGAGAGAGAGAAATAAGATGGAAATAAGTTGATGAAATAAAAATAAAGAAAAAAGTTAAAAGTACTACTATTTAATTAATGGAAAATAGTGAAGAAATGAGGAAAGATATACAACTCTTTTTTTTGTTTTAATTATTTATCTCTTTTTTCAGCTGTAAAATAAACATGATTACATAACTCTTAATCTTAAAATATACAGAAAGATATTCAGCGATGGTGTATCCGTAATCTATGGTATTCAACTGTAACTAATAAAAACGCGCAATGCATGGTACATTCACGTGTTAACCAATATATTTGACTTAAGAACGGATAGTGAGTGTGTTTTGGCATTCAAGGGAGACCATTATGTCAGCTTAGAAGAACTAGTCCAACATGGTACAACAAATTTTAAAATTTAAAAAATTAAAAAAAACGTGATTTAATTTTGAAGAGATTTATTTGTGGAATCTTATAAAACTTACAATTTCCTTGACCGAATATTGCGCAACACAACACGGGTTACCTTACCCTTGGTTTGGATGTATGGTTAAATTTTGACATTATTACGACTAATTATTTTTATACTCCCTTAATACTCTTTAAAATTATAATTATTTTTATTTGATTGAACACTAAATTAGCTCATTTATTGCAATAGTGAAGGGAGGGTCATTGACAGCCAAACTAATAATGATAATAATGAAAGTAATGGTTAACTACTACACTTCCTATAAACAAGGAGGGACTGGTAAAAAATAAAGAAAAAATAATAATTTTGTATAGATTAAATTTGAGAATAATGTTTTATTTTAGAAAATTGAAGTAAAAGTCCACAAACAACTAATATTTCATTTACTTTTTAATTAAATATTTTCATTTTAAAAACATAAAAACAGATGAATAGTATCTAATATATTAAACACTTCATATAACGGGATTATATGCATATCTAATATAGAAATAAAGGTATATGAATGATTTATTTACTTATTTCATGTACCCAACAATAACACGGTTACACGAATATGTGAGACTTCAGAAGAATTCAGTCAACTCGATTCATTAATTTCAATTAATTATTATTATTATTAGTAATCCTTAATTTTTTGTTTCAAAAGTATAAAAATGTCAACTTCGAACAATCTTACATAAATTTAATTTAAAAGAATGCTAAAAAGTATAATTTTTGAGTTACCATTTCTCGAGGAATAAAATATAGGCGAGTAGATTAGTCTTTATTCTCATAACTAAGAGATATCAAAGCTTAGTCAACGTATGGTTTTAAAAAGTCAGCTTGTAGACTTGTATAGCCAGGCCGAATCCAAATGGGAGTTGAATTTGCCAGGCCCAAGAGAAAATTCACTGTTAGCCCAATTGAAAAAGCCCAATACACACAAACGGACTAGATGGTGTGTTTCTAGTGTCCAATACAATAATATCTCTAGGTTGTTGTCATAGTGACTTGTGAACACTGACAAAGTGCAATAATGTTTTCGAAAAAAACAAAAGTGCAATCATATTTGAAATTGACTAGTGATCGATCCAATTAGGAACATAAGATTATAGTATAACAAACATGAAATCATTTTCCTTCAGTACTTGGATCAAAGACTAATCCATTAAAATATTAAGGAATTGCTTAAGAGACCAAAATCTCCAACAGACAGTTCCATTCTCAAAGACGAAAGGATCAATTGTATTATGACATTGTTAAAGAAAGTGAATTTTCGAGCGTGTACAATAAGTGAGGAGACCCTAAACATGAAAACCATTATCTTAAATCCAAGAATTTCGGCAACATAATCATTAGGGCACACCCGAGGGTTCCATGTCAGTTTGGGTCCAACGACCAAACTGACAATTATGGCAAAGGCTATTCACGTGTCATTATCAGAGTGACAATATTATTTGATTTTACGCGTGCGTTTTGATCATATGGTCTTTGTTTGTGTGCAAGATAAAGAGGTTTCCATTGTTTGGTGCACAACATTCTATGCATTTACAACCACTGATTCTATCAGGGAGAAACATTTGGACACACCAATTTGCACTAAACTAGATTCTATGTACATGGTATGCTATAAACTACAAAGAAAGCTTCTACATAACGTAATGTAACATGCACATTGCATAAACTTTTCACACTGAATTCTTATTATACTTGGTTGATGTTATGCATGGTGGTGTAAGTGGAATAAGGTACTGAGCTATGTTGATGAGGAGGCCATGGTATCCGTTCAGGGCAACAGGGTGCAGGTGCAGGATGAGCGATGAAAGAAGGAGTTTCATCTCCAGGCATTAAAACTGAAACCCAGCTTGCATACAAACTCATCTGTACAAATTAGACAGTGAAGTTAGAACATAACATCATTGGTTTAGGAGTTCATTAGAATACAAAAACTTTTATCTTCTACAATAGGTGAATTGAGTTGTGATGTGCAGCATAGTTGGAATAAAGGAGTTATTTTAGACCACGAGTGGACCAGAAATCAAACCAGAAAGGGCTTGACAAATCATTGTCCACTGCAAACTTGGGAGAAAAGCAACATATGCTTCTTTTTTTGTTAAACTCGTTGCTTTCAACATCACATCTCAAATTGAAGGCAATAGCATTAAATGTCTTGTTGAAAACCACAAGACTTCTTTTTAAGGTCAAGCAATTTAATGCCTGCAATCATCAACGTGGTAAAGCAACAGCTGCATCACTATTCCCAGTTTATTTTCAAAACAATAAGCAAACAGTAGAACTTTTTAAGAGAAATCGGCTGGTAAAAAGAAAAACAGTAAAATGTCTGCAAGGAGAAACTAATTAATTGCCTGTCCCAGATTTATTCAGACAATGTTATAATGGTGAGGAGAAGAACACCATTGGATAAGAACACTTCAAACAGTGTGAGACAGGTAGAATAGCAAATCAAATTGTTTCATTTGCAACAATAACTGACGATATTGATATTTTACTTTTCAAAATTGTAAAGCTAAAACACTAATGAGCTACCTAAACTGTCATTGAAAGAAACAATGATTAAACAGAAATGTGGTGCTAAATTATTTGCATCTGATGCTAAACTTACAAACCGAGGTCAGGCTAGTTATATGCATCCCATCAATCATCAAAGAAATTGAAGTTACAAAAATAAAAGATTTACAATGTACTCAGAATCTTCTCTAGATGGACCTCACTAACGTAAGAAATGAAATAAAATAAGCAACAGGGACAACACATTCATCGAACCCAACATTACTATTTCTTTTCTTCCAATCTGGACATGTTTGTTGTATAAGGCACCAACATCATCCAACATCGTATCATACATTTTTGACTTATAACAACACAAAATAAAGGAGATTAAATGTGTCCACATAGATAGATATTAACACAGATTATGGATCCAAAAAATTTAGTAATAAAACCAAGATGGTCGCCTTTGGATTATATGTTTGAACACAACGTCCGGAAGATTTTGGATCACTTGGATTTACAATTAGCTATTCAAGAATCCAAAACCTGTGCTCTGATTCAGCTGTAATCTGTTTTCCACACTGTATAATCTGTTACTGTGATTTGAAGTGACTTTTATATCATATAACTTCATTAATAAGAAAAATCATCCTCACGTGTTCTAAGGCTGCCCGAGTGGCATCATTACCATAAATAATAATAAGAATCCCTGACATCTGTCTAATTGCAAAAGCATGTTCTCTAGAATCCCATATTCTGTGTTCCATTAACACCAATGAAATTCCAAATGTAATCCAAATGCCAAACAAATGATGTATTCAATTTTCTATTATTTGTGGAGCTTTTGCATTCAAAACTTCATTGGCTAATGCTGGGGGAATCACATTAATGATTTTGTTAAAGTTGAGAGAAACAACTCCACAGGCAATGTCCTAATCAAGTTGGTGCCCTCCAACAGAACAGCGAGGTTGGATAAGAAGGTGGGCCTGGAGTGTTCCTCCAAAGTAAGGGCATAGAGTAGGCAACACAATTGTTGCTTGGTTCTAGCTCATCATATGAAAGCTAAGTCTAAAATGTTAAAGGAAAAGGTTATTGACCAATGGCTAAGATAGGATGTGTGATTACCTTCTTAATTAGTAGCTACTAGTATAGACCATAATAATAAGTTTAACTTTGGTCGACAATCTGTCGCAGACCACAAACATGTACGGTATAATTGAAGATTGGAGGTGATGGTGCAGTTGAGTGTCCAAAACAACAATGTGGGTCTTAACTCCGACACAGACATGGATAAATAAGTCCACAATACTAGCGGCTAGGGACCAATGCTAACAGAAAACTTCTAGGGAGAACCATGTCCTCATAAAAAGCAGAGGACAACGAAGTCTGCTCATAATTAAGGCATTTGACTGAACGTGTAAATGCAAGGAGAATGAAATGAAAAACTTGGTTAGGAGTTATGCTAGAGTTCTTCGGTTCAAATAACCACACAAAAGAGAAAAAATAACAACGGCAGAAAATAATGTTTTCAGATACAAAATTCAGACTTTGCAAGATTTACCGTTTTTTCAGAAGATAAATTTAAGGGTAAAATGGTGAAGAGGCTATAAGGCTATAAAACACGGTAAATTACTAGAGTAGCGCTTCTCCAAAGTGAAGAAAAGTATAGGCATGGTTGGGTCTATATAAGGATGAAAGAAGAAAACCCTTTAACAAGAAATCTGTAACGCAAGACCATAGAGTTGGATGAGAATATTAGGGCCATTGGAACAAGAAAATGCAGAGAAGGTCTAAATAAGAGATCAAGAATGTGTAATTCTGAAGGATAACAGTGTCAGAAATGATGAGAAACATTAAAAAAAAAAACATCTTGAATTAGTCAAAGGGACAGGCAGATGAATTCAGCAGAAAAAGGATAATCCTCCTTAAGAAACCAATATTCTAATGTAGTGTGAGAAAGAAAAGGAAATTTATGGGAGGAATAATATTCAACCAGAAAAAGAAGAGAGTAAAAAGCAACCCAGAAACAACAAAGAAAATTAGGTAAAAAAAGCTTTATGTCAGATAAGTAATCATCACTCGTCCAAAAAAACAAAATAACTACCGAAATTAAAAGCTGCCTAAAGTGGAAGAACAAAGAGAAAATCCTTCATTTTTTTTCCTCTTTCTGTTTAGTTGAGGGAAAACTTGAAAGAAAAGAAAAAAGAGAAAACCAAAAAACAGTAACATTCAACAAGGAAGGCACTGTGTGTCCGCCATTAGAAACAGGAAAACGCAAGAGCCGGGGCCAAAAAGTAAAAAAGTTAAAGGCTTTCACATTGTCATGAAACTGTAATGAGTAGTGAACACTCACTTTAGGTGAAGGGTGGGCAAGCTTCCCATTGAAGGCCATCTGAGAGCTCCGGCGACGGTTCCAGTCGGCTGACGGCAGCAGGGGTGGCGAGGTGGGTTTGAGAAATCTTTCAAAGATGGCCATGACTAAGAACATGGAAATGAGAATGGCAGTGGCAACAAAGCCAAAAGAAACAGCATTTACGGAACTATCGAAGCTGCTGCTCCAATGCTGATCATACTCATCTCTCTGCATGTTGAGTGGTGCCCCTATTGGTGGCCATTCACTGCTAATGCTATTGTGCTCTCTCACCATTCTTCCTTTGCTTTTCTTAACCCTGTTTTACCATTCTGGACAAGTTGGTTTCTGTTCACGTTTGAATTTCAGGCATTAGTGACTGTAAAGTTGAAGAAGAAGACGAGAGAGAGAAAGAGAGATGAAGAAGTGGTGCAGTGCAGGCAGGGAAGAAGATGGTCACTACTACAGGTTAAGGTTTGGCTTTATAGTAGCTCTCAACTCAACACTGTTGTTAATTTTGAGCATTCAAGAGAGAGAAAGGAGCAAACATGTGGGGTGGCTGCCCCTTGCAAAAAAGGAGAAACTTTGGAATTTGGATTTAGGACCCTGTCTTTTGTTTTTTCTGTCTGGATAAAATCGTAATAAAAATATTTTTACCCTTTCAGATTCGTTTTAGCTTTTTCACTTGTTTTGTTCACTTTTCCAAACAGTGTTGTGAGGGAGCTTCTAAGTTCAATTCTGACAGAATTAAATCAGGTTTAATTAATTATTTATTTATTTAAAAATATTATTCAAGTCTTAATAAAAAACATTAACATATTTATCCATACAAAATCCTCTTATGGCGTTGATAAGAATGTTTAAAGATTTGACAAAAATGTGTTTGATTTGGTAGTTAGTTTTTTATATTTCCTTTTTTGTACCCACACACTTTACTCTGTGATTCAAATAAGGTTAGATCAGAAAGCAATTAATAAAACTGTGCCCTTCCATAAACATAACTTCAATTACATCTATCATTTTCAAGGCGATGACAAACAATTTTTCTGGAAGTGATTGTACTGAATTAATTGGAGAATATTAAATGTGATTCGCATCCTTACAACTTCTTCACCTTAGTTGGAAGAATATCATTTCAATTTTGTTAGCATGTTGCTTAGATGTGCAACAAAGGGAATGGGTTATACAGAAGGTTTCTTAGGGCAATAACAATATCTCCAAGGGGTCTAATAGAAATGTTCTCATAACTAGTGTTAAAGGCTGAAATTGTCTTAAGAGTACAACTTATGGAAACTAAGAGTGCATGCTGGTCCTGGTCATATATGATAAACCATTCTTACAATAGCATCTATATTCTTTTCGTGTATTGATTGTTTTCGTAAGTTAATTTCTTATTTAATTTTAATATTAAAAAATAGTCAAAATAATATTACATTATATAATATAAATTATTTTTTATAAATTTAAAATATTTTACACATTGAATAATATTTATGAATTACACTATTTAATATAATATACGTACTTAAGATCTTCTTACAAATTATAATTGCATCAAATAAATACTTATGATGTGTAATTCGTTGATATGAATACATAGAGTACATTTATACAATATTTTTAATAAGTAAGAAAAGTAGAAGATAAGGACATTTGTAATGAACTAAAATTAATATATATTTAAGTTAATTGCCAAAATTTGTAGTGAACTAAAATAATTTATTTTGTTTTTCTTTTATATTTATATAAAAAAATCTCCAAACATTTTCTAATATAACCAAAGAAGTTAATAGTCACGTAATAGTAAGTTGACGAGTTGTCATTTATTATGTTTGGCTAGAAAAGGGACAGGATGACCTCAGCAGGAAATTTTAGAAGATTTTTTCTATGTGGGTTGTTGGAACTTATTCGAACAATCAGCAAAAAAAGAAAAAAAATTATAACAAACCCATTTCACAAGGTTCCTTTATTTTAAGACAAGTACGCGTTTACGCTCCCAACATAATCAAAGTCCTCATAATGTAATTCAATCATTTTAAATAATTAAATACAGTCAAAACAGTATGTTTCTAACTCAAGTCAGATAACATAGTTAAAGTCGATTCCTTACATTTAAGATATTTTTATTTTCAAATAAGAGATTATCATGATTTTGTTCTTGGAACATATTTCAAAAAATTATTAACTGGAACACTTACCAAATAACTGTATAAAGGAGAAATATGAATAAGAGATAAATAATATTTTTTTTCCAAAATTCTTTTTAAATACAAATAATTAATTTCTTTTTTGTTTAATTGAGTATTTAAGCCAAAGTAAAAGATGGCAGGATCCATGATAATATCAAAGATTAGTGAAGATGAGAGAATATGAATGGAATGATGGTGATGATGTAGGTGTTCGTGCACACTTAAACCTTCAGGTAGAGAGAGCTACGACATGCAAATGTACACATATAGGAATAGGGTTTAGTTTGCCAAATGAACAAAACAAAATCCTAAGCACATGCAACACAATATTAATATATGCATTCTGTCTCCCTCAACATATGCTACCTGGCACCACACCAACCATTGCATTAACAACCACAATACCTCTCACATAATTTATTTAGATTTTTTTTCAAAACCTGACCTTACTCTAAAAATAAAAATAAATAATATTATTATAGGATAAATTATAGCCTTTATTTTTCGTGTGATACTCGAGAATCTGAACTATCATGTATGTCGACCTTTCGAGGCCCAGACCCAACATGTGGCCCTCTGATTGTCGCCAAGATCAACGGCTCAGATGGCTTCACAAGCAAATCCTGTTGGTGAAAGCAGAGGGTGTTGTACCAAAAAAAGAAAAGGAGTGTACCGTGATGTGAACCCTTCACGCGTGCATGGTGCAGCTGACACGTGCGAATGTGTTAGCGTAATGCACAGTGTGGTCAGAGAGAATCAGAAGGGTCAGGGTCAAGGGAGAGAGCATGGGTGGCTCATGCAAGGCTCACGTGAATGATGCACCCTTTCTCTTCTTTTCATGCTGGTCAAAGCTTTTGAGTGCTCCCGTTGACCACTCGCAAAAGCAGTTTCATTTTAACTGGGCTTGGGCTTTACCAGTTTCATCTTTAAGCTTTGGGCCTGGCCTCGGCTGTAAGTGGACTTCAGGAGTAATTTAGTTATCCACAACGGAAATATCAGAAAAACAGCAACAATGTTTGAGATTTATAAAGTTAATTGAAAAACATCTTCAACCCTAATTCTTTTTATTGAAAATAATTAAATTTGTAGGAAGCGTGTATAATTTGAACATGTCTAAGGAATGGTAATCAGTTTTTAGGAACACCTCTTTATTGCTAATTTGGGCGAAACAAAACAATCATTGCTCCCAAAACTTTCCGCAAAGCAGATACATGGTGCATGAATTCAGGTTTCTTGGATTTTAAAATATTAAATTTATTTTATAAAAGCTATCAATAATTATGCACTGTTGGTAAAGACCATTGCTTCAAAATTCACCTGGCGCAGTTCAAAAGGGAACTTCAGCAGATCCAACTCGTGGAGATGGAGTGGAGTTAATACATGCAGATTTTTTTTTTTTTCTTATGAAACTAAAATATTAGTATACTTAATCTAAAACACTGTTCTTCATACATGTGAAATATCACTTTCAAATGCAGAGTGAATCAGCCAAAATGTTATGCAATGATTAGAACATATATTCTACATATATATAGTCTATAAATGAAACATAAATAATTCTATATGTATTTTTTTTTTCTTTTTTAGTCTGAATCAAGAGAGTTGCACAACACAGCAATGGCCACAGAGCTCTTTCTGGCCCTCCAATTCCATGGGTTCAAAGCTCCTCCAAGCATGGGTGTGAGCTGAAGTGTCAAAGATGTGCACAAGAGACATGGTTCTTGGTACTTCGCCACCTATTCTGTAACCTGTCAAAAAGAACAAACGACTTCCGATGGGTGCCATAGTGAGGTACAACCTTTGATCATTAGGAGGGAAATTCTCATAGTTGTCCTGTAACTGTAACGTGCAGAGGTTCCTCTTGTGTGATCCATCAACCTCATTCCATAGTTTCCCATCATAGGACTCAATGTGTCCCTTCCACGAATTCAAACAATCCCCTGAACTGAAAAGGGTACCATTCACTGCCACAATCTGATTAGGTGGCACATCCAACTGCCACATCCCCGCTATCAGGTCCCACCTCCCTGCTTCCGTGTCATACACCTCAGCAGAACTTCTTTCCACTATGCTCGGCATCGTCCTGTCAGAGTCCTCTCTCTCAGCAAAACCCCCCACAATGTAAACCTTCCCTTGCCACGTCACGCCAATACACTTGTTCCTTAAAATATGCAAATTCGGGAGTGGGCTCCACGTGTCACTGTCTGGTTCGTACACCTCAGCCGACGAGATCCCCCGTGCACATCCCACCGTGGACTTTCCCCCTGCCACGTAGATTTTGTTGTCACAAACCGTGCACGCAAAATCATATCTTGCCACCCTCAGTGGTGCACAGATGAACCATTGGTTGGTTCGAACGTTGTAACGGAGCACATTTGGCACTACTTTGATGCCCTCATCCACGTAGTCAGCACAGTCATCGGATACATGAACCATTTCTTTGTGACAGATTTGGCCACCGATTATGTAGATAGAGTCCCCTAAGGAGACTATGGCGAAGCCCTTTAATATTTGGTCGTCAACTAGGCCGGGAATAGGACCAACACATGTCCACGTGTTCATGGAGGGGTAATAGAGTTCGATTGAATTAGGGAGACTCACCCCTGGGGTTGGTTCTCTAGGGCAAAACACAGCAACCACAACATGATTGGAGAGAAGATTTTCTGGGGATGGTAGGGCCGTTGGTCTTGGTGGGGAAGGGAGTGAACCCATTGGGGTTTTTGGGGAGATTGTGTTGATATTTTCGGCGAAAAATAATTCCTAATTAAGTTTTGTGTGTAGATGGCAAGTGGGAAATGTAATAATATAAAGGTGATGCAGAGATATAGAGGAAAGGTGGCGGAGAAAACGAAAGAGTTGGCTTGTGATCATCGACTGGGAACAACACGTGGTGCTGAAATCAATGAATTTTCTTGTGATAACAGATGAAACATTTGGTGGTTATTGTACATGGTCATGTCTTTTCTGTTTAGCGAATGGGACAAACATTACTATTTTCCGGACTTTCCAAGGTTTCTTGGTTTTAAGAATGGTCCGAACAAAAATATTGTTAAATTAATCTCTTTCTGGCGTGGATTTTTAGGTTAGAACTTCTTTGGATGGGATGTGTTCTCTATTTTGGAAGCAGCAGCACGGCAACGAGAGTTGAGGAATGAGAGGAAGAGACATGGAGAAATGTAGGTAAACAGTGTTGTGTTATTTCAATTACAAGCAACTGTGTTTATTTTATCTAACTCCCACATCAGTTTGGTTTTTTCTACGGTGGTGCTGGGGTCTCTCTCACGAATTGAAATGATGATAGCCATGAGTAGATGAAATAATTAGGCATTAAGATCATTTTAAGGTTTAGTTACACTATAATTTAGGAATGACTTGTAGCGTAAGAGTAGAGTCGCTTTTTAAGTCTAAAGTTGCCATTTATTGAGGGAAAAAAAGTAATGTTGTACTGAAATAATTGCGTCTTGGTTCAACCAAAAGGAAGAAAGAGGGGGTAGAGAGATAAAAAAAAAAAGAACAGAACCTAGTAGTGGGCAACGTGACAAACACAAAGAGACAAAAGAGAGAGATAAATCCAAGGGGAACACGCTGGGAAAGCATCTAAAAAGATTGTAGCTTGAAAGCAAATCCAAATGAGATACTAGTGTATCACTGCATGATACATGAAATGTGGGATCAGTGACACTTTTTTCTCATTAAGCAAACACTAGTTCGGCTATAGGCATAGGTGTGCTTATCAAAAAATGTCACTTTGGTTTTTGCTATGATACATTTGTGCTTTGGTTTAATACTGCTGCGTGCTTTTGCAATCTCGCTACTTTATCTGCTTTTTACCTTTCAAGATTTGCTGTGCCATTATTTACATTTTTTTAATGTCAACACAACCAACAAAAAGTCATGCCGTGTGATTAGTAAACTAATAAACAAAACAAAACAAAACCGAGCATGCATGGATGGAACTTGAGAGTGAAAAATAGATTGCCCCTTAACGTTTATATGCACGACAAAGTTCATTTCTTTTTTACTTTTTTGCCACTGAAAGCATGACATGTTGTGTGATTCACATTTACCTGTTGTGTTAATTTAGGCATTCGTGGTGGCTTAATAATGGGTTCCTCTTCTGCTCCACTTGGAAGGCCATGGCCCATTATTGATGTGTATGAATCGGTGATTGTAAGTAACTATATGCAGGTGCAGTCTGAAATAAGTATTTGACCAAAAGAGGTAACAGGGAAAGCAACAATACCTGCATTGTATGGTTGATATCATACGGTGGAAACCCCTCGTTTGCTCAATTTTTGGGAACTTGCTCCCAGTACGCACGATGACGACTGGTTGCTTCTTCTGAACAGAACACAGTCAAGAATCGAGAATCATTCAAAGCAACAAGGGTGACAAAGACATAGTGACAGAAAAAAGAAATTCCCATTTAAAGATTGCAAAATCAATAGTGATGAATATAGAAGCATATAACATTTTGAAAGGGCACGGTTGTTTGAAGGGTATTGAGAGTGGGTACATGATCATGAAGAAGCAAATGGGGAATCACACCTAACGTAGAAGTCCAGCTAAGATTGATAGGGATGGGAAGGTTAATGAATAGCAAGGGTTGTGACAGTTGCAAGTGTTTCCCTATTTTATGAACGTCACTAATTGGTCCTGCGTGTGGATTCAATGTGAACATTAACACATCTTCTCTCTTTGCAGCCTGTGATAGTAGACAAAAGGGTACAAAAATGTGGGGACACACATGTGCAGAACCATGGCATGGCAAATCCTGCTTAAGAAATTGAATTGAAAGCATAAAACTTGAGGTATGAATTGTGATTAAATTAAGATGTGTATTAAAGATAATGAGCATGAGATAAGGAGTTAGTTTGCATAGGGTTCCAATGGAAGAGATGGTGGTGGTGAGTAGGGTAGAATGACAAGTCATCAAAAGGGTATGGGCAGAATAACAGTGAGAAGAAGCAGGGACAGGAGGATAAGAGCTGCAGAATGAGACAAGAGAGAATTTAATCAGGATATGTGGTGTGGTGCATATAAAGCAAAAGTCAAAAAGGACTTTAGAGAAGAAGACAAAAAGTGAGAGAATCAGATTGGTGGCAGAAGGTAATCAGAGAAACCCACATGCTTTCTGGTTTGGCTTGTGCGGGAGACAAAGCAGTTAGGAGCAAAAAGGTAACTTTGATTTGATTGATCACCATGGACCTTCTTTGCACACTTCATAATACTACTCTTTCTTCCCATGTCCCTTTCTTTTCTATTTCTTCCTCCGTTATTTCTCTACTTCGCAACCAGAGAAGAAGAAACCCCTCAGTCCAGTGGAACCTGCTTTGACTGCTGCTGCTACGGAAAATTGACAAATCATCCAGGGATGTGCAAAAATTAAATCAATGTTACAACTTACAAATGCAAATAAAACCATACATCATAAAACAATAACTTACCCAACATTGCATCACAACCTAGATGTGGTACTACGCTATAACTTCCATTATTTGGGTGGACCTCACTGCTAGGGACAGTCATGCAATTTATTGTACGTTTTGGGGCAGAATTTTAATTCGTTGTGATTTTTTCTCTTACCTTTTATTATATATTTAAAGATTAAAAAATGACTCTTACAATCTTATAACAAATACATATATGAAAAGTTCCTTAATAAATGTTCAATCTCAACTGATCCAGAATTTGAAGTGGAAAACACAATGGGAATGAGAATGTGAGAATGGATGGTGGTTTGGTTAAGAAAGAATGGGAGGAGAGAGAGAGAGAGAGAGAGAGAGAGAGAGAGAGCATTGAATTGAATAAATTATAGAAGTAAAATTCGTTAAAGTGTGACAGTGGCAACAACATTCTGAATTGTGATAGAGAAATGAGCTTGTTAGACTTTGAGGCTCTCTGCCCACAGCAAGTTGCAACCCCACCATTGTGCAAGATGGAATTTTCGCATCCCAACGCCACACCCTAACCTAAACAACTATACATAACTGCACACCTTCTTTGGAACACCAAAAACATTTACCCTCTTTCCATTTCTGTGTTTCATCTTCTCCAACCCCATCACTCTACCACCCTCTTACCCTTTTCAAACCAATTCCCCCTCAGCCCCTACAGTACACGATAACCACATACATACATTGCTGCTCTTCTCACAAGCTTTTCAAAAGACCGTGATAGCCCCTCTCTTTCTCTCTCTCTCTCTTCACTCTCTCCACTCTCTCCCATTTTTATTCTAAACTTCTCTCGGAGGAACTGAACTGAATTGCCTAAAGTTTGCATCTTGTGGAGATGGGTTTTCTGGAGCGCTTGGAATGGGTGAATGCTTATAGCAAGAAGCGTTGCAGGAGCTTGTTTTGGAGGCTGCGGGCTGCGCTCAAGAAGGCTCTGAAGAATGGAGGCAAGCAGCGCCTCAAGTTCCAATATGATCCTTCCAGTTATGCGCTCAACTTTGATGATGGCTTTTGCGCGGCCAAGAAATTCATTGGAGATGCACGACTCATGGAGCTCACCGACATCAACAACACCACCACCACCCTGGTTTATGTGCTTTGGGTCAAAACCAACTGAACCCAACCCATCTTCTTCATTTTCTATCTGTCTCATATTTCTGCTTCTCTTCTTTTAATGTTCATGGTTTCTTTCGTAGATAAGAGGACAGTATTGCAGGATTAAATTTTGAAGGAACTTCTTCTCTTCCCTTTGTTTACTCTACTTTATATTCTTCACTTCTGTCGTTAGCTACAACACTCGTTCGTCTAAATTATTCACCATTGTTTTGATCTTCTAGAACGCGACGCGTTGACACACCAAATAAAAAAAACGATAGTAAACAGTATCTGTCGGCTGAATCCTTTTTAATTCAATTATTAAATTTAAAACTAAATATTCACTTTCACCTACAGGTATCACTTTTTTTTAGTTCTTTAAGTTTCTCATTTCAAGTTTGTGGGGGTGATGAGATCAATGGTGAGGCAGGAAGAAAGGGTGGTGCAGCAGCAGTGGGAGCTTTGTGGAAATGGAAATGATGGGTGGTTTGACAATGAGCACAACGGTAGTGGCAATTATGATGATCTAGGTGATGATGACATCCATATTAAATAATACCTGCAATGGCGATGTTTTGCAGTGCTATTACAAATAATGGTAGTAGCAGCTGGAGATCGTGCTGTAATACATTTAGGTAATCTTTAAAGGAAGATGAACCAGATAAATGAACCTTCAAAATTAGTTTGAAATTAAATTAAAAATCATACAAATTCATTGTAATCAAGCATTTTACTTTTAAAATCTATATCTAAAAACTAACACCGCACCCGAAGCAAGTCCTGAATCTTAAAAAATAGTAATACTATTCTGAAGTAACTTTTAAGTTGGTATGGGGAGAAAACAGTCACGCGTTTTCACCTTTTGCCAGAGAATTGTTTTCCTCATTAATGAAGCAGAGCTGCAAAGTGAATATTGCTGTAACGGTTTGCGCTAACCGAGAATAATGATAGACTCAGAGTAGGGCAAACTTGTATACTATCATCATGATCATGATCAAACTTATAATGCAACAACACCACCTTAACAATCGGTCATTTAAGAAAAGAATTGTTGACTGTATTAACAATCTTTTTGTACAGGAGTATGAAACCACCGGAAGAACTATCTACGAGGAAATGGATATCGAATTCAACAAATATCTTTCGATTAAAGCACATACACAATTTTTAATGCCAACGGCCGCAATATCTTCATCTAGAACCTAAATCCCCAATTTGAAATTGAAATGTTCAAGTATTCAAACAGCAGAATCTTCTAATATGGCGGTGGATAAATCGTTTATACGTGGATATGCAGCTTTCTCATCCAGCTGGTTTTGGGCCCATAGCAGCATCTTCAGCAAGCTCGGAAGTTTTGGGTCTGCCATAAAAAAATCAATCAGTGTAACCAATTAAAGGGCATAGCATTATTAAAGAAATTCAGATAACGAAACAGTAAAGTTGAAGCTTCTTAATAGAACACTGGAACATGATAACAACAACTATAGCGGGAAGTAAATTATTATCATCGCTCACTACATTATCCATGTGTTAACCATGAACAAACGGTTTTTATGATTGTCAATTAATTTGATATTTAGAAATGTTAAAAAAATACATGACAGCAATCATAATCACAATAAGAAAACATCCTCTCGCCATTCACATTCAGTGGATTACAATCACAATTTAAATGCAGAAGTTGAACTCCATAATAGTTATCTGCAAGTTATAGCTTTCCGGGAAGTGCATAGAGGGAAGAAATAGAGCATATTCAAACATAACTTTGGCATTGCCAATGACAGGTAAAGCAAAGAAACAAGCTATCAAATAATTGATACTAGTAGATGAACAGTAAGTCCTCTCTCTCAATAATCTTTTGGATTTAGATTTGTGAAAGCATGTGAATCTCTAGAGGTTTGAATCCATCGTTCAAGCATACAGAAAGTCATCAGAAGTCAGTTTAAGCACTCTCACGGAACAGTGGTTTAGGTGCCAATATGGCAAAAAAAGATTCTATTATGCTCCCAAATTTTACAATTGCTGATTCAACAAACCCTATATCTCAATCACAATATCAAAAAGCTTGTACGAATACATATGTACAAAATTAACACATCCACAAGAAAATTGAGCGTGCAAACTAGATTTAGAACCAGACATGCAAACTAAAGTTATATAAACACAAAAACAGACTTTTGCAGCAAACACAAACCTTTTTCATGACTCTGACTAGTAAGTATGGCTGCATTCACCTCACTCGCTGTCTTTAAACGCTGTGATATGTCAAGCAAGTCCCCAACAGGACAGTTAGAAACATCTTCAAAGGCCAGCAGTGCAACAGTCCTCTCCAACTCTTCCAAAAAGCTTTGCTGAAATGCAACAGGCAAGCGTTAGCACCAAGTCTCTGTATCCAGTTACATCAAATTTTCCACAATAACAATTTACTTTCCCATTTTTTTATATTTTCCTTAACTATAAGCAATTAAAGTAAATTGCCAACACAAACAAATACACCTCAATGAAAAGGCCATAAATTCTTCATAATAAAGATTTTAGGGGAAAATGCAATTTAGTCCTTGATGTTTTAAGAGGAGTATTTCACTTCCTAACTTTTTTAAATAAACAAAAACAACCTTTCTAGCACTCGTTACCAAGTAATTACCTTATTGGTATCAAATTGTTGCTATCAAAGACTATTTGCACACATTTTAAACGTGGCTTGGGAATGAGTAATACATTTTTTTCAGAGACCAAATTGCATAAGACCCAAAATTCACGATAGCAATTTACTTATTTTCAAGATTTCATGTGAAAAATAGAGATACAAAAATTTATTCCATGAGATTTACATTTTCCTCTCCCCTTGGTGCAAGCTCCTCTTGGGCAAACTCCAGTGCCTCTTCAACTTTTCCATTCCGAATTAGTTCTATCAATCGTTGCTGTTGAAGATGGAAAAATAATTGGGGATTTGTGTCTAGTATCTGCAGACAGTATTACAGAATGGAAAAGGCATTAACAAAAGATAGTCTGAGGTGTACAAAATTGTTTGGGTATTTTATTTGATGTCAGAATAATAATAATAACGTTTTAGAATGACACAAAAACAAAATGTTGTGAATACAAAAGAAGGCATTTTCCAGCAAGATGTATATGCGTAAATGAAATAAGCAGCATTCTCCTAAGTAATTTTTACATAAAAAATCTTAAGGATTACCAAACAGGTCATCGAAACTGAAAAAACTGAAAAAAAAAAAAAAAGAAGTAGAAACAGCACAAGGAATAAGCAAAAATAAAACATATAGAAGCGTGACGAAACTAAGATAGAAACTTAGGAGTAAAGGATATATAAATTGAACGTAATAACACCATTTTTATGCAATTCAGAGCATCTTTGTTCAGATTATATTATCAGATAGTGTTCTCAATCATAAGATGAAAAGCTTATTCTTTTAATCTTGTGTCAAATTATAAGATTCAAAACACGGAAAATTAACTTAAATATGACATATAAAGTATGCATAATTCTTAGGAGTGGAAGAGGCCAAGTTACTCATCAGGAACCTGTGACCTACACATGTTATGTTATGCTTAGGTCAAGTCAAACCTGTGCTCTTTTAAATGCCTCATTTAAGTAAAAGAAATGATTTCAGTCAGTCAAAAAGCCATTTAGGCCAAAAAAGTCACTGTACTTAAGTTACTACAAAATCATAACAAGAATATTGTCGGCATAGTACTAAATTTCAACTACCACGTTTTGAAATTACACTGTTTCTCTGTATAAACTTACTAACCTATGATAAAAAAAGAAAAAACTATCTAAGCCAGGTATACATTAGGACCCGAAAAACTATTTAGTGGAGTTTCTTTACATGTTTCAAAAACTTAACCTACGGAGTGGGCTTTTAAATGAGTTTTCAGTCTAGCTCAGACAATTAGAAAATGCCAAGGTTTTGAAGATAGGTCGAGGTCCATGGCCATTTTTGACAAAACATCCTGACAGTGACTGTCAGGAAACAAATGCAAGTCATAAATCAATTGAATGTATGAACTGTGAACCCCCTACATTAGACTAATGAAAACAGAATAAGGAAAGAGTCCACTAAGTGCAACGATTATTGAGTAACAATGTGAAACTCTTATTGAGTAAAATGAAAAAGAGAGGCAGAATAATTAAATATGGTGAATTTGTAGTGTTCCTTTCATTTAAGGATTTAAGCTAACTTTACTATTGAATTTCTTTGATGAGAACTGGTGGTAAAAAATGTTGAAGATGGGGGAAAGTATCATAAATCGTGTGATTGGTACTGATGATACAGAATTGATTGAATTGCACAATTCATTCCTGTATCTCGTGATACAAAGGCATATGCAACTTGTCACAATGGCTACCTTGGTAAATAGTTTGGTTCAAATTACAAATTGTAATTTTAAGCAGGTGAGGATAGTTGGGTATGAGATAGCATGAAGACCAACTAAAAGAGGCTGTATCATGTTCTGTTTAAATTTGATAACTCCCATCATGCCATTTAAAAAAAAAATGCAGCATAAAAGAACTTTCAACAGAGACAAATAATCTGTAATTTGCCATTGCTACACGGAGAATACAGTGCAGCAAGAGCGTTTCTAGTTATCCAGCACATAAGAATTTGAATCATGCATGCATCATGTGTATCATATCGTATCATATACACTACAAATAAAGGGAGCCTATGATTCATAGGAATTGAAAGTTATTATAAAATAAATAAATAAGTGAAGGAAAACCTACCTCTGGATTTAAGTCATTCACTTTCTCAATTGCATCCTCCACATTACCATTTTGTACTGCCTTCTTAACAGCCATGCGATCCGTTATTGTTGCAAGATCTATATCTGCTGTGGATCAATAAGGACAGACATATCTTCATAAAGAACACGATCTCTTCCACTCACACACGCAAAAAGAAACAAATAAATAAACCAAAAAGAGGATACGTTCAGTTCCAGACTCCGTTCGAAATTTCTCAGCAGCCTCAACGTAGCCTTCCGTAACGAGGAAATTCATTACCAATTTATTCATGTCTTCCTTTCTAATCTTCACATCATTAAGCTTTTTCTCCCATTCTTCTCTTGTTATGACTTTCTTAGTCGTAGCCTTCAGAAAATAGTTTCCAGGGATAAAAATCAATTGTCATCATGACATATATTTGAGTTAGTTCACTTCCATGCACCATGCACAATTGTCCATAAAAAGAAATACTTCACGAAATAAGACTAAAATTGACTCCATACACATCAATAGATTTCCCTCTACTTGTTTGCTGTGTAACGCAGGAATATATGAGAAACCAACGACCTTGATTGCTAAATTAATCTCGTCCCACAGCATTTCAAGAAACTAATAATCCAAATAGACCCTAAGTAGTTCAGTATAACACGAAGCACTACTTCTGTTTATATGACGTACTTGCAAAAATGTAGAATAAACTAATCCACAAAAACAGAATAAATATGAACAATAGTTCTGAGACTCTTTATAGTCACATGGAAATGGAATGCAGAATAAAGAATCAATGGGTTCTAAAATTCTTAAATGAGCACAAATTTAGATCCTTTGCACCACTGACATTAAAATTAAACTAATTAAATATGTATCCACTATTCGCAAAGACAAAAAGCGAGAGCGAGGGAGAGAGAAAGAAAGTCAAATACCATTGCCCCGATTTCTGCAAGTTGACGAATCACAAGCCAGAACAATGACATCAGTGCACAAAGTTAAACCCCATTTTTAACCCCAAACGACACGCGAGCTCCGTCACCTGAAAATCCGAAGAAAGGCACCAAAACTGCAGGTCGTGGATCAGCGTCAACAATTCAAATATTGAAAACAGTCACATTTCTAGTTTCCACACCCTTCCAATCAATGACTTTAAAAACAAAAACTAAGTCATCAAAACCCTATCGACGGAAGGGGAAAACAATATCCACAAGAAAAGGGAGGAAACAAATTAAGAGCAGGAAGAGAATTCACCGCAAAATCAATTTTCCAATGAATTGTGCTCGGACTTCATTCCCCGGAAAAGTGGTGAAAGAAGGTGTATCAGCGTCTTAGGAAGGTGCGCCGGCGATCCCTTTCTTGAAGCTGAATCGTAATGCAGGGTTCTAGACTCGTCTTTCAAAGTCATATACAGATATTTGCTTTTGGGTTCGGATCCGGTTCTTTTTATAACC
>Ga0099823_1001255_pt1 | contig 20428 bp, 14 predicted proteins | sample CowpearedBW_FD_76831 | JGI IMG/M metagenome (GOLD analysis project Ga0099823, IMG submission 76831) | Root nodule microbial communities of legume samples collected from California, USA - Cow pea red BW | ecosystem: Host-associated > Plants > Roots > Nodule | place: USA: California | collected...
AAAAACATGAAAATATTAATAAAAAAAAAAAAAAAAGAGTGATGTTATTGGTAATAAATGAAAAAGAAAATATAATTGAAATTAATTTGAAACGAAACAGTTAATTGATGAGCAATGAGGAGAGCACAGCAGAAGAGAGGTTGGGTGGTTCTGTTTGGAACGAAGGAGTGAGTGAGTCTGAGTCTGAGTCTGAGACCGAGTCAGGTTAACAGCGGCAGTAACCTCTTTAACGTTCACGGGTTTGGCTCTTTCTTCCAACACACCAAACCTTATTCCTTCTCTCTTCAAATCCTCCAAACTTAACTAGGGTTTGGGAATCAAGGTCACTCGCCACTCTCTACAACCAAAACGGACTATATATATAAACACTTCAATTAGGGTTTTGATGTTCTTCAAATGCCGAGTTTTGATGACTTATGAATGGAGATTTTCTCTGTTTTGTCCGAGCCCTCCTACGTCGCCGTTGCAGTGACCGCTCTCTGTTTTCTTCTCGCGCTCTACTCTCTCCTCCGATCCTTTTCCCTTCCTCGGAGATTCACTCCGCCGAGGAAGCACCACTGCGATTGCGCCTCCGATTCACCGTCCGTCGCCGCCGCTGCAGGCGCCGTGCCCTACCTCAACGGCGCCGCCGAAATGCTTGAGCCCAGTCCCGTCCCGGCGCCTGTCGTCTTGGGGGAGCGGTTGACGGGGTCGTCCATGATGGAGGAACTGGTGCCGGAGATTACGACGCACGCGCTCAGTTACTTGGATTATCCCAGTCTCTGTCGTCTCTCCATGACCAATTCTTTGATGCGAAAGGCCGCCAACGATGATAACGCTTGGAAGGCCTTGTATCACAAGGTGAATTACTGAATTCTAATTCTTGTGCTGCTTTTTTTGTTCGATTGTTATCTCATGCTGAGAAGTAAATGATGTTAGGACTTTATAGTTCTTTTAGGCTTTGAATTGGTTTTTGAGAGTAGTTATGAATGATGTTCAAGAATTTCTACTGGTTTATTTAAAATGCTTTCCGGCATTTTCTTGGTGTTTCTTGGGACATTTTCTTGCCTTTTTGGCCTTAGTTTTATGTTTTTGTGGTTATTGGAGGAAGAGATTGAGTTGAATCATGTTAGGAGTGCTCTTTCAGAGGTTTGTATTCCAAACAAGGTTATCAATGGTGGATGGCAGAATATGGCGATATGCCAAAATTCCACTATACAAACATTCCACTGTGGCCTTATGTGCCACCATAGTTGCCGTCACTTCACAAATCTTAGAGGAGGGTTTTGAGAAAACGTCACTCGTTTTAGACTATAACAGCGGCACTATAACTGTTATTTACAACATGGATGCAAAACTTTAAGCCCTAGAAGATTTGCATATAAAACTATAACAGCAGCCCTGTGTTGGTTATTTAACATGGATGAAGGGTTCCTAGAAGACACAAGGTGGCAGCAATATAACCGTTTTAACAACATGCATGTAAAGCTTTAAGGTGGTGACACTATAACGTTTATTTAACAACATGGATGCAAAGCTTCAGGGCTTTGTAGAAAACTAGAAGGCAGCGACAGTATAATGGTTATTTAATAACGTTTATGCGAAGCTTTAAGGCCTAGAAAACAAGTAGGTGGTGGCACTACAATAGCTATCTAAAATCTTCGTTGCAAAATTGTAAGGCTTCCTAGAAATCAAGACAGTGACACTCAACAGTTATCTAACAACATAGATGAAAAACTTTAAGGCCTCCTAGAAAACAAGAAGGAGGCAGCACTATAACGGCTTTAACAACATACATGCCAAAGCTTTAAGGTTTTCCTAGAAAACAAGAAGGTGATGGCATTATGACGATTATATAACAACACGGATGCAAAGCTTTAAGGCTTCCTAGAAAACAAGAAGGCAAGCACAGTAATGGTTATTTAGCAACATTGAAGCAAAGCTTTAATGCCTACAAGAAAACAAGTTGGTGACGGCTACAACAGTTATCTAACAACAGCACATGGATGCAAAATTTTAAGGCTTCCAAGAAATCAAGAAGGCAGAGACACTAAAACTGTTATTTAACGCATCAATGCAAAACATTTAGGCTTCCTAGAAAACAAGAAGGTGCGTTAAGGTTCGTCCAGTCATACATCTGTTTGGAACAATTGCTGATGGAAGAAATAATTGTTATGTAATTAAAGATGCTATTAATGATGTTCGGTTGGACATGCAAAGAAACTGTCCTTGAATTTTTCTAGGGTAATATACGGGATAGATTTAACTTAATGAAACATGCTTGTCGCTGTTTTGGCACTGACACCATTATTAGGATTTTCTAGGGTGAGCCTGTTACCTAGATAAGTAATTAGCTCTGACACTATTATTAGGATTTTTCTAGGGAGAATACACTAAGGAGATTTAACACCATATAAAAGATTATGACATTACTTCTAACCCAAAACCTTAAGACATTATGTTTGTGGATTTTTTCCTTATATGTTGTTTGACTTTTTCATTTTTATTGTGAGAATTTCGATTCATATTTGGATTTAGATTCCTAACAAATTGAACTTTTGGGTTAATATTATGACAATTTGGTGCATTTTAATTTTGTCTGCGTACAACTTAATTTTCTATAACTAGATAATTTTGTGTGTGTGTCACAATTTTCTGTCCGTTAAATGACATAGCAGTTTATTGGCTTTCTATATTTTCTACTATCCGCAGTTGTTAACAACAATGGTATTGGGATTTCATCCCGCCAATATCTCCTTCGTATATCCAAATCATTCTCCCTTTAAATTTTGGGGTTTACCTGGAGAGAGAAATGGAATTGTCTGTAATTTTTTGTGTTACTTCTTTGTGTAAGTAGACTGCTAGGAACAACCATCCAAATAAGTTCTGTTTCTTCTCTTCGTATGCCCAGTTTTGAAATGTCAGATTAAAGATGAGATAATGTAGGGGGAAATGATTATGTTGTAGGATAAACCATAAAGGTGTAAATTAAATTGGTAGGAACAATAACTATGCTTTAATTTGTCCTATCTGAGAATGTATGCGATTACTTTCATTGGATTCTTTAGTGAGTTCCATCATTCTGATTTTGTTATAACCTTTCTAAATTTGTGGTTTTAGGACTTCACATTGGAACAAGATAGTATCACACCCACTAATGGGTGGAAGGCGTACTATGCTGCAACAAGAGCAATTGTGAATATTAATACAGAATTCTTCAATATTGTAAGAGATAAGTCTCTTCCAGCAATGAGTCGTTTTTGGCTGAATGCAGATTATGTGAAGTGCATTCATGCCTCAGGAGAACTCTTTTCCGGGTATGAGTTTTGCTTCTATCCATTTAAAGAGTATTTTCGTTTTGGACTAGCTGTTCATATTGATTTCATATTGATTTCTTATATAGGTTGTTGTGATAATTTTAAAGATTGTTTATATGATACGAATGGTATATATATCAAACTGCCAAAACTTCATGGATGCCTATATTTGTCATAGGTCGTTGAATTTCATTTTTAATGATAATAATTTAAATCTTGACCAGTGATATCGTATTTCGATCAGAAAATTAGAGGATGTATTATGTTATACCTTTGCAAAATTTTACTCCTTACCACTCGTTTATGGGATAAGTACCGGAGAGATCTAGTGTAGAATGTGGCAATATTGTAGTGGGAATTTCTGTTACTGTTCATTTATCTTGGATACTTTAACTGAATTCTCGAGGAATAGTAGTTTCAAGAATACAGGTTATCATATTACTGTAGAGCTTGATAATCCAGATATACATGCATTTTGAACAAAATTAGAATATTTAGTCCTTATGTAAAAGTCCTGTTCATTCCGTATATAATTCTTTCTGAAGTTCTTGCAAGCCTGTAAAATTATGTATCCAATTTTTATTTTTTTTTGACATAATCAATTTTCTGCACTGCATTCAGTAACACAATTGTCCATGCTACAGGTTTAATGCAGTAATGCAGAGTTGGCAACTAGTATTCAACTGGGAGCAAGGATTGAATTTTCAGGTTCGAGATGTGCGCGCTCGCGTCTTGGCAGACATGGCTTGGGTTACCATGAGAACATATGTTGACATGGATACAGGGCCATTCAATGTGACCAATGTTTTTGAGTTCCATAATGGACGATGGTATATGGTTCATCATCACAGTTCTATGATGAATGGGGATGTGGACCATCAGATAGTGCATGGATAATAGTGAGAGATGATACATTTTATGTCTGATACTGGTTACAAAAGGTGGTTTTATTTGCAGAAGCAAGATGCTTGAAATTTTCGTGATTTCTTTGGAAGATCCTTTTGTAGTTTCCAATTTTAGTTTCATTTTTATACTGTATATAAGACAGGAAGTGGCAATGGCGCCAGAAAAGAGTTATAAGTACAGTAAATGGATTAAAGTAAACGCAAAAAAGATGGGCAGAAAGTGGTTACTGTGAATGATACGTTGGATCAGGACGACGTTCATACTTTGCAGGCATCCAATCTACTTGTGAAAAGCAAGGCTCAGCAGTCGTCGGGGGGAAGAAAAATGCACAAGCATTCTCTATTTTTGTCGTGCATCCTAGTCTTATTGTGCATCTTTTTCCTGTGAGTTGATTTTTGAATCCTATGCTAACAAAATCATGATTTTATTGTAAAGCATGATTACGAGAGATTCAGAATTGGTAGTTCCAGAAGTTCTCTTTTTTCTTAAACCCCGACGATAGATTCAGAATTGGCGTTGAAAGCATATAACCCAATTCGGATGTCAAAGAGTATAATTTGCGAACGTACTAAAAATTTTCCCAAGTAATCTTATCAGAATATAACAATCGTAAGATCACGGGCTAAAATGTACCTATGAATTTTAATTTGCTAATATGTTAAGGATTCTATTGTTTGTAAATTGCTAATAATTAATTCGAACACTAAATGATTAAGTATAGAAAAATATTGAGTACGATCTATGAGTCTGTTTCGGAAACACTTTGATATATAAATTTTGCAGCCAAACTTGAATATTACTTGTCAGAGCCTGCCCACGTCACTTTATTAATGGTGAGAGAAGTGAGTAGTAAAGCAGTTACATCGTTGCGTTAGCGCTTAGCAGCCTCACATTTGACAGAGGGGTGGCTTTGGAGAGGTTAGTCAAATAAAAGGAGTGGTGCACGTTATCCACCCCCGAGAGTGCGAGAGGAGAGAGAATGACAATCTCTGTTTTCTCAGTTCCGACGCCTCAGTTGTGCGGCTACAAAAACTCGTGGCCAACTCCAACCTACCCTTCTCTTTCTTTTTCTTCTTCGAAGTTAACTGTTACACTGTGCTCTCCTTCGCCTCCAACTTCTGTTATCGATGAGGGTACTTCTCCTGCTCCAGACGATATTCCCCTTGTTGATCGCTCAGAATTCGTGAGGTATAATGGTTTCGCATTATACGTAATTCCCGTGCCATATTGTCTTCTCTCTTGCATGGAAAATAGTGTGTAGATCTTTTTTCTTGACAGAGAGCAACTAATTCGAGGTGTTTTTCACAGCGGTTGTAAGGCATGTGGAAGAGAAGAAATAGAGCAAGGATGCAATGGTGAAGGAAGGATTCAGGGTGGAATTGCAACAGTACCAGGGTTTGGGTGGTGGCCTATAAAGGCTTACAGGCCATGCCCTGCATTTGTGGCATCGGGTGGTAGGTATAGGCGGCAAGGACAAAGCATGGACGAGGTTGTCTCTGGAAGTGGTAAAACATCCACAATAGGAACTGCCAGCGACTCCAAGAAAAGGTACGTGTAATTTTTCTTTTCATGAGCTTCTTATTCTCTAATATCTGGCTGCGTGTAATGTGTGTGCTCTACAGATCATAAATGGACTACTAATCTCCTATCTTAGATGCTTTAGTCTTTCGTACCTCTTCTGATTCATGAAACTTTCAACAAGACTATAATACGTGCTTTAAATAAATTTTCAGCATTCATCTCTAAAGTTAGGAACTCACTCTGTTTTACGCTTCCCGGGATTCTGATATCACTTTTTGATGGCTCTTTCATGAGTACCCCTTTGGTTTTGTAAGGATCTCATAGGTCCCCATTACTCTCCTTTCATCCTAATATGAAGTGAAAATGTTTTCATGGATTTAAGGTACTTGTTGAGGAAAAGATGACTCCATCAACTAAGGTGGTTTGAACACACATAAGATCGATATAAGCCCCCATAAGAAGAGTAGATCTTATCGTTTGCATCCTTCTGAAAAAGGGATCTCGTGGTGAATATTATTGTTAAAGATTTCGTTTTTGAACAAATCCAATGATATTGTGTGCTCATCTAGTGCGATAAAATATTGTTTATGAGAAGTGTATTAGCCACTAGGAAGGACAAAAAGTCTTCTCCCACAAGGTAAATACTACTGTGTTTTATCCGAAACTGATTCATCAGAGATGCCCATTTGATTATAAATTCTTTTTCAGTCTCACTTTGAATCTCTCATGGTCTACCTCTTACTCTAACCAGCTTCCCTACACCTGATCAGTTCTCTAATTGGGACTTCTATTGAACTTGTTAAAAGAGATACAATTATATTCATTTTCTGTTATCTTTCCCGTCTGCATGCTTGTACATGCATGGCCTCTTCTCTCCTATATATTGATTCTCTCTCTCTCTCTCTCTCTCTCTCTCTCTTGTATTATATACACTTATTCAATATAATAACCATTACTCTTTTCCTTTCTCTGTTTTCGTTCCCTGACATGGTATCAAGAGCTTAATCTCTTTTGTCCACCCTCTCCTCATGATCAAACCTCTTTTGTCCCCCACACTTTCTCCGCCCCCATCAACCTTGTTTTCGTTCTCTAACAGGACTTTCTCTCGTTTCTCCATAGTCCAAACCAACAGCGGTGTGATTTTATTTAGTTTGAGTCCAAGAATCCTAACTATATGGTTTAATTTCCTATTTTCACCGTCAAGACTGTGCTAGCCCACTTCTTACTTAACTTTCCTTCCTTCTTGTACTCCATTTTATGCCTAACTAAACACAAACCATGTGATTTGAAAGCTTCTTCACATAGCTCCAGTTTACATTTTATTTCTTCTTCGGACCTTCCTAATAGAACTGTACCACTGTACTGTTTGCAAAACATTCATTGAAGTACTGGCTCCTAGGTATGCCGAATACGAAAGTCCAAAACCTAAGGTAAAAGAATCAGGGCCTGAGGTTCACCCTTTTGAGAAGAGTATCACTTCAACAAGCACAAACATGTTTTGATGCAGGTTTGATTATCGAATGCCTCAAGTATTGATTTGGCATGTCTGGTTGGAACTGGGTCGCGGGTGCTTGGCTGAGTTGAGTGGAAGTATTTTCCACTTTTATTCTGGTTGATTGTGCACACTTTGAAGTTCATGCAGATAATTGAAAAGCTTGGGAACAACTATTTGTTTCCAAGTGCCTTCTTTTGCTTTGTTTCCAGAAAATTAGTATTCCAGAAGAGAAATTAGAGTATCTGAATTAGCTAACCTAAATTACCGTTCAAACTTGTGTATTAATCATGTAGAGAAAGGTGAAGTGAGGTGGCGCATTCAGTTTGAAAATCTGAGTTCCATAGTTTACCATGATTTTCTGATCTTTCACTTGCCTCTGTATCTTCTAACTGGTGCTGTAAAATGATGTTAAATTTTACAGTAACAAAAAGGAAAGTGCGAAGAAATCTAATAGGTAAAGTGGTTGGGAGGACTATTCAACTTTGAGGTGACAAAAGCAAAAGCTACAAAGAAGAAGGTATAAAGAAAATGTTGATGTTCTGGTCTGCTACAAATGGTAAATTCAATATTGTGTAAGGATTGTGGAAATCTGTGTACGTCTTATAAATGCATTGGTAAATATGGTGATGTCATGAAATCATGCATGCATTGGTAAATAATTTCTCTGAATCTCGTTAGCTTTTTCCATTCATCTCCGGCATTCTGCCATTAGAATTACCTTAGGCTTGAATAGGTCAAAGAGGATTTAACACAGGAGAAAGGAATATAAGAAGTTAACAATATCATATTTCTGAAATTGCAACATTAAGGTGAGAAATAATAAAATTAATCTTATAATGTTGTTTGTCTTTATTTTTCTTTTCCTCCAAAAGAAACGAGAATTTTGTTTTATTTAGCTTAATACTAGTTAAATAACTCGTCTGGCCTGGTTAATAAACTTATTATTGTTTAGTTCTATATATGTCCACGTATAAATAGTCATAGTAAGGGTATTAATATTAATTAATATTAATATTAATATACATATGCAAATATCATTAAAAAAAACCAGTTCGTAAACATCTTTGCACTTGCATGAAAATTAAATATATACACAACTTTGTAAGAAATGCTAATACAACATGTTTTAAATTAAAACATATATATAAATAGGATTTTGATAAAATAAAAAATAAACAAAATATTGAGTTAAAGTATGGTTGAGAAAAAGTTTTGTCTTTTGATTTGTTGCTTTTAAACACTTTTATTTAACATGTTTCAAAAGTGCTTTTAGGTGTTGTTTCCGTCATCTTTATTACATTTATTACTGGAAGAATAAATTTACTTTTAATGAAAAAAAAATAAAAACGGAGATGAGATGTGGGATGTGGGATTGAAATAAGGGAAGATGAAAATCAAATTATAATATTGACTTATTTATGGGCTAACTCGTATTTTTCTTTATTTTATTTATATGTTTCAATTTTAACTTTTTTTAAAATTATTTTAGGCATTTACTTTTAAAATTTGATCAATATTATTCTTTTGAAATAGTTATCGTTTTCTATTTTAGAAAAAATAAAATAAAATCAGTTTTTAACTTATTCAAAAGGTGAAATGGTTTTATTAGATTCGTTTACATGAAACCGGATAATCCAACTTATTCTATTTGATCAACTTATAGAAGATCTTTTAATAATAAATTAAATTTTGGAGACAACCATTAAAAATTATTAAAATATTTTTTACTTTTAATTTTTTCCATTTCCGAAAGTCAATTAAGTAAAATAAAAAAGCTTACTTTAAAATAACGCAAACAACATAAATTATCCTAAGTTTTATTTACTAAACGTAATAAAAACAGGGTTAAAAAAGTAATAAACTACAGAACTTTCTTTAGGTAATAAACAAAGACAATAATTAAGTGAATATGATTAATTATTTTCTTTTATTCTCTTGCTAAATAATTTATAATTAATTATTAAAAATGTTTCTTATTTACGACTTTTGAACAGAGGTGCTTTGGTTGTTATTTTTTGTTTCTGGATAGAATTAAAATGTTTTCGACAGGAAAAATTGGTTTAATCTATGTTAAAGCGGATTGGATTAGGTCAATTTTTTTACCTTATTTCCTCTTCAAATGTATTATATTAAATATCTGGATTGATTTAAACAATTTTACAAGTATTCTAGCAGTTCAATTATGATATTTTAACCTAGTTTTTCGATTCACAGTAATTTGGATCGATTTCAACGTGTGAATAAACACCCTAATTTGCACGCTTTACTACACTCACACCTACTCAACACAACCGAACCCGTTTCAATTTCTCTCCGAAATCAATCTCTATAAGATTGCTTCTGTGTCTGAGAAATCAGCGAGACTTCAAAATGGACGATACTGAAACAAAACAGCGAATCGAGGAAACAGTTCGCCGGATTTTGCAAGAGTCGAACATGGACGAGGTTACGGAGTCTAAGATTCGAAAGCAGGCCTCCGAGGAACTCGGTCTCAACCTGTCTCAGCCCCATTTCAAAGCCTTCGTGAAACAGGTCGTGGGGGCTTTTCTGCAAGAAATAGAAGAACAGCAGCAACAACAAGAAGAAAATGATGAGGAAGAAGGTGAAGAAGAACAAGGAGTTTCCCAGGGCAAGGAGTACGATGATGAAGGCAATCTCATCATCTGCAAGGTTTGTTTGGTCTTTCTTTCCTCTGAACCACTTTTTGCATTTTACAGGTGGCAATGGGAAAAGGGTTCCTCGGTTAATTTTGTTTTTGGATTTCAGCTTTCAGATAAGAGAAGGGTGACCGTTCAGGATTTCAGAGGGAAAACATTGGTCTCCATTCGCGAGTACTATAAAAAAGATGGCAAGGAACTTCCTTCCTCCAAAGGTAGCTTGTGTTATTTATGTTGTTTAAGCCTTTTTTCGATTCTCCTGCTTCCTTTGGTAAAGGAATTTTGGTTTTGGATTGTGGGGACCCCGAAAGTTTTGATTTTTCTTTTGTGTGTGGAATGGAGAATGATACACGCCTCACATTTTGTAAACACTTGTTAAACAATTTTGTATACACCTGTTAAAGACTTCATTTTTCTTTCTATTTCTCTTTTTGTGAAATCATATATTCTATAAACCTGTGACTTTTATTCTCTCTACTTGAATATCAAGTGTTAATCAATATCTTGGGTGGACATGAATCATTTTACCTTTAGAAATGGGGGAGGTTGGCGGTTTTGTTTTAACTTCTTTAATCACGATCAAGTCCTTGTCCTTAACATTAAGCTAATTACCAGAGAAGGGGACCGGAAAAAACGTTCCTTTCTGATATTCAGTGGTTTCTTAACACATCTTTGCAGACATCATATGATATTTGAGGCCATTTATTTGGGATTGTTTGTGGTGTGTGTTGACTTTGTGTGTAATGTTCCATGCACTACTTCCGTATACATCGCATTGAAAATCAAATGCATTAGCCATGTCTTTAGAATATTATATATGGCTGCCATTCTGTTTCACATAAACATCAAGTTGAGCTCATAAAAAAAGGTTGGGGACTTGGTTATGGAATTAGATTAGTCTTGAAATAGTAACAGTGTAGGATCGAAATGCGTTATATTTAAGAAATAGTTGAACCGAAAGGGGTTTTGGCTTCCTCTCTCATTGGACTGGTGTATCTATATTCCTTGCGCAGATCATGAAAGTGTCTTGATTTGAAACTACGTGTCTTCAGTATCATATTTTGTTGGGCTACACATATCAACTCCATGTTGCTAATTTGCCTAGATAGAAGCCTCAGTGTTTCAGCTGGCATGCCAAAATTCTTCTAGTCAAGAGATCCCTGTACAATAGCACGAAAGTGCCTATGCATATTTGAGCCTCACTAGTCTTGCATTATGTGATGTGAAACCAATTGTGTGTTGAGATCAGTACTATTCTGCATTTGGTTTTGTCAACTTGATACTTGCTAGTTGCTATGCCGATGTGTGGATTGATAAATAGGACCTTTTACTAAGAAACATGGCAGCTTTTATTAAAAAGGAAAATTCTGTATCTGCATTGATGATATGTTCATAGTTCTTCATTAAGTTTATCTTTTCTTATCTAATCCAGAACTAGAACTAAGAAAATAAAATAAGATTTGTGGTTACTGTTTCGGACAAGTGGTGCTGAGTGTATCAATTTGGCCCTTATTTTATAATCTTTGTTTTCTTGTATAACACATGATGCTGATCATGATCCATAACTGAAGGTTGTTTCCTAATTCTGACTTCCTTTGTCTTTCAGGAATAAGTTTGAGTGAGGAGCAGTGGTTTGCCTTTAAAAAAAATCTTCCTGCCATAGAAAAAGCTATTAAGAAAATGGAATCTCGTTGATACAAGGGTGTGAGGATTTACATACATACCTCACTCATCAAGGACATACTAGTAGCTTTGCTTCTTTCTTTTTGGTGAATATCGTGCACCATGGTGCCCTTTTGATGCTATGGACCATTGACTTGGAGCCACTGTGAATCATGTACTATTTAATTGTTTTGCAACCTGAATTGGTAGAGCCATTTCAGGAAGGACTCTGGAGCAAAGTTATCATGAAAGTCACTTTAAACTGAACACATTTTTCTGTTATTCCCTTCATTATCGTTTTTACTCTGTTCTTTTACTTCCAAAATTACTCCCAACCCAAAAGTAACAAAAAACGTTTTTTTCCTAACGTAACTTTAAACCAAAAGGTATGAAAAAACACGTTCCACCTTATGCACTTCCAATATACGTTAAACACCTTCAAATTCTAATCTTAAATATAGACGAACTCGTCTCAGCATTTTCTAGACACGGACATGTTTCCTGTTGGTAATTATATTTTTGCGATGGATTTGGGTTTAGTTTGACAAGATGCAGAAGAAAGTTGGATAATGATAAAAACTGCGGATTGTCATGGATACTGATATCTTATTGTATCCCCCAGGAAAAAAACATTGTAATTTAGGTAGTAGTAGGTGGATTCTTAGCTTTTAGATCGAGAGAGTTTAAAACTTTGTTTTAGTTTTTCAAACTTCACAAGGTTAAGGGAATTTTACATACGAAATTAAAATTGAGCGGTGGGATTATGATAAAGCAAGGTTGCTTGTAGGAAGTTGAATCAGAGAATTGAGATTCCTACATCGTATTGTTGATGGACCATGTCGTCTACACTGCATTCAAACATATATGACCCAACTGGTCTTGTCAACCAGCACGTGGACCCGAAACACCTCAAATATGTATTCAAACCAGATTATTATAAAAATATAAAAATAAATACTTCTTGTTCTGGGTGGGGAGATGGGAAAAATGGTTCTGCAGAAAAGTTTTTTTATGGAAAATTGAACTTATTCTCGTGAAACAATAAATGTACAGCTGCTTTTAGGATAAAACTTAACCACTTTTCAGGCCATGCTCAGAAAAACATGGATACGTATCCATCTGATTCCTTAAAAAACATTAAAACATTAGTGATTTAGTTTCTGGTGTTTTAGTCCTGACCATGATTGATCAGTGTCTTGTGACCCATTCCTGCGATAAATAAACATGATGCAGAAACAGAAATCTGGAAATACTATCAAACTGGAAAATGTTTTAACAATCCTTACATCGATATCATTCATTAAAATTGGACAGGTTGTCCAAATATGCAGTTGATGGACCTATTTGTCATGGAAAACCTAACACACTTCCTAAGTGCTTATACTTGTATCTAGAAACCCTTTCCCTAACAAGACCCCAGATACAAATTAGACCCTGCAGTAGTAGCAGTGGCAGTGTCTTTGGCAATTTTGCCACTAAAAAGTGTTGTCTTCCACCCCACTTTCCAAGTGTTCATAGATGGAGTCCTTGAAGGACTTGTGGTAGAGCATCCATTTGCAGCCATTCTCATCTTCTCAATCAGAGCTTCAGTATTCACCTGCTCTGACAAAATCTCCTCCAGTTGCCTCTGCTCAATCACCAACTTCACTCTCCACACGCCGTTCTTAGCCGCCGGCAACACTTCAAGCGCCGACCCATTTGACAAATTCTCAACATAATCACACGCTGCAGACTTAAACACTTCCTCTGATCTCCGAACACCTCCAACTTTTTCACTGCAACTTTTCTGCCCCTCCTTCAACGGAAGAAGATAATAGAAAAGACCATAGCTTAACCTCTCTTGCTCTGGCAAAGGTTCCGAAGCATGACCCTGGCGGAAAATGCCATAACCAGGGTAATGTCGAAGCACTTGAGCCACAGTCTTGGGAGCTCTGAACTGCAAAATGGCACCACTGTCACACATAACCCGAATGGTGTGGTGACACTCTCCGGTGGTACCCTTCATGGAACAATTCCCCATTTTGGTTGATTTCAGTGTTGTGTGGTTCAGATTCAATGTTCAATGTTTCTACATTCCAAGCTTATATATTTATGTTTGAAAATTGGTGTGTGGAAACTTGTCCTCACAGTGTCACCCCCACGTTACTGTCTTATTTGGACTTTGTTTATTTTGATTGGTGAAGTTATCTCAGCGGCGCGCATGTGAATTTGGACCGTTGGGAACTGTTATGACCCATCCAAACGGAAAACAACAGAATGAGAGGAGATTCTCAATTTTAATACTATTCACAATCAAACACTTCACAAACACATTTATTTCAAATATCCGCTCCAGAGGCTCTGCATGTGTTGCTCCTTCTACACATTCATTTTATCAGTTATATTCTTTTTTCTATCATTAAGTTTAACTCAATTTCATTTTTTTAACTAAAATCCAAACAGTTATTACATTACTTTGTAATATCGTTTTTAACCCCATGAAAAAAAGAAGTAAAACATAACTGCCTTAAGTGATCACGTTTTTTTTACATTACTTTTTAATATCGTTTTTTTACTATTTAAATAAAAATATAGAAAAAATCTAAAGATTAATTTTTTTTATTAAATAGCTATTTCTTACTTATCATATATAATAAAGAAGTAAATATTTAATATAAGTGACAACAAAGTATAATTTTTCAATAATCAGATTAAACTTTGCATAACATATTACATAAATTATTATTAAAATTTGTGATTATTGACTATCTTTCACACAAAATATAAGTATCAGTTTTTCTTCATTTCTCTATACACTCATTTTTTATTTTCTTCATTCCAACTACAATATTCTTTAAGTTATAAGTAGCTCTGAATTTTGTAAATCTTTTAAATATACAAACAATTCAATCTTATTTTATATTATTTAAAAAAAACAAACAACTACTTTATAATTTCATAAAAAGAGTGTACTTTGGATAACTTTTTAAGAGTTGTTTGAAAAAAAATATCAGAAATTTAAAAACAGAAAATTTAGGCTAAATATATGGAAAAACTTAAAAAACCTTTTTTTTTTTAAATTGCTATAGTAATCCAAATTGTCTTTGGTTTGTGAGAAGAGAGAAGAAATGATGTTAATTTGGTGCAAAGGGACAAAAGTTGTCTGTTAAAAAAATATTGAATTATTTACATCAGGTTCGGATCTTAAGGGATGATTAGTTGAATTTTTAGTTGGAACTGAAGAAAATTCCTACACAATATTGTCTCCACTTGAAGCACTTTTTTTCTTAAATCATCATAATTTTACTAAGAAATCAAATATTAGAAGATGCCTTCACTTCACGGGACCATACTTTTTTTGTCTACTTGGTCCGTGACATTGCTCCAGTTTGCCAGTTTTTTCAGCCATGTCAAACCCATTGGGATCATAACTTCTTTTTTTATGTTCAAAATATTATCTTTCAATATCTTTTCTAATTGTTTCCTAAAAAAAAAAATATTCCCACAAACATTCTATGGAACTGGTGCAGGAGTGCATGAACCTTCATCAACTACTGGCTAACAAGGTTCGGATTTATTAATGCAAGAATATACTTTGTCTTAATAAAACACTGTGTCACTGTTTTCCATAAAGCTTACTTACACAAGTTAATAAGTGTAACACAATAATAGTAAGTTATTAATGATCGATCTTGTTATCACTACAGCTCTATGGGAAAGAGTAAATTGAACAGAGAAAGAAAAACAGTGACTACGTTTTATGCAGAAACCAAATTTAGCATCGTCATATGAAAACATAAATTTTAATTTAGAGTAAGCGATCAAATAGGAGCAATTATTGTCGCAGAATCCTTTAACAACGTAAAGTTACAAAACATGAAATTAAATTAAAAACGAGCAAGATTCAGAAAAATGGAGAGTTCAATTTCAATTATGAGAACGAACATGGTGCCAAAAGTAAAACAACAATGGTTAGCTTGTAGCTAAGTCGAAATACGTCATTGATGGTGTGTATGGGCTTTGGGCTGGGCTTTAACAATCATTAAAAAAAGGCATTTCTTCGTGCACCTCCCTTTGTTCTTCATGTATCCCATAAAATTGAAAAACCTCACTTTAACCTTGCATGGTGTATGAGGATACTTTGGGACTTACAGGTTTTATGGGGGCATGAAGGAAAAAAGGGAGGTCCATTAAGAAAGCCAAAAAAAAAAAGTTTGAATGGGGAAGGAAAATATCGTAAAAGCTTAGCATGATGCGGGGTATGAAGTTATATAGAAGTTGTGGTGGAAATGAGAAGCATGGAATGCATGGTGGAGAGGCAGAGAGAAGAAGAAAGGGACCAAACTAAAATTGATTGTTTGTGGTGGCGATTTCTCGCAGCTCCACGTAAAATCACACACACTCACACATTTCTCTTATCTCTCGCTTTCCATAATTTTGTCCATTATAATCTTAACCACACGGATAATCCCTCCACAAAAGCCACATAAATATTATGCCACACTCCAACCACGCCTCTATCAACCTAAACATTATCATTATCTCTATTTCCTCTTTCTTTTTCATATTTTAACCATTTTTTCCATGCTGCTATTCGTATATACAAAATACATCGAATGAATAATTAATTTGAAAATACGGGAAAAAAAAGAAGGTAAAAAAAGTGGTGAAAAAGATTTACATGTAGTAGTTGGTGTTATATATGTGTGTATATAAGTTATTTGTATATGTAGCTTAGCGTATCGAGACACAAAGTGAGTGAGTGAGTAAAAAAGAAAGAAAAGGAAGGGAAATGGGGTGTGCTTCCTCTAAGGGTGTGGATGTGGCGGCGGTCCCTTACCGGCCGGCGCCGACGAGCTTCGCGGTGTTCGACATAAACGCGATCGAGGAGCCATGGCTGAAGCACCTGAACGAGAGCACCACCCAAGTCCACCAAGACAAAACCCCTCTCCCGGCCCCTATCCTCCACAAACTCAACATGCTCGACGCCACCGACGCTCCTCAATCATGGGACGAGGTCAGCAAAACACTCCAAGACCTCAAACCCGTCATCACCAAACCACCACAAACCTCACCACCCCAACCACCCCCACAACAACCTCAACCTCAACCTCCGCAAAAAACTAACTCCTTCCACACACTCGAAGAGTTAGACGCCAAGACAAAGCCCAAGCCCGAACCAACAAAGCCCGACTCAGTAAAGCCCGAAGCAGTAAAGCCCGCTGTGGCTGTCGTGAACGTGGCGCGAGGGAGCAAGTTGAAGGACAACGTGTTCATAATGCGGGACAGGATGGAGAGAGAGAAGGAGGAGAAGGAGTCGGCGTTCGAGCGGCTGCGGCGGGATCCGCTGAGCGCGTTTCCGGAGAAGTGTCCGCCGGGGGGGAGCGAGACGGTGGTGGTGTACACGACGTCGTTGCGGGGCGTGAGGAAGACGTTCGAGGACTGCAACAGGGTGCGCGACGTGCTGGAGACGCACCGCGTGGTGTTCGACGAGCGCGACGTGTCGTTGCACGGGGAGTTTCTCCGGGAGGTGAAGGAGCTGGTGGGCGAGGCGGTGGCCCTGCCGCGGGTGTTCGTGAAGGGGAGGTACGTCGGGGGTTTGGAGGAGTTGGTGGAGCTGAACGAGACGGGTCGACTCGGGAGGATACTGAGAGCCACACGTGTGGAGAGGGGGATTGGGAGGCAAACGTGTGGAGGATGTGGTGGGGCCCGCTTTGTGCCTTGTTTGGATTGTGGTGGGAGTTGCAAGATTGTTGTGGATGGAGTTGAGAAACAGAGGTGTCCCAAGTGTAATGAGAATGGCTTGGTTCATTGCCCTTCTTGCATTTGATTTTACTCTAATTCTGCTCTTTTATATATTTTCTTCAACCAATTCCTACCTTTCTACACTTCTTGCAACTTCGAACCAATGCTTCTTTTCCATTCCGACAAAGATTACAAACGCTGGGTGACGGAACATGACAAAAACGGTTGTGTCTGTTGATGTCACAGGGAATGGATACGGTTAGTTTAAGTTTTTATGTTACTGTTAGATTTGATGATGTGAACATGTTGTTTATAATTTTTTTTTTCTTTGTAAAAAACAGACATATGTGGTTGTGATTTAGGCACTATTAATGCCAGACTTTCGTAGAAATTTCTGACACTGTGAGTCACTGGTGATGAAAGAAAACTTAAACCGTAGTTTTATCTTGTAGTATTAATAAGGTTTATGTGCTGCACCTACGATGTATCATTATAAAACAAAAGATTATAGATTTTACGAATTACATTAACGTTTTACGTGCTCCTTCAAGAAGAAAGATTATAAGAAGAAAAAAAATCAAAAACTTGAAAGAGGGAAGGGCCCAACCGGGTTCGAACCGGTGACCTCTTGATCTGCAGTCAAATGGTCTACCACTGAGCTATGGACCCGCTTCGAGAAATGTCTGCCAAACTTTTATTATAATTATTTTTATCACTGCTATACGTTAAACTTTTTTATGCGTCCATCCAACGATATTTATTTATGCACTCATAAACTATTTTCTTCTACGTAGACAACTATGAAAGACTATGTCCATTTATGCATTATGAATTTCAATATCCATTGATCAATTAAAATTTAATAATACACTCTGTGTGTATATTAAAAAAATACAGGTCACATTTTTATCGTTGATTGCCCCTAATTAAAATATATTTTTCAGTAAATTTTATCATACATTTTAGGATATTTTTTAATTTTTATTGGAAACTAAAATTAGTTTGTATTTGAAATTTTGATCCAATTAAATCGTTCAATTTTAGAAATATTTGGATTTAATTTTTTTAACTAAATTTTGTTAAATTTATTTTATATTTTAAATGTGTTTAATGATACTATTTAAATTATTTACACTGTTTGACACGTCTCACCTTTAATGTTAATTGAAACATTATTATGAAACGTATTTGAAATATAAAATAAACTTAAAATAATTTAGTTAAAAGAACTAAATAAATACCTTCTAAAATTTGGAGACTAAATTAGATTAAAATTTTGAAGTAATACTAACTTCGATTTTACTAAATAAACATGCTTGTTTGTATCTTCTTATTCATCGTCCTCTTTTCCAAGGTCACATAAAATCAATTAATATTTTTATAATTTAATATATAGAGAGTTATTTTTATTATGTTCATATGAATAGTAAAATTATAATACTGTTATTGTTGACGCACTTTTAATTTATCTATACAATTAAATTATAATTTTATTCTAATAAAAAATTAAATAATTTTACATTATAAATTGAAGTTAATTTATATATACAAGAAGTAATAATTAAGTGTGAGTTGTATTAAAAAATAAATATTTTAAAACTATATAAACTTAGAATAATAGATAAATATAATAGTTTGAAATGTTGCTACCAGGCCCAATTCGAGTGAAGGGTCAGCATGCACATATTATTATATAAAGCCTCTTTTACTTCCTTCACTTCATCAATTTCTTCGCAGACCCTCTCCAATTATTTAATTGACCATTTTATCAAGTGACTTCACGACTACATATTTTGGAATTTTTTTGAAACTTTCAGAATAATAGTTCCAAAATAAAATTTTGAGAACAAAATTTTCAAAATGTAGTTTCCAGAATAAAATTTCTAAAACACATGATATAAACGAGTTTTCTCTCTTTTTCCTCCTCTATAGTGTTTTCTCTCTCTTTCTCTCTGCAGTAGCGGTGAAGCGGTGACAATAGTAGTGTAGTGTGGTGCACATAGTAGTGTACTGTGAGGTAAAGTTAGTAATCGTAGGGGTGTTGGAAACGATTGCCTTATATTAAAGGTGTAATCCACATATTATTATAGGCTATTCAAGTTAAACAAGGCTTTATCCAAGTGAACATGTTTAATACTTGAAGGATTTGTTACAAAAATTATTATCGTCTCTACAGATTTTAAATATTAATATAATAATTTATTTTAGTATGAAATAGATCTAATTAAAATGTCATAACCTAAGACAAATAATCGGTAAATATTATTAATATTATATGTAAAAACTTAGAAAATTAACTCAATTAATTTAATATTAAAAGGTTCAGTATAAATAAAATTGATATAAACCAATTTGATTATTTTAAAACATAATCTTTTTTTTATAAACTATTTTTATAACTTTTCTAGAGTTCTCTAGACTTGTTTTCAAGAATTCTTCTTCTTTGTTTGTCTGATTGAAAAATTTAGATTGTAGGATTGATTTTTTGATATTTCTGATTTGGAGACAGAAAATATAATGTAATTAGCAATAAAGACACAAGCAAACATTTCAATAAATTTTTTGATAAGTGTAACTTTTTTAATAAATTATATTTTATTAAGACAATATTTAATTGAAATAAATTAAAGAAAAGAAGAATGACAAAAATAACGGAATTAAAAAAATTTGAAGCAAAACTTAATATATGATCTTGTTATTTATTTCAAGTTAATTAATATTAATATAAGTATAATATCTTGTTATAAGTTAAAACAATCTTTGTGGTGGCATAAATGTCAGAATAACTCATACTTAAGAAGAAAAAAAAATAGAACAATAAGTGATATAGAAGAAGTCAACAAACTCAAAACATATCATATATTAATCTTCAAAATATAATGAATCTAATTTTTGAAATACACTAAATGATACTTAATGTAGGACCAACTTAGTACAGCATACAAATAGGTTATGTATGAGCACCATTCAATGTTATTTAGACATTCTAAATTATTTTAACTTAATAACATAGTTGAATTAGAAAAATTAATTGGATTAAAACTAAACCTGAATAAATTGTATAGACTAGTTTAATCCAAATGCAAATTGTGTCTTGATAAATATTTAATATCGTACAAATCCTTAAAAAATTAGACCATATTGATCTAAAATAAAAAGTAATTATA
>Ga0099823_1001257_pt1 | contig 20427 bp, 9 predicted proteins | sample CowpearedBW_FD_76831 | JGI IMG/M metagenome (GOLD analysis project Ga0099823, IMG submission 76831) | Root nodule microbial communities of legume samples collected from California, USA - Cow pea red BW | ecosystem: Host-associated > Plants > Roots > Nodule | place: USA: California | collected...
AAAAAATGAGGACGAATTTCATGCGTTTCAGAACGTGAGGGACTTAAATAGCGCATCTTTTGAATGAGGGACGAAAACCAAAAATGGTCGATACTTGAGGGACCAAAAACATAATTAACCCTATTTTTAAAAAAAAAATATACATATATGAATGTTAAACAAGTAAATGCCTATAGTTCTGGAAAGTAAATGTTAGCAACGCAAATTGTGTACCAGTGTAAACATTCAACTCCAAATGCGTGCGTTTGCAACTTGCATGTTGACTTGTGGAAGGGGATTCAGGAAGTTCGTTTAGTTACTATAAAATTCTAAATCTTCGAATTTTACCATTTTCATATACTAGAGTAACCAGAGGTAGCAGACAATCAGCGAGAAGAGAGTTTAAAAGCCATTTCATGTTTAGGTACAAAGTCTATATCTTATTTCACCATACGTGATTCTGAATTATGACAAAGTATTTCAATGTCAAATCGAAATGCTAAACTACTTTCCATTTATTAAAAAAAGACCCACAGTTTACTAAAATTTATTAGTTAAAAAATTGTGCACCAAACGTAAAAAAATTTCAAATTTGGTGCAACTCAGAAAAGTTGAGCTAGTTCCAAAATGATCGAAACTTGTATCCATAGGATTAAAAAATTTAACTCCTGCGCAGAGCTGAATGTGTCTCTATTAAAACTATCTAACTGGGTGTCTTCGTAAAACTCGGGTTCACAATCTTTTTCCTTCCAGTCTTCTTGCCCACATACTTTCATCAGCTGACTCGCAGATTGGGAATCCAGCTATGGCACACCATCTTAAATTCAACAACCCAATTGCAAGTTCATCTTCAGAATCTTCAAATAACTTGAGTATCTGTGACTCAGCAGCCAAATCTTCAGACAGAATGAATTCATTTACAAACTTTTTCTTCTCCCCAAGTATGTTGCCATCTTCAGACATCATACGCAAACTTAATACCTGCAAGGCTTCAATTGCTGTATTGTGAAAACCAGAATTTACATATGCAGAGAACACATAGCCGCATGTTCTTGGATCGGGGGGAACTTTCTCTCGGTGCATACGCTCCACAACGAACTCAATTACATCAATTCTTCCCTAATTCATGGACGAAATTAAATGACATTAGGGCACATTCTAATTCATCAAAAGGATAAAACACACATCTGACTTTTAATCAGGATAGAAATTTTCTTTTCCTGAGCAAGCTAAGTGTGCAGAAATGAACCTGAGTTATAATTATTATTGAAAGGATTGTTTGTAATTGTGAGTTGTGGACACACATGGGTATTCTTATTTAGAATGAAAAAGAGATACAGTCATAAGAAACAAAATCAATAACTAATAATGAGAAATATTGGCCAAGAAACTTTCCTTTTTGATGCAATCAAATCACTCCATATTATCTTTAACTCATCTCCTCAAGTTGAGGCATAGATATCATGAGTCAAGCATGTTACAAATGTCATCAACACAAGACATAAACAAAAATGCTTGAAGGATACTGTGGTTACTGGAGAACACAAATGCCTGGAGGGCACGACGGCTGCAGGATAGCAAAAATGTTTGGATGGCTGTTGGAGGGTGCGGTTACTGCCGAAGAGATAAAATGCTGAGAACATGGTGGCTTCCATTTGGGTAAAAACTGCTTCGAGAGCAAAAATGCTCTGCTGAGATGGTTTGCTAAAGAGCAAAACTACTAGGAGGGCACGACAATAACTAGAGAGCAAAAGTGCTTGGTGGGCATGGCTGCTGCACGAGAGAAAAAATGCTTAAGGACATGGTGGTTGTCGAAGAGCAAAACTGCTTGGAGGGTGTGGTGGCTGCTAGAGAAGAAAAATGCTTTCAGGGTGTGGTGACTGCTGAAGATCAAAAAATGGTCAGATGGCACAATGACTGCTGAGAACCGAAGTGCTTAGCAGGTGCAACATCTATCAAAGAGAAAATAAAATGCTCGGAGTGTGGCAGCTGTTGGCAGCTGTTGGCAGCTGTGAACAGCAAAAATGCTAGGAGAACATGGCAGAAATCATAAAGAAAAAAATCCTCGGGTGGAGTGAAGGCTGTTGAGCAAAAATGCTCAAAGATCATGATGGCTTACAGGGAGCAAAACTGTTCATCGAAGAGCAAAAATGTTGCGGCGATGTTTACTATGAGAGAAAATTAGAGTGACTAAGTCAGGAATAACGAGTTTAGGGAAAAATTCATGGCCCAACAGCGGACTGGTAATAAAATGGGTCAAGGAGGATGCTGCTCTAATACCATATCAAAAGGATTACTTGTAATTGTGTGTTGTGTACACACGCAAGTATTCTTATTTATAATAATAAAGAAGAGATATAGTAACAAAAAACAAAATCAAGAATCAATAATGACAAATTTTGCTAAGATATTTCTCTATTTGATGTAATACAATCATATCATATTTCCCTATTTAATGTATCAAATAAGATCTCTAATAAGTATTATAGCATAACACTTCAATTTCTTGAGAAACATATTATATTATAGCCATAATTTTGGGAGTGATAAATAAGTGACTCCTATAAACTTTGACTCATCCCTCAACCACCCTTGAATATATTAGGAGTTCCACATGGAATAAGATAAGCTCCTTGGTGTGGTACTTAAGCCTAGAGGTTCTCCTTCCACCTAATTGACTAGTCTTCTGTGTTGGACTCTTCCTGTGTTTGAGTACTAACAATTTGTGATTTCATTGAGAGTTGGACTACAGAAAGGGCTCTACCTGTCTTAGGCTGGATTAAGATACAAAACTGAATACTGAGCGAAGCTGTCTCAATGAGAAAAGGCCACCACCAGGTCAGTATCAATAGAGTGAAGTCACTGTTGACATTGGCCCTTAAAGAGGTGACAATGTTAGGGGTATCACATTGAGTAATAAGCTACTTTATGTGGTACTTAAGCCTAGAGGTTCTCCCACCTAATGGACTAGACCTTTGAGTTGGAATCTCCTCTTGTGCTTAAATCCTAATACAACGGTGACAACTTTTACCTAAATTCAACTAATGGCAATGAAGCATTACACATCCCTTAACCTCAGATTTTGAAACAAATTCCTTTTATTTCACCTTTTATCCCCCTTCTAGATTTTAATATGAAAGGTGAAGTACCTTGTAACAAGCTTGTTTAAGAACTGTATTGAACAGCAGTACATCAGGTTGGATGCCATCCAATTTGACTTGTTTCAAAAGATTCAGGGCTTCATCAAAGTTGTCATCTTCCAACAAAATCTGAAACAAACAAACTCCGTATCAAATTGGGATACACAGTTCCAAAAGTAAATTTACAAGTTGAGTAAGACTGATGTCATGGCAACTCATGAACAAAGAGTAAATATATCAGCACATGCACAATGAATGACACGATACAACCATTATAAGCCAACTTTCACGATGACCATCAGTCAGCTGCATGATTCCAGCAATTTGGACATTTCTCTAGTAAAATAGTGTCCTCTCAAGAAAAAATAAGTAAAATTAGTTATATGATCAAGATGAACCAAAGCTTGACAATCTAGAAGAAATCCATGCTTTCCTTAGGCAGTCACTACGTGTTATTTTTAATCCCAATGCCTTAGCCATTACATATCTGAGCAGTGATTTAGTGCATTTTGTACATTCAAACTCCATCCAGCATAAGATGTTCAATGTCTAATGTTATGAAAAAGACAATGCATACTGCACTGTGAGCATAGAGAATGTAACTTTGGAGCGATCTGCAGAAAGGCTCCTGAAGCACCATTTCAACAAAATGTCATCACTTTATTACGTAAATGCTACTAATTCTGCATGAATTCTGTAAATAACATGAAAATTATGTAGTAGTAGAAACATTTAACACCAGATGCACGCATTTGTCAATTATCACTTGCAGGTTGACTACTTGCTTACTGAAGGGGATTAGGAAATGCATCAAGGCTACTATAATAAAATCATAAATCTGCGCATTTTACTCTTTTCACATTAAATCAAGTACAAAGCAAAATCTTTGACTAAATAATAATAATTTGGGCTGGATTATCAGAGATTAAAATGAAATGAACCTTAATGATAGCGGTATATGTACATATCGCTGGACAAAACCCTTTCCGTATCATCATTGAAATCAGCAAACAAGCAGAACTGTAACTTTGTATGATGGTACAACAGTCAATCATTATATTGTATGTCTCAGAGTCCGGGTCGCAGCCACATAACTTCATCTTCTTGAAAACTGCAATCGCCATGTCACTCTGCATATCATGTTGTGGAAAAACTCATATTCCAGTCAGGCATGCATAATAACTCACTTCACAAAGTAGGTGTCAAAATACAAAGTAATGATGTATAAGTCACTCACTTCTTTGGCTTCAACAAGATAATGTAACACTGTGTTGTACATAGGTGTTCCCAATGAAGGGCTTCGATAAATGAAAAGATTCTCTGCCAGGTGTAAATACTGGATCAGCTCTCTTATCATCCCTTCTTCTCCAAGGGCTTTCAACTGAAAAGACAGAATGGACATGTCCAAGTCATAAGCAATGTAAATCAACAAGATACCAATCATGTCTTACCCTAACAAAAGTGATATTTAGATCTCTTAAACTTTATGGTTTTACTCATAATATCAACAGTATGGTTGGGTCTCTTGTAAGTATACTGTAACCAAAAAAATCATTTTCCTATTAAATGAGATTAGATTCATGGATTGGGCGACACCATTCTTTTCTACTAAAACCACATCTTTTAAAAGGTCATCTGCATCAAGGTCTCAATGATTTCACTAAAATATTTATCCTTTAATTTCCTGCACTTCTGTTTATAAGGCAGCGCCATCTATAATCACATGAATTCTTTTATTTCTTTGGTACAACATTTAACGCAAAAATTCTGTTGTTTTTTCCTCAACAAGTATTCTAGTAATACTAAGTTCAAATATTTCATATCTAGTATTCTAGTATTTTCAGTCCATCATCAGCACTGCGAAGCATGTGACATTTCAGTAAAGGTTTCTTTTGACCTTGAGGGACCCCTTCTAATCACAAATAACACAACATTTCTTCATTTCATTCAGACTAGGTTGAATCCTATGATTTCCAACATCCTTAATTACTAAACAGAACAGGTAAAAAGGATTGACATGGTAATGACACACAAAGGGACTAATAAATCCGCATTCTAGTACAAAACCTATTTATTTTTTACATTAATTGCACCCCAGAAAGTGTTACTGACCACTTAGTTGAACCCCTCCATGTTTTCTGAATCAGGCATACAAGTTATTCATACATTTGAACAGAAGAAACCCCTCCAGAGATTTCATTATTCTTAAATTATGTGAAAAAGGAGACATAAATGAAACTTACTATGTTTTTTATTGAAAGATGACTGTGCTTAATGCCATTTGTGACCATATCTTTTTCTATAGCATTTATTCTTTTAGCAGCATCCACCTGTGACAGTATATCACTGTCTTCATAAGGGGCATTTACAACACCAAATAACGAGAATAGAAGCTCACAAGTCCTGATATTAGGCAAAACTTTTTTCTGCTTCATCTTGGCAAACACTTGCACAGCACGTTCAGGTTGATTCTGCAAATTTTAATAAGATAAACAAAATGTAAATGTAATGTATAAATTCAATTGCTCATCTTAATTGGTCCTCTGCAACCCATTGATGAAATAGATAACTTAATATCAAATTGCCACAAGTGCAAACCAAGCAGTAACAAACCTCATAATAAAAAAAACACACCCAAGAATCTTATTTAACTGTATTAGAAAAACAATTGTATGAATTAAGAAGTTTCCCCATTTCATTTTTATGTACATTTAATAATTGCAGTACTATCATACATCACCTTTTATTTTACAAGCATATTATTCAAAACTATAAATAGGATATGAAAGTACATGTATTGGACTCACTCAGTCAAATATTTTAGGAATTTTCAGACCCTTCCTCTCACTCAACATATAACACCTCAATTAGCTATCTTTCAAAAGTCTTATCAAAGAATATAATAAGACATTATAGTCTTATAGACAATAAAATGGTAAATGAAAATTCTGTTTTGAAATTTCATAATTGAGCTCACCAATTCATCGCACGATGCTAGCAAAGCATTATAAGGATGTGGATATAGACATCCAGAAATCTGATTCAGAAAAGCCTCAGCTAAATCTAACTGTAGTGCTTTGCTGCATGTGATTGAAAGTGTTGCTAAAGTTGAATCATTCGGCTTCAAATTCTTCTGCTGCATTTTTTTCAACTGCATATTAAAAGAAAATAATATAAGGCCAAGAAAATTTTTCAGTAGTTAACTTGAGTATTGGCAAACACGAGACCATATAACTGTCACACTAGATCTCACATCAGATTCCAATTTGACAGGATTTGAGGTTCTATTTGACCTAATCTTAAGTGCTAAAAATTTCTGAACAGAACTCCCACAGATAGTTGCTCAAAGAATAAAAAGTTAAATATATTTTTAGTCTTTAAACTTGGACGTGCAAATGAAATTCATCTCAGTCCAAAACTTTGATACATTTTGGTCACCAAAGTTAGAAAATGAATGAATATAGTCCTCCTACCCCAATTGCGCTAAACTTTTTTTACATGTCAAACAGGTTTTAGGATGACATTTGAATTGTTTACACCATTTTGATACGTTACAACTCAAATATCAGCCTGGAACATCGTTTAACCAACCAAAAAAAATTAATGTCAGTGGGTTAAAACGACTATATCCATTTATTTTAAAAGTTTGGGAACTAAAATGTATCAAAGTTTGAAATATGGACAAATTCCAATTTCGCGTCCAAGTTTAGAGACTAAAAACATATTTAACCCAAAATAAATTAAAAAAAAAAATAACAACAAGTGATTCTAGACATAATTATTGTCACTGAACTCACCACTCCTATGGCATCTCCAAAATTTCCATGAGAAACAGCGGCTTTAATAATACCATTATATGTATGGCAGGATGGCTGCAAACCAAGATTTTCCATCTGAACAGAGAAGCGCCCTTCAAGATGTTAAAATACATTAATATAAACGTTATCAATGGATAAAATTCAAAATTCCCATAAACTTTCATAACTACAAGAAATTTATTTATGCTAAAAAATTGTGAAAGGAGGATGTATAAGGCATGTTAATATTGATATTCATTCGTTATTGAGAATCAACTAACAGAAGCTTTCAATAATTGAAATCTTAGGGGATTTGATGTCTTAAAATTCAATATTTAACATTCTCTATGTAGAGAACCTTTCACCTATGAAGCACAAACTGATAAATACAAAACTTTACGTGTTTGGCAGGTGTTGGAAAGGTTTTACGGTCCATGTTGGAAAGATTTTTGACATTGTGACATTTGAAAGAGGTAAGGTGTCCTTGCTTCATAACCTTTTCGAATCAGAGTCTTGGAGAAAAATATTTTAATCTCTGACCTGTGTTACATGGAGCATTACAGAACATGTACATGCTTAGTGAAATATATACCTGTAACATAAGCTTCCTTGCAAGAATATAATTCTTTTGGTTTGCACACCCATGTATTATGTCATTAAAGGACCACCTCAACACCTTCACAAGTAGTGAGTGTTCTTCTCCATTCAGCCCAGACAATTCAGCACTCGTACAAGAGTCCAATTTTTTTATCTCCTTCAAGTCTGATAGAGTCAAGTCTAGCCCCTTATTTGAAGGCACAGGGATGTCCATTCTAGTAGAATACAACTTCCCATAAACTGTTTTAGCAATAGAAAAGTTTCCCCTGACGGCTAATGACACCATTTGTTGTAGTGTTTTATAAGCAGATTCTAAATCTCCTAACCTTGTAAATGACCAAATGAATTTACGCAGAGCAATGATACTCATGCTATAGTTTTTCATATACTCCTGCCAAACAAGATGGGCTGCTGGCAAGTCTTTCAGCAAAACTGCAAGCTGAGAAACAGGGTAAGTTCAGTGACAGTTGTCCTATGAAAAACAGAGAAAACATTCAAACACAGAAAACATGTTTAATAAAATACAGAGCAATAAAATAAACAGTGTGCTGTCACTTGATTCAAAACCATTTATGATGTCATAAAAGTTAGCAATAGATAGGCCGATTTTTCTTTAAGTTTTAATAGAAACTATATCAGAATCCCTGAGAGAAAAGCTCTTCTGTCAGAAATGCATACAAAGGGTTCCCAGAACTTTGTGTAGGCCGAAACACTCCCACAACAATCTAAATCTCCCTCTCAACCTTATTTGTAGGCAACATGCATGTTTCTCTAATTATATCAATCGCACACTAACTAGATATGGTATTACATATCATTACGCTACCCCCTAAAAATTCACCTTGTCGTCAAGGTAAAACATAGTAGCTGAAAACACCATCTCATTGGGGTTCCAACTGATTCAAGCATGACAATCAAGCCAACCTCACCCTGCACAAGTGAATGACCCCATGCTCCTTTGACATTCTGTTTTCTGCAGTATTTATGTTTATGAGACAGAGAATCATTTTGTAGTTATAATGAGAAAATCTTAGTCTAGCAAACTGCACAATGGCATATACTTGCAACTGAGGATTATCAAGACCCTTCACTTTATTGTTCTTTTGTGACTGGTTGATGATACTACCTAACCCAAAAATCCACTTTTATCATTGGTTCAGTCAGGCGCTTCTTCCCTAAGTAATGCGTAGGGTTGAGGAGAGGAGGAAGAGGATAGGGCAGTTTTTGAGTCAGTGAGAGCTGGAGAGGGTCGATGAGTATCAAAAGGAGGTGGAGGAAAGTATCAGAAAACATTAAACAATTTCTAAATACTTAAAACCATAGCAAACAAACTCTTTTTTTTTGCTGTTTACAAAAGTCAGTTAGAAATAGATTTAAAGTTTTTCAGTAAAATATTTTGACCCCCTGTTATCCAAACATGTTTTCTTTTTCAAATTAAGTTCGAAAATAAAAACTACAAACTTACAAACAGCCAAAAAAGATTATATAATAAAGTTGAAATATATAACAATCTGTCAAGATATCTACATTTCCCTGCTCAATGTCAAGAGATGGTTGAATGATAAATGTCAATGGCAGGAGAGAAAAGCATCATCACCTGTCAATTAATAATTATCATTATACTTAGAAAGGAAGAAGGTGAAAGCTTTCCTTCGGTTAAGCAGAAAAGTTAATATGCAAAATTATGCCACAATTGGAATAGGGTTTTGAATTATCTCTAAGCTTTGCATTATCTGTCTGTTCGGTACATTACTATGAAGTAAAAAGAATGTAATAATAATAGCTGAAATTTCACCAAGCGAAACAACATATAGCCATTATTTGGAATTTAAACCAGAGAAGAACAGGTCCTTGTGCAAACTAGCACGTTTTTTAACAAATACTATCAGGAACATTCACTTTAGTCCAGATCAAGTGGTTGACCTTGAATCACGTGCATATAAATGCTTTCAAACTTAATAATCTATCAAATAAAACAACTTTAACAGATAACAGACAATACTATTCTCAAAAAGAGTAATTTTATTTTTTATTCACAACCATAATAGAATGATGATAGATCTTTCTGTTTGCAAACCTTGAGAAGCTCGGTATATGTAACTTCACTCTTCCCTACCATCTTCTTTTCCATTAAGTCCAAACATTTGTTTGCTTGAATTAGACTCTGCATTTTCGTGCAGGATCCTAAGAGACTATTGTAAAGTGGGAGAACTGGATATAGACATTGACTTCCTCCGAGAAAATCCATGATATCAAAGGCCTGGACATAATATAACAGGTAGAAATGAGAAAAAAACAAAAACCCTCGCAGCTAAGATGAAGCTGATTTACTAATAACTGCCTCATATACACCGTTTAACATGCAATTCAATGTCATGATAAAGTATCCATATATCATATGGAATTGTATTTTCAGAAAGGAAGAAAAACCTTTTTTTTTTTAAAGTCCCTGAAATTGTAGTGGGTTAATCCCAAACCAATGCCCGTAGCATAACCCCTTTCCCCAATACTAAACCCAAGAAGGAAAGAAGCATTAATGAACCTATCCCCTTTCCTCAATACAAAGCCCAAGAAGGAAAAGGAGCATAAAGGAAAAATTTAGTCAATTATATTTCATGTATAAAACTAATAGTTTACCTCCTCCAAGTAACCTCCTTTACAAAGGGCCTCCATCATAAGAGATGAACATATATTGTTCATGCTAACACCTTTTGATTCCATGAATCTCCAAATCTCCATTACAAACTGAAAAAAATAAAACAGGGAAGGAATAAATTTGACATTCAAAAAAGGTTCTACCATTACTCATGGTCAGAGACGTTCAAGGAAAGTGTGCATAGTCATGCAAATACAAAAGTTGAGATAATTTCCTATGCTTCCAACTCACACACGAGAACATAAATATGTTATTAGCCAATTTCCTATGTCATGGACTTTCAGAACTGGTGCAGTTAGAAGCTAATAATACATAGATAAGAATCGGTATTGGATCAATTTGTCAGACTGCCAAGGATATATATATATATATATACTACAAGTCGAGTAAAAATCATATCTGGTATCATACATTTGTAAAGCCAAGCTTAAAGCAAACTTTAACATGTTGATTTTGCAAACAGAGAAAAGGCTGGAGGGGATTAAAAAAAATGAAATTTGAATATTAGGAATCCAGAAATAAAAAATTGGTTATTTGGGAAATACATACCAATGGATCAGGAGAGCGTGCACAGTACTTAAAAATATGAAGAAAATCGTCTGCTGTTAATAAGTGGGTTCTGGAACCAAAACCCAAAAGTAAGTCTGAAGCCTTCTTTCTCTCACCCGAGCAGAGTGCCTTAAGCACTTGCATCTGCATAGATGGTTCTGTTGCAAATCCAACAAATTCAGGACCTGCATTTTGTTATATACTATGATACCACGTGTTAGGCGAATGAAAATTATCGATTGACAAATTCTTAGATATACAAGTGCAACATTTATGAAAATATCTATATAAAGTGATTGAGCTGCGATTGAGCTGCTATATTAGCAGAAAAGGTATGCATCTTAAATAAATGAAGAGACTCATGAAATGAAGAATGCATACCTGTTTTGGAGGTGCGATTTTGAGAGAAGTGAATTTGAGCCTCCTACAATATAGTAAGCGGAAAGAAGCATTTGGTTAGGTTAGGATAGGAAGAGAAAAAGTAAAATTAGCGGAAAAAGACATACATGGTGTTGATGCCACTTAGATTTACAAAGTGAAATTGAGCGCAGAAAAACCCTTGCTCTGAATATATGCATATGCGTATGCATGCTTTGCTTTAGCTTTCACTTGTTAAGCACCAGGGTGAGGAAAATCCCGCTGCTTCATAATATCACACTGCTCTGCGTTGCTCTGGTTTTTTTTTTATCTCCACTTCTTAGCGGGTTTTCTTCCTGCACCCCATTATTGCTAACGACATCTCATGCTAATACAGAAAGCCTAAGATACCCTCTTCATTACATCACGTCATCGTTATCATTACTGTCACTTCATTTCTTCACAGAAGAGAATAGAAAGTTCATTCTAAAAAAAATAAAAAAAGTTATTTTGTATATTTTAAAATATTTGTTCTGGAAAACTTATTTTTAAATATATTTTATATATATTTCAAAAATTTTATTGAAAATTCTGTTTTGGAAAAAATTATTTCAGAATGCATTTTGCATTCCAGAAAACTTGTTTCAGACATTTTTTTTTTCTGAAAAATTTATTCTTGAAATCATGTTTAGAAAATTCTACAAAGTTTGTTTTTTAAGATTTTCAGAATAGCTAATTTAAATATCACTTTTATAAAATGTAAAATAACCATTTTAAAATTATGGGAATGCATGTAAAAATTATGGGAGTGTAAGAGAGTTTCTTTTAACACTTCCTTTCCATGGGTTCTGGATCTTCAGACATACTATGTATAGTAGAGAGTTTCTTTTAACACATTTTTCTTCTTTTTTTTCTTCCACATGTATTAGTAAACCAGTATAACTAATTAAGAATTCAACATGAATAATCATGTTTAATTTTTTTTATTTATTATAAAAATATTTTCATTTTCTTTTAGGTCTGATTAAAATCTTGACCAATTTTGATGGTTTCATCCAACACTTTATCTGTTAATTTTCCGTAATTTATTAATATACAGTTATATTTTATAAATTAAATAAACCATCATTTTACTTAATAATTAAGTTATAGAAACTCGTTTATATGCCTATTCCAATGGTTGACTTTATTTGGAAAATTTTGATTTAAAACTTAATTCTAATTGTAATGGATTCATTAACAACATTTAAGTGTTTTACAAAATTAATTCACAACTAGATTGCTTTACGTCAATTGGAGGTATCAACACATTTATCGTATGAAAATAACTGAAATACGTGCAAAAAAGAAAAATGTTTTCAAATCATTGATACAAATTGGTGAACATTAATACATTTTCTATACATTATTGGACTTTATTTTGCTTCAACAGATTAATATGGGAAACGTTTGTTGTGCAACCATCTTATTATAAATTTCACGTGGAAACAAATTAAAATATACTATTCGAGTGAGATTTCTAATTGTCTATTTTAAGTTAATAATACAATTAAAAATATACACGGACATAATAATGCACATGCCCTGATTGTGATTTTTTTTATTCAACATTAGGTATCAAATTTCCTCCTTTATTTGGAGAAAATATTGATTAATAATTTTCAATCTATGAATGAGAGAATACGATTGACTGTTTCCTGTACTTAATATATTAACTCATATATAAGCTAAGTTATCGAAACTTTAAAAACAAATATTTCAATTTACAAAATTTCGTGATTTATTGCTATCAATTCCAATATAAAATTTATGAATTCACCTCCATTGTTAACGAAAATCAAAGTTTCTTCTCCAGCTGGTATTTTATTAAAAGACGTTGCGATGAAGAGCAACCTCTATGACTAAGTTTCTTGTAATCACATTTAAAAAAAGCTACCACTAAATTGTGAAACTTGACTTCTCTTGAAACAACAAACCTTCTTCCATGACTTAGCAAACCATAATGTACATGACGGAGGTGAATTGTATGTATTTTGGGAAAGTATGGTGGTGTTGGCATGCTTAACGGTAACGAACCAAAATCTTTTCAGAGGAAGTAGCCATAGAGTTCCAAGTAACAAATGCAGAAATTCCAGGGATTGGTGGCATCGGTGGTGGGTCCAGTGAGAACAACCCGGAAATACCTGAAAGGAAGCAGAGCGTTGGGGCCAACTATCGGCCAAGAGGCAAACTGACCCGGTTTACATACGCTCCGATCATTTTCATGGACCCTCAAATTCGTCCAGCTCTTTCCCTCCTGTGAGCCCTGAAATTTTTACACACCATAACTCGTTAATATTTCCCTTTAACGTATAAAAATATTAGGACAGAAACCCTCCACAGTTCAAGGGACTGTTTACCTGAATGTTCCAACATCTGGGGAAGGCCTTGGAACCGTCCTGCCTTAGGGTATAGTAGTTGCACATAAGCTGCATCCATCCATTTTATTCAGAATGTGCATTACATCTAACAGAATGTGCATTACATCTAAGAAGTAAGGATCCATTCAAATTGATAAATGAGGTTGGAGAGCTGCAGTAAAATCTTTAAGCATCCACTACTCGAAGCGCATGACCAAATGGGAGTACTATTATTAAATGGTAGTAAACATACATACATACATAATCAACATATTTCATACCTGATGATCTTGGCCAAGATCAACCATCCACCAGGTACAATTCTGCCCATTTTCCAAGCGGGGCCCGGCAAAACATGTTCCCTGCGATGGTCACATGAAGTTAGATACCGTACAATAAAATAAGAGTTCAACAGTCAATTGTAGTTAAAATGCTTAGCATACCTGGTAGGTTCTAGAGACCAAAACCTTGGGATCAGTGTATCTTGAGTGGGGGCTGCTGGCTGTTATGGTAATTTTCCTGGGCTGCCACATACAAGTTTTAGTTAAGGGAATGCATAAACAGTTAATTCGTAAGACCTTAGCATAACAACTCCTAAAGAGAAGATTTAATTACTCATTCAGCTTCTATACCTATACAATCTCAAGGCTTCTATACCTATACAATCTCAAGGTTTTAAAGTCCTTGTACCTAGAAGGCACTTCCTTTGAGTTCCTACAGATAACCTTTTTTAACTGTTTTATCTCTGTACATACGTCTTTTAATCTGCTTTAGTCCCTACAATTTTGGACAATAGGACTTTGTAGGGACGAAAATAAGTAGGTTTTAGGAATGAAAACTAAAAAACGAAGATTGTATATGATATATAGACCATATAAGTTATTAAACCAAATAAAAATGAAGGGAGGAGAGATAAATTAGAAGTATACCTCTGCCAAAAGAGGATTAACCCAAGGGTGTTCACCATAGGATGTGCCAGCAAAATACAGAACTCCGTGGTCATCCCCATCGCAAATATACTGGAGTTCCTTATAACTGGACCGTCTATGTTGGAATCGAACACTATAATGAAAGTAAGCTAACTATTGTTAGACGTGTTCTTCTCTAGGAAAAGAAAAATGAGAGTAATTCATAACGTAAATAGAAAAATCATTAGTCACAACTTAGAAGTTCAAAAACTTATAAAGCAAACAACAACTCCAAATACTCCCAAATTGTTATCCAAGTATCCCATTTCGGATAAGAACGCCAATTTAATTTAGAAATACTTAGAAAACCCCAAGTGTCCAAGAAACTAACGAATACCTTATAATACCATCCTCAAATCATATACTTATATGATATACCCATTTTCAGTTTTCCACGGTCCACTCTTCCAATATTTCCTTTCCCACATCCATTATTATATCCCTACTTCAAACTCACCAGCATGTGCCCTAGAACGGCTATTTGGAGGAGGAAAACAAGGATAGAAAAAGAGGAAGGATAGAGTACGAAGCTTGAGAGAGAGAGAGAGAGAGAGTGTGTCACCCAATAGATTATGTCATCAAATTCTTGTACGGGTCTTGAATAGAAATCCCCCTCTATAATCCAAGTCAACCAATAAGTTTGTTTTAAAAAAAATGAGAATAACCCAGAATTAATGAATCCAAAATCATAATACCTTATTTAATAGGATTACAGATGATTTCTCACAACCAAATAAGGTAGTTATTTTTTAGAGAGGCTACAATCTAGATGTTGAAACGTTACACAACCAAAGTGCACTGCATGACTTAAAAGCCCCAATGAAGAAGCTGAGGCAAACTAAAGCGAAAAACTTACTTCTCTTCATTTTCTAGCCCTGCCAGCCCACAATTAACAAAATTGATTGCCTCATTAACCTGTAACAAATAAAATAACACAATAGTTATTCAAAATAAGATTTACACGAATCACATTACACATACAGCCTGAATTGATTCAGAGACAGCAAACTTACAAGATTTTGGAAAACAGGGATATGCTGACCAATGTTGCTATTCTGCAACTGCACATTAATTACAAAAATAACATTATAGTTAGAACAAGTAAATACTATTTATGTAAGGTATTCATAGGTGCCTCAATGTTACCAACCTTCTCAAGTAAGGAATATTGTAGCAGTGGAAATCTCACGAACGGCAACAAGTCATGGACTAACTGAAGCCTCTCACCAAAAAGGAGTTCGGGTTTCGAATTTACTATTAACTCAGCCACCTCTTCCCACCCAAACAACTCTTTAGAATTCATGCCAAACATTAGAATTGCATTAAGAACTTTCTCTTCAGATGTTACTGTCAGATCCGGATGCTGCAAAATCCAAATATAGGTCAAGAAATTATAAGTTATATGACCTAATACTGCAAAATTATACCTACTGGGACAGACAATTTTGCTGATGAATAAATTATATCTAATCTAGCATTCAGGGGATTAGAAGAGAAATTTATTGTTTCAAATGAGAGAAGTTATATCTACAATTCTCATATAAAACAGCTAAGGCCTCCTCAGAATTTCATACGCAGAAATTCAATAAAATCATGTTTTTAAATTCAATGGCATGTATAGATAAGTAGATCTTCAATCCTTTATTGCTTATGCCACGCTACTAACAAAACTTTTCTGCTTTACATTAAGCCAATGTAGATCCATGATCTTTTGGATATTATGGGCATTACTTGAATTTACCAAAAAATGAGCATCATGACAAGAAACACACCTTAATGATATTGATTAATGTTGTCTCATCTAACAAAACAAAGTCAGTACTTGCACTGGTATAATAGTCAAAGTTCATGGAAATTCTCCTCTGCAATGATTCTTTAATAAGTCGGCACGATGGGATTGATGAAACCACTTGGACAAGTGGACATACAGAGTCCTGCAACAAAGTTCAACGGTTAGCTTCAAAGGCCACGGTATTATTAGTTGCCAAATTTGTCTGCTTCCTCCATTCAATTTGTGTGTAACAGAAAAACTTTGTTGTATGACCTTCACCCAATAGAAGAACTTCATCCCTGCATATAATATGTTGACGAGAAGTATCAATATCTTAGAGTTGATTACTATAAAATGTATCTCTTCTTTTGTTTTCACAACTCCGAAACCGCAACTCTCTTCTCCAAACAGTTAGTTCAAGTGGCATCCACAGGATAAATGATTCTAACTTCCAAATAAGTACTGATTTCCGTTGAGTGAAGATTACCAAACTACCTCTGAGAGACATTCTAAAAGCATTTTGCAGCATTCTTGTTGAAGAAAAGTCACTCCAAATTGATCAGCTAATAAAAGGAGTTGGAGCAACAAAGCACCAGAATCAATAACTTTATCATGCAATTGCCCATCATATAAACAGTCGAGCATAGCCCTGAAAGCTTCTGGTGGCACATCCCTTAAAGTAACCTCCGAGGACACGCTTTCACTCATTCCATTTGTGAACATCTGATAAAATAACGGGATCTTTAACTAATAGCTCAAATTGACAGTTGCAAGAATACATAACCACTAGGTAAAACACAGCATAGTTGTTACTTGCATAAATAGAAATTTATGATGCATAAAGATAAGACAAATACTTGTTTAAATTGCATTGCAAAGACACAAGTAGAACACAGGTCATTGAAGAAATTTACAACAGTATTGAGGTGTACATTAATTAGCCTCACAAAATTAAATTTGTAACAAGGCATGTTGATTCTGAATAACTTGATTTAATGCTAAACATGAAAATCGTTTTATTAACTAGATTGAATTTGTAGTCATTCCTTAGACCTCAGAAAGTCAAGTTGTTACCAGAAGATATACCTCCACTGTAGAAAAAATAATTTAAGAGACTTGTAACTCTTTCAAAGGTTTTGCTGAGTATATAGTTTTTCATTTACAAAATTAACTCTCTTATAATTAAGTTTAACTAAGTTAATACTTCCTCCATAAAAGTAGAAACTTATCTCTAAGCAAATAAATATTAATTCTTTGGATCTTAAAAACCACCCCCAAAGGGAGGAGATGGCAGCTAACATTAAATCTGACAAGATTGTGAAATTGGCTCACCCGAGCAAAGGGGATACTCCATAAGCTGAGAACAATTTTATGTGCTTGTGCAATGAGCCCATAACTCTCAATGTAGATGCTTACGTCACTGAACTGGCCTGTTAATTTCAATTGTCTCAGTTGATGAATGTTGATAGGAAGTGAGGGCAAAGTTGAACAATGAGGTCGGATAGATGGATAGGTTAGCTCCACATTCTTTCCCGTGTCCAACAACTTCTTATCTAGCTTTAAGCGTTCCATAGTCTCTTCACACTGCTTCACCAGTGGCATCACTTCAAACTGTACGCTTAAAGCCCTCAAAGAACAAAGTTGTTCCTGTGGAATCTACATGATACAAAGACGCAATCACCTTGAGAATATAAATATCAATAGGAATTTAACGGGTACAATACAACACATCAAATTAAATTAAAATCACCAGGAAAGAAGTAAGATAACCAGTTCGACAAAGTCACAAACTTACCATGGTGATAAAAAAATAAACATGAATATACACAGAAAACTGATGATCTCAATTTCCAGGTTTAACATCAACAATAACAAATATAAAACTAATAAGGTATTACCTGGGTCCAGCCCACGTAGATGTAGTGAAGCAGTGCATGGAAAAGCGGATACGGTACAGTGGGTATGTTGATGACAAATGAGGAGGAGCACACAGGAAAGTTTCCAGATGCAGCTAAAATTGCCTTATGAGAAGGAACGGGCTTCTGCTCTTCACCAACTATGAATAACACATCAGACAAGTCCCAACTCTCAAGGAAATTTTTGAGCCCCCATTTGTCATAATCCATGTGTTTGTAATTGAAAGAGTCTGCTGCATCAAGCTCATCCTCCACTTGATAATCACCAAAAACAACATGCTTCGAAAGGGGCATATGAGTGTGGGTTAAGGACAAAACATTTACATTTCTATACTTAACATGTTTATCCCAGCTGCTGAGGCCAATATACTGAACATTACAATTGGGACAAGAATCTAACCACTGGAAAACAACATCCTGAAAAGGGTATTTGCCATTGCCTATGCTAATCAAGCCATCGTAGATGCTGATCCAGTAACTCTGAAAGGAGGAGGAGCAACAAAGGCCAACCCCTGCGACATCGACAACAGCTTTTCCATTGACCTCAATTCTGAGTCGGCGATTCCTGTGACTCCCCAATATGATTGTGTAGTGAGGACTGCTATCTCTTTTATAATGGTAACCCTGGCTTCCCACATTCTCCCGGAAAACCAGGGTAACATCATTGCAGGCGAATGCTTCAAAGGCCACACAACCTCGACCTGCTTCCCGGAATTTCAAATCCTCTCTCCAGGCGCACTCAAATGGCGGCACGGTCAGAAACTTGGCCGACATGTTTATTCTTCGACACCGAACACTATCAACCAATATGCAATATTGTATGTTTAAAAATAGGGAATGGATGAGTAATGTAACTTTGGAGTATGAGAAGGAATGAGAACAGTTAAATACAATTTATAACAGATAGATATGTAAAACAAACATCACTATCTGAATAAAAGATAAATTGCCAGAAACAGGCTACTAGAAGCTTTCAGACTTGACCCCAAACAAATAATAAAGGCAGAAGAAACAAGGAAAATAGAAATAGCAGGAGTTGTTGGGTGGATGAATGGATCTCATTCTCAATCCTACGCCACATCCTTATCCAAACAAATACAAACTAAAAGCATGAAATATCTATGCTGACTAAGATCCTCGTAAGGAAAATGAACAAAAATGATTTCGGAAACATCACTGATTGTCATGTTGTGCGTATCTTTGCCTGATTGGACATGAGTAGGACCATCCTCGTCAGCTAATTGCTCGGTCTCAGCCTCGCCATTCATATTTCACATCAAAACTTTAATTATTAATTTGTTAAAACAAAAATTACCTTCCGTACTGCTAAATCGCCATGGACTTTTGTTATGGTGCCATGGCACCGTTGCGCGCGTAATCACCCTGCCTCTGCCTGTGGCTGTGGCTGTGCGTTGTGGATCATTTCCTAACCTCACACCCAAACCTATCCCCAACTGTTACCTCTTCACCTAGTATGTCCTGTCAGATCTCGATCATTTCATCTTTTCATAAATTAATTATCAACGCATTTTTCTTACCTATTAATTACTATTAATTACAAAGTGAAAACATATTTGTTAAGGCATGTGTTATTTTATTTAAATAATAAATAATAAAAATAAATGTAAATAATTCTTGTAATTTATTTTATACATAATTCTTTTATTAAAAATATTTATTTCATTTTTTAAATATGAATATATATATATATATATAAAGTTAAATTTAAAAAAATGTTTAAAAGATAAAACTAATAAAATAATTATTTTAATTTAAAAAACCATTATTTATTAAAAGGTAAAAATGAAAAATATGTTTATAAATTATATTGAAATAAATTTTAACTAAAATAAAATCATAAAATCTTTATAAATAAACATTATACTTTAGACTAGTGTAGAAAAACATTTTTTCCAACTGTAAATATTTGTTTTGTAAAATCTTTTTCCAATTCCTAGATTGTCTACCTTCATTATTAGAGTGTCTCTGCCAGAATACCAGTGGTGGATAGTCTTAATTTAGTGTTTAATGTGTTGGCATGTATTGAATCTAATGCATCTAGTATAACTTTAGTGAAGCTAGCACTATTCACAAGTCTTTTTTACGTTTAAGTGTGTTTCACGAAAGTTAGTTAAGATAGTTATGTTACTTTATTTAGGAATATGTAACGACAATTGTAATAATTAATAAAGAGTTGTAAGTTTAATGTATTTTGAGTTGCAAAAAGTTCGAGAATCTTTAAGTTGTAATCTTTGGTTCATAAATAAAAGTTCATTACTACTTCAATTGAATTGTATT
>Ga0099823_1001258_pt1 | contig 20426 bp, 7 predicted proteins | sample CowpearedBW_FD_76831 | JGI IMG/M metagenome (GOLD analysis project Ga0099823, IMG submission 76831) | Root nodule microbial communities of legume samples collected from California, USA - Cow pea red BW | ecosystem: Host-associated > Plants > Roots > Nodule | place: USA: California | collected...
AAAAAAAAAAAAAAAAAAAAAAACTCCCGCCATAGTTGCATTTGGTGACATGTTGCGTAGAAACAAAGACCTGCTACCAAAGCCAAAATCTTTAGTAATCTTCACAGTTATGTCTTCCTTCACACCCCAATGGGTAGTTGCAGAATCGCTTGAGGAGAAAAAGTACAGAGAAAAGGAAAAGAAGAAGAAGAAGCTTGCATTGTTTTAATTAATTATTTATTTTTTCTGTGACGAGAAACGATGAAAGGCAAAATGAAGAGTTCCAAACTGAAGTTGGGGATACCTGCACTTTCCTTCCTTTTCTCCCTTTTCTTCGTTGCTGGCTTCTTTGTATCTCCTCTCCTATTTCAGGTTTCTATATTGCTCTTTCTTTCTTGGGTTCTTGTGCTTTCATTATTCACTAGCAACGATTTCAGGATTTGGACGATGTGGGCTCAAAGTCAAGAATACTCCAAGAATCTGAGAAGAAAGTATATGAACCTGTTGAGCATGGTGAATCTGGGGAATCCTTTTTTGATTCAATCCCTTTTCAGGTGAATTCCCTTTGTTTTCTTTCCTCTGGGGTTGGATCAGTGGATTTTGGTTTAGTCATAATTTGATGTATGTTATCTGATGAATTTACCTGATTAAGGTTTTGATGATATGATAATGCATGATGGTTCATAATTCATATGTTTTTTAATGAATAAAATTTGGCCATTAATTACTGATGTTTCTGGATTATCATTAGTGCCTTTGTTCGTCAATTTTCCTGCACTTGTGACATCATTAACAATTTAGCAGTAACTCATCAGTTGTTGGAGGCACTTTTTCGGGAAAGGTTTTGTTAAAATCTCTTACAAAAATAGGAAGATACGTTAACTTGTTGGACATTGCAAATGTGAAGATATATCGGCTTTGTGGAATAGGATTAGCAATTGCTGGATTGTACATGGCGTTAGTAAAAGCCATCCAAGGTACATTTGATTAATTAACTCATCACTGGTTTAAAAGTGGATGGCATCTATTTGACATAAAGATTCCAAATAGAAATTGCTGTTTTATGTAGTTTGTACTCAATTCTGCTTATGATCGTCACTTCATTTGTTTCAGTGTGATTCCCTTTTTTTCTTTTGCAGATTTTAAGTTGGAGACCACGGTCACTTTACTTTCCAAACTTCACTAGTGTGGAAGCATGTGAGCAAATAATTGAAATGGCAAAGCCAAAACTTGAACCATCAAAACTGGCTTTGCGGACAGGAGAAACTGCTGAGAGCACAAAAGACACTAGAACAAGGTACTGTTTTGAGCAAACCCTTTTCCTATCATCTATTGTAATATATGTGGAGTAACTTTTTGGACCTCTCACAGTGAGAAAGATGGCCTAACATATGATACATGGATGGATGGATACGTGAATAGGAGAAAATACATCTCTGATACAAATTTACAGTTTGATACCTACACAGAATGCATATTTAAGTTTGTATGAAAATCCATAAAACATACTAAATATATAAGTGTATTGTGTAAATTCAAATTAAGAATATTTCTTCTAAAAATTACTGAAATAAAAATTATAAACTAATTTTTATTATTTACATATGTAACATTATCAATCTCATTGTTAAACAGTTCCCTCTTAAAGATACAGTGTTTCTATATTTTTATATCATACATATTTACATATTGCTCGTAGTTATATTGTAGATAAATGCTTTAGAAACCTCTTAACTCAATTTTTGGTAAATAACTTCTGATTTTGGAAGTTAAGAATGTTACATATGTTAGAGTAGATACACATTGAAGATGACGGTGAGACATTTGTGTTGCTGCCATATGCTAATTGTTCTCTGGCAACAGTTCAGGCACATTTATCAGCGCATCAGGAGACAAATCTGGCATCTTAGACATGTTAGAGAGGAAAATTGCTAAAGTTACAATGATACCAAGGAGCCATGGGGAAGTATGTCTCTTTCCTGAGTATTTTTTGCGACCTTCCACAGCACTGTAAGTGTTCATGTATGAGTAAAGCCGGAATGCTGTCACAATTTTGCAGAAATTCAATATATTGAAGTATGAGGTTGGCCAGAAATATGATTCTCATTATGATGCGTTCAACCCAGATGAATACGGCACTGTTAAGAGCCAAAGGGTATATTAAGTTCTTAATGAGTACAACTTGTCAAACACTTCGTTCGTATGTTTTCATAGGAATATGCAAGTATAAATTTATCATGTCATTTCAGCAATTCCCTTGTCTGCAGGATCTCTCTATGATGAGTATTCATTCTATATGGAAAACAATTTGTGGAACTTGCTCAGTAATGTTGGCTATATGTTTTATTCTTTTCTGAATGTGTGTCTTTGCTGGTTTATCATGCAGATGGCTTCCTTTCTGTTATACCTATCAAATGTTGAAGCAGGAGGAGAAACAATGTTCCCTTATGAGGTGGATTTGGAAATTAATTACTGTCACTAACTCTAATATATTACACTGTGAAATCTTGACTTGATTGTAAGCAGTCGTTTAAGTATTCAAATTTGCAGGGTGGTCTGCATATTGATACGGATTATGATTACCTAAAATGCATTGGTTTGAAGGTTAAACCACGACAGGGCGATGGACTTTTATTTTATTCACTGTTACCAAACGGGGAAATTGATAAGGTAATCTTTCATTTTCAGATGTATGAATATGATTGGTGTTACTTTTACAATACGCATGGACATAGAAATTTTCATTAAGCAAAAGGGAAATGAAATACATGCAAAAACTTAGAAATGTAGTAATTTTCAGAACTTAGTGCAAAGTGGTCATTTTGTTTGTCAAACCCACTTCTGGTTTTCTGGATATTTCTGCAGACTTCTCTTCATGGAAGTTGTCCAGTGATTAAGGGAGAGAAATGGGTGGCAACAAAGTGGATTGATGATAAAGAGCAATGAAATTCATATCTTCTAAATTTTTCAATATTTGTATTTTAATATGTAATGAATATTATAATTTGGTCATAGCTATGTTACTTTTGAATAAAAATATTGTTTATGTACACTGAATTACCTTAGTTTGTCTTATTTGTACAGTGTCTTTGTCATGACATGTCCCCTTTCTATAAATGTAATACCGATTTGATTTTATTTAATAAAAAGATTACCAGGATGTTATAATTCAAGTTAAATAATAAATTATTAGTAATAAAAGATGTGTATAGAAATTGCGTATTGAACACTCGTAAAAATATAACATGCATTGTTTAAAAATATGTAGTATAATGAATCTCACTTAAAATGAAGTAAAAGTTCTAAAGTAACTTGAACGTTAAAATGTCTTTATAAATACTTTAAAAAAACTAAAATTCTTGAAGCAAGTTATTACCTTTCAATCCAAAAACATAAATATATCTAAATTTCGTAAAAGTTACCAACAACTTTGTAACAACATTCGACTTTTTAGATTTTTTTCCTCATATTGTAAGCTTAAGAATAAATGTTTAAGGACCTGTCCCATAAAACACTAATTTCATAAACATTCACGACATTTGGAGTATTTATGTCATAAAATATAATTAAATATAGTGAATCAAGTTGTTTTTATTCTAATCCATATTTTTTCTCTTATACCATTTGCATTTTTAGTCTCTAATAGAAGATTAAAACCATATTATTTGTTTATACACCGAATAAGGTTTTCTACGAACTAAAATAAAAACAATAATATTTTCAAAACCTGAAAAACATTTAAGCTGCAAACAAAATAAAAATGGACCAAGACAAAATATCGATAAGGATTACATTCCGAGGAAATCCGTTTTCAATACCACTTGATGAAAAAGAAAGATTAAAAGAAATAAAAAAAACCGAAGTGGTGGGAGAGAAAGTTTTAACTTAATCTTGTCAAGTGAGATATTTACTTATTTATATATTATAAATTAAATGTTATTTGTATTGATGTAAGATTTCTAACACATTCGTCAAATAATATATTTATTAAGCATGAAAACAAAGATTAATTAATAGTTTCATAAAAAAAAATAATAGACCGAATAAATCATAAATTTTCGTAGTTTCTAATTTATAATCTTGATTAAAATTTTAAATTTAACTCAATCTTATATAAATAATTTTAAAATAAAATTGATTTTATCTATGAAATTTCCAACGTAAAAATGCAATGTCAATACAATAAGTAACACGAAAAATGAAAAGGATTAAAAAAAGATGAAGGTAAAACTAGAAAGTAAATAAAAGAATAGAATTAACGTACAAATATAACTTTACTTATTATTCTTATTACGAACCTTTTATTTTTTGAACTGCATAGCAAAGCTCAGGGTAGTAATTTCTAATAATTGAAATAGTTTCTTTTACTCAATTTTGATTTACTTTTATGTTAGTTTTCAATAAAAAAAATTATAAAACTGATTTTAAAATATTCTTATTCTCTCTCGTCTCCATTGTTGTTATTCATTATACTATTTTTTTAAATTACTTTACATATATTTTTGAATATAAAGAATATTTTTAAATTAGTTTAGTTTTAATTAATAGATTAATAGAGATAAGTGAAAGAGAGACGGAAGAGAGGACAAAGAGTGAGTGAGCTAAACGCAATGTCGTGCAGAGTGGGGAGGAGAAGTTTGTACACAGAAATATGAAGAGATCGAGCGTGTGTCACGCGCTACGTCGTCGTATGGATGAGAAAGATAGAGCGAGGGACGCGTGTGGGCAAGGAAGACAAAACAATAGAAAAAAGAAATAAGAAAAAGAGAAAGTGGCAATAAGACGCGCCGTGAGTGCAGAGTGAGAGACGAGCGAGTGAACCAAGCGAGTTGAGTTGCTCTCCGATCCCATCCACAATTCAACTGTTTTCCCCAAATTTCAAAACCCTAGCTTTCCCACTCGCGCTTTTACCCACTCGCGCCTCGTGATCTCCCGCTCTTTAAGGTTTTTCCCTTCTCCCTCTTCCCTTCTGCTTATCCCTCCCCTTTTTAATTTTCTGTGATTTTTTCTACCAAAGTTTTTTATGTTCTGTCAATGCTCACGTACTAAACCTACTTGCTCAAACACATGTAGGTTTTCTAATTCCATTCACTTCACGCACATTTCTCACATAAAAGTTCTAAATTCACTGAAAAAATATATACTTGTAGTCTAAGAAAAGTAGACCCACCCAAACCTACAAAGCTTGGGTAAAATGTGATTTCTCAACGAAGAGCTGGAAACTGCGTTTTGCTCTCTCAGTTGTCACTATCAAACTATACTCACTCAATGCGTCGTTTGTTTTCTGTCGAATGATGATTCTGTGCTCACTGGTAAACAAGTTTTTCAGTTTAGCTACAGCAGTAGCTGGCTTAGCTTCTTCTATTATCTATTTTCCTACGGGAATTTAGTGTTACTGGTGCTGTAGTTTGGATTGTTCGTTTAGTTGTGACTTTCTTGCGTAGTTGATTTGTTTCAACTCTTGTTCTCTAGTGTCATTGGGGTTGGGATTTAATATAATGGACTAGGCTCCCTCTGCGTGATTAACAATGTTTGAATTTCTACTGAAAGGGGGTGTTCACACTGAGTATTTCATGATATCTAAAGTAGTAATGTTTCAGAGGATAAAAAACAATTTCTTGTTCTATGATTTTGCACACTTCTTGGAAAGGGTGCCCAGACCTGGAAACATCTAGAACCTTTGTATTTTCTTACTTGTCTAAAGTCAATTTTTATTTTATAACACCAGTCCTTGAATTACCTGCAATCTCACTTGTGACATTGTTATCTGAGTTAGTTTAAGTTACCTACAATTTCACTTGTGACATGCTTATATTGCAATGTGTGCATCCCCTATCCTGTCAAGAATCACTGTAAATTTAATATTTGGATGACTGCATTTTTCTGTGATTAAAAAACTTTTTTATTTGTATTTTTCAGAGACAGGTAGCATCCAAAGTGCAATTTATAGTGTAGCAGGTATTCAGGAAGCAGTGCATGGTAGTGCCGTAAGTGAAAATATGGGTGATGCACTGAATGAAGTGCAGCACAGGGGTGGTGTACCCGATTCTTCTCCCAAGAGGGACATTGCATTATTTGAAGGAGACAAGGATTTTGAGCCGCACAATGGCATTGAATTTGAATCCCATGAAGCAGCATATTTATTTTATCAGGAATATGCCAAATCTATGGGATTCACTACTTCAATAAAAAACAGCAGACGCTCAAAGAAAACAAAAGAATTTATTGATGCTAAATTTGCATGCTCTAGGTATGGAGTTACGCCTGAGTCTGACAGTGGCAGCAGTCGAAGACCAAGCGTAAAGAAAACAGACTGCAAAGCTTGCATGCACGTGAAGAGAAAGCCAGATGGAAAATGGATCATTCACGAATTTATAAAGGAACATAATCATGAACTTTTACCAGCTTTGGCATATCATTTTCGGATTCATAGAAATGTGAAATTAGCTGAAAAGAATAATATTGATATCTTGCATGCTGTTAGTGAACGCACAAAAAAGATGTATGTTGAAATGTCAAGGCAATCTGGAGGCTGTCAAAACATCGGGTCTTATGTGAGTGATATAAACTATCAGTTTGACAGAGGCCAGTATTTGGCTTTGGAAGAGGGAGATGCCCAAATTATGCTTGAGTATTTTAAGCATGTGCAGAAGGAGAGTCCCAACTTCTTCTATTCTATAGATTTAAATGAAGAGCAGCGCTTAAGAAATCTATTTTGGATTGATGCAAAAAGTATCAATGATTATCTCAGCTTTAATGATGTGGTTTCATTTGATACCACTTACATAAAAAGCGATGACAAGTTGCCGTTTGCACCTTTTGTTGGAGTGAACCACCACTCGCAGCCTATTTTGCTTGGATGTGCATTGGTTGCTGATGAGACTAAACCGACATTTGTTTGGTTAATGAAGACATGGCTTAGAGCTATGGGTGGGCAAGCTCCCAAGGTTATAATCACCGATCAAGACAAAGCCTTGAAGGCAGCTATTGAAGAAGTCTTTCCGAATGTACGTCATTGTTTTTCTCTTTGCCACATACTAGAGAGGATACCAGAAAATCTCTCTTTTGTGATCAAACAACACAACAACTTCTTACAAAAATTTAACAAGTGCATTTTTAAATCATGGACAGATGAACAGTTTGACATGAGATGGTGGAAAATGGTCAGTATATGTGAACTCCAAGATGATATTTGGTTTCAGTCATTGTATGAGGACCGGAAAAAGTGGGTGCCGACTTACATGGGGGATACCTTTTTAGCTGGAATGTCTACACCTCAGCGCTCTGAAAGTACGAGCTCTTTCTTTGACAAATATATTCACAAGAAAATTACCCTTAAGGAGTTTGTAAAACAGTATGGGATAATTCTGCAGAATAGGTATGATGAAGAAGCCATTGCGGATTTTGAATCATTGCACAAGCAGCCAGCACTTAAATCTCCTTCACCTTGGGAAAAGCAAATGTCAACAATTTATACACATGCAATATTTAAGAAATTTCAAGTTGAAGTTCTGGGTGTAGCTGGTTGTCAATCTAGGATAGAGGTTGAAGATGGAACTCTTGCAAAGTTCATAGTTCAAGATTATGAGAAGGATGAAGAGTTTTTGGTAACTTGGAATGAAATGAGCTCAGAGGTCTCTTGCTTTTGTCGATTGTTTGAATATAAAGGTTTCCTCTGCAGGCATGCTTTGAGTGTTCTTCAACGTTGTGGTTGTTCAAGTGTTCCATCTCAGTATATCTTGAAGAGGTGGACGAAAGATGCCAAAATTAAGGAATCAATGGCTGATAGGACAAGAAGGATACAAACTAGGGTGCAGCGATATAATGACTTGTGTAAACGAGCTATCGATTTAAGTGAAGAAGGATCATTATCTGAAGAGAATTACAATGTTGTTTTTCGTGCACTTGTTGACGCCTTGAAGAACTGTGTGCTGGTGAATAATTCCAATAACAACGGTGCAGAAACTAGCAATAATGCCTATGGCCTTCGTGAAGCAGAAGAGAATCAGGGTCCTCTCGCTTTGAAACCAAATAAAAAGAGGAACGCAGCTAGGAAAAGAAAGGTCCGTTCTGATTTTTGTGGTTGATCTGCATATATGTTATTTTGGCTTTTGTGAAGATCGGGAAATTGATTTGAAAATCTCTTTTATAGGCACAATTAGAGCAGGATGTTATACTTGTTAATGCTCAAGATAGCCTGCAGCAAATGGTTTGTGTTATCTACGTTTCAATCCTGATCTATTTTAGTTTTTACAAATCCAGAGTGCATTTGATACGTTGAAAATTGTTATGCTTCTTGTAACTCGTGCTTTCATTCTTTTAGGATAATCTCAGCTCGGATGCAATGACCCTTAATGGATATTATGGTACCCAGCAGAATGTGCAAGGACTGGTATATTATACTTGTCGGTGAATAAATGATTACATATATATCCTGTACTTTAAGAGTCAATGCCATGATTAATAATTTTGGTTTTTGTAGCAGGTACAATTGAACTTAATGGAGCCGCCTCATGATGGTTACTATGTTAATCAACAGAGCATGCAAGGCCTGGTAAGTTGTCCTAATGATGATTATAATTTGCAGATACGAGTTTGTCATATATAATTGTATTTTAACAGAAGAAATATAAATTGATATTCGTATCTTCGTAGGGTCCTTTGAATTCCATGGCTCCAAGCCATGATGGGTTTTTTGGAACACAGCAAGGAATTCATGGACTGGTAGAGTACTTTTTTTTAATGCAATGTTGGGAAGTCAAATTACTCGATTAACTTCAACATGATGAAAGTTAGCTAATTTTTGTTGGATCATGTAGGGAGGGCAATTGGAATTTCGTCCAGCAACTACTTTTGGATATAGCCTTCAGGTTTGCGTACGAACTAGCCCATATACATACAGTACTATCTCCATATACTATGGAATAAAATAATTTATGCTTTGTTTTCACTGTCTTTATCACATAACCTTGATTGCAGGATGAACCTGATCCCCAGTTTCATGGCAACAGTTCAAGAAATACTTAGATTTTTTTCTCTTCACTGATATGATAGTTTCCTTAGAGGCCGTCAAGTTTCTATGTGGTGACTGAAAAGACGATTGGAGGAACATGGGCACTTCGTTGTCTTGATACAACAGTCTGTACATAGTTTCTTTAACTACATTAACAACTGAAGTTTTTGTTCACCTCACATCTTGACAACATTTCAGCATCCTGTATTGTACATTGAAGAAGTTGCCCATTATAATCTAGGTTAGGCATGAGCTCCAAAGTCTGTCTCCAATGAATATATGAATGAGGAAAAATCTCTTGCTTTCTGCCTTGTCTTTGTTTCTGATGGCACAAAAGTGGGGAAATCAACTGTTCTCAAATTGGAGTGAGAGGATGTCACGAAATCCCGTGCTAGTATGATGAGAAAGAAGATATTCAGTTTTACATTTGAGGTGTTGGCTTGTGATCGGAACAGTTACTTTTCATGATAACCAGAAGGTGTCCATTAGAACGATCTGTATAATCAGGTATACGTTTATATAGTGAACTTTTATGTCATAGCTTACTACTACAAGATCCTTTTCTGAATGTCGTTCTCACTATAGTAGTATTCATGTTGTATCTGTGGTGAATAGGATAATGTTAAAAAAAGTTTCTGCATTCTCCACCCTTTATTCTTAACCCTTCGAGAGAAAAGCTTTACGAGTTCCCTTGTATGTAGTAGAACGATTTTGTTATTTGTTCATCCACATTGGAACCATGTTAATACAGGAGAACTGATTCATCTAATATGGTTTATGTTTTGGAAGGATTTCGCCATAGTTTACGTGAAATGTGTAAGTGGTGTGTATCCAAAAATATAAGCCAAATGTGAACAAACAAATAAATGTAAATGTATTCGAGCTATATTACTAATAAAATTATATTGAAATATGGAAGTGATTAAAACTTGCTATCTTAAGAAATTTAATTAATAGAATCTTATTTTTAATCTCGATATTTTAATACTAGTTAAAATAGTTAAAGAACTTAGTTTTAATAGAGAATTAATTCAGGAAAAATAGATATTAATTTAATATAAAAAATTATAAAATATGAATATAATTAAGTAAAAAAAATATTTTATTTAAAAAAATTCAAGAAATAAATAACAACATGAAAGGGTGCACCTAACCAATTATTGTTCAAACAATTAATATAAAAACTATTGTTCAAGCGAATATGTGACACCATCTATTGATAACTGTGTATTTCTTTCAAAACCACCAACTAGCAGTGAGTGGGCATTGATTTATATGCAATAAATTTGCTTTCGTTTCTAAGCAGGAATGAAATAAATGCAATGTTTTCTCCTCTTAAAAGTTTCTACAAATAACAATTTGATTTTCCATGTCAGGCAAATTTCAAATTCTTAAAAAGAAATTATGAAATAAAAAAAAAAACATAATTATATTGACTTATTTAAAGTAATATACAATGAGATTTTGTCATTTTATATAAAAAATCATTGTAAACTTATGTGATGTGTAAAAAAAAGGAAGAAAAAGAATGAGATAAGGTATGATAAAGTGAAACTACAATAGGGAAATCCAACCCCTGGTGATATGTGATGTACTTTTTTAAATTTAAAATTTTAAAATTCATAAAATTAATATAAATATTAAATTTCCACTAATTATAAGAATAAAGTAATAAAAAAAAGGAGAAAATTTGTAGCTTATGTGTTTCCATAAAGATATTGCACAGTATAATCTAGGAATATAATGTTCAAGTTAATTTAAATATAAATATGTTGAAATAATTGTAAGGATAGAAAAGGAAAATAATTAATAATTTAAATGGCCGTTATAGATCAAGGCAACGGCTAGTTTTCCATGTGCCATTCTCTGAAGTAAAAGGAGGGTTTCATTGCGGGAAAACTAAACGTTACTTCATCTTATTCTTAGTTTAGTCGAATCTGAAACTCAGAAGTTCCGTGCATCTGAGAGAGTTCTGCGAATCTGAGAGTGAAAGTAAAGACTAAACAGGTAGTGTTCAAGAGTTGTGATGTGATGGAAGTTGGGTGCAACTCCGGCTCAGAGAATCACTCCCCCAATGCCTCTGCTCCTCCTCTTAATTCTCCTACCGCCTCCGTCAATTCCAAGATCGGAAAGGTAAGCTTTCAAACGTTTTCGTCTTCCATTTCGATATGCAAATCGGTTGTCTTTTTGTTTTTATAATTTTCTACATTCCTTGTTTCTGATTGGTGTTTACTGATTCAAAACACTAACCTGGTTGAGCCACTGATCCAAGACTAGTTCTTTGCGAAGCCCTAGTAACAGGGAGGGCCTTGTAGGTCGTAGAATTACCTAATATCCAGGTGGAAACTTACAATTTAGACTCCAGTAATTCCAGAGATCAGTGTTGTTTTAGAACTGATCTTAATGAGGAGTTTCTTTTATCCAGTATAATGTTTGAAATTGGGAGACTTAGGATGATCTGAAAGAACGAACCCTAGGGTTTGAAAATATCTAGCAAATTCATGTTAGAAACGACAATTACATCAATCAGGATAATTTAAGTGCCTAGTTAGATACGTGTTGCATTATCCTATCACTTCAAAATATATTTTTTTTTAACCAAAATCAGTTTTGCGAACATACACTAAGTAGCCGTGTGAAGTCATCTGTTAAAGAGGAGTAACGCCACCTTGGAAACTTGCTTCAATGAAGTAGTTTCATTTGAAGAAGTACGCACAGCTATCATCAAATAATTTGATAATTCAGGCTGATTATGACATTATTTTCTAGAAGAGTTCAATAAATAATTTTCATGTTTTGCAGCTCTATTTATTGATTTATTTGTTATTTATCTATTTGTACTGTAAATAAATTGTTTGGCTGAACTGTGTTTTCTTTTACTGAATGGTGCAGAATAAATTGAGCAGGGAGTCCGGTCAATCTATATCAAGTGCTCTTAACAAGTGCAAATCACAAATTAGAAAGCCTCCTCGTCGTAAAACTTCGCCTGTTAACTGGTTCCCACGCAAAAAAGGGGATACCTACATGAATAGGAAAATTAAGATGCTTCAGGTTTTGCAATAAACACATATATTTGTTACTAATAGTATTTCGTTTATTATTTCTGAATTCCTATGCTAACACACATTTGACCTTTTCAGGAAGTAGATGGTATAAATTTGACGCTTGATCAGACTCTAGGCAGTTCTAACCCACATTATTCAAGAGTGCTGAGAGAGAAAATGGCAGCTAGAGAAGCGGCGCATAAGGCAATGGAGACCCGAAGAGCTGCATTAGTGGAAGCCTCTTGGTGTCGTATTTTACGTTCTGCCAGGTAAAATTTTTCTGCAAGCTGTAGTTAGCGTTGCTGAATTCTAATTTGTATACTGTATTTTAAGTGGTGCCAGGTAAAGTTTTCGGGAAACAGCCTTGCTGATCATTGTCGATATCTAATTTTATATTGGGTTTAATGTCTGTTTTTGGTATTGTTGTTTTCAGGATTCCTAGTGATGAGGCCGAGGCTCAACTCTTAAAGGCAGAAAAAAGTGCGGAAGAAGCTTTTGGGACAGCCCAGGCCATGGGTGTTATTATGTTTGACTTGCCAAACTGCCCTAGGAAGCTTTGCCAAACAGAGACATCCTCTGTTCATGGAGAAGGGTCACATACCCATGGTGTTACTGCATCTTTTGAAACTGCCTTTGAGGTGGACAGAGAAGTGGCTGCCGCAGTCAAAACTGCACTTATTAGGCTTGCAAAGTGCACTTCATTTAGTAAAGGTGAATTCAAAGAACTGCTAAGAAAAATTAGTGAAAACCCAGATACGGGTGAAAGTAATCAGGACCTGGCTGAGTTCTCTTCAGAGTATGAATCTGAGTCCGGGACAGAGTTTGATTCAGCCTCTCAAAAGAGTGACTTGAACTCCCCAGAGTTAGATTCCAAGAAGCCTTTTCTTGGGAAAAGCAGGGGGAGGAGGAGACAGTCTCTTGAGAACAGAATAAAACTCTTGGATATGATGATAGAGAGGTTAAAATGTTTTCAAGAAGATGAACTTTCTTCTCTTGCCACCATAGTTGCAACTTATGGTTTGAATGCTTCCTTGGCTGAAGTGCAGAATGCCAAACTGCTCAATCTAGACTCTTCAACTGAGTATTCATCCTCTTCAGCGACTAATTTTCCAGCGAGAAGAATGTCATCGGTGGTATTGGGAAAGTTAGCCTTGGATGTGACAAGAAAGAAGCAAATTGGGCCAGAAGTACCAAGCCTAGATAAGTTTTTAGTTAAGCACGTGACAAAACTTGAAAGAGAGGTTTGGGAAGCCAAACAGGCCCGAAAGATTGAGACAGAACCAGTCAGGGATAGCTCTCGTAGTTCTGTTGATGAAACTCCAGCAGAGAATGTACCTGATTTGGGAAGTATTCTAGTGAAGAGTTATTCAAAATTAGAGAAAGACATCAAGGATGCAAAAATTAAGTCCGGAAAGGAGATGTCAACAGTTCTAAACAGCATGCCAAACAGGCAAAAGGATCAAATAGAAGTACCAAGCTTAGATAAGGTCTTAGTGAAACATGTCTCAAGACTTGAAAAGGAAGTCCAAGAAGCAAAAAACAGAAGAATCAACGAGAATAAAAGTTTGAAGAAAGAAGTTTATCCAGATACATCAGGTGAACTGGATTCAACTTTCTATTCTGATGAAACATTGTATAAGAAAGAAAACATAAATTCGAATATAGGGTTCAATTCAGGGGAAAACAAAGATGGGTTGGAGAAAATACTGGTACGGCCAGTGCACAGATTGGAAAGAGAGAAGCTGCATGCTTTGTCATTGGGAAGCCGCGAAAACTACAAACAAAAAATGAATCATGAGGCAACAAATGTTCCAGATTGTGAGAGCTTGGATAAAGTTTTAGTAAAGCACGTCTCTAGACTAGAGAAGGAGAAAACAAGGAGCAATCTGGAGGAAGAATGGGGCCAAGTTAAGAAAAGCCACAGAAACATCCATTTAGAAACAAATGAAGGCGGTCTGGATCAGGTGTTGGTTAAGCATAAATCCAGACTGGAGCAAGAAAAGATGGTTGCTGCACAGCAGCCAGAGGCCTCAGTTAGTCGTTCAATGACTCGTCGTGAAGCAAAGGAGAGAGAGTTGCAAGAAACATGGGGAGGATTGAGCTTAGGAAACGTCCATTTGGAAACATATGAAGGTGGTCTGAACCAAGTGTCGGTAAAAAATAAATCCAGACTTGAGGGAGAAAAGATGGTTGCTGCTCAGCAGCCAGAGAACTCGGTTAGTCTTTCAGTGTCTCGTCGTGAAGCAAGGGAGAGAGAGTTGCAAGAAGCTTGGGGAGGACTGAGCCTAGGAAACTCCATTAAACCTCGTGTCTCTAAGCTTGAACGAGAAAAGGTTAGTCCTATCTAGTGATGTAACTCTAAATTCCTTTCATGCTTTTTCATTTTTACATTGACAGTTGCAAAAAGTTATTGACTCTGCCCAATCTGCTTTGCTTGGTAATTTTTAGGCTGCCTGGATTAAAGCCGAAGAGGAGGAACAGAAGCAAGCAATGAAAACATTTTGATTGCAATATTTCGTATAATTCATTCATCCTTGTTGATAAAAATGTGCTAATACTTCATGTATTTGGCAATTGTACTTCAGCTTCCGACATGTTGTTTGATCCATCTCATAGTCGTCCCTTTTGTTTGATTTCATCCTCTGCATTGACAGAGAAGTCAACAAAATTATAAAAAATGTGAGCAACTTAGTCAATATTTTGTCCCAGGATTTTGTAAGTCTGTCCTGTATTAAATATGGCAATGCAGAAATATTGTCTTTACACAATTATTTGAAAAGGAGCCAACTAAAAGTATGTTTTGAATTTTTATGACTCTGATTATTTGATCAATGGAAAGCAGAAAATGAAAAAAAAGAAGAAAGAAAGATAGGATTAGAATCTTGTCTATCTTTTTCTTCAAAAAATTTACTATTTTAATATAGTTTCTTCAAAAAGATTATTAAAGTGGACTTATAAATATTACAAATTTGAGTTAATTTTACTTAAGAAATACGATTTCAACATTTTAATACAGGACCTGTGTTTGATATTATACGATATTCGTAATTAAATTGTGAGTAGCTTTTACTTCTTTTTCTTTTAATTTCACTATCTCTATTATTTTTTTCTTCTTCTTTATAGCAGAGTTGTGTTGATGAATATCACTTTAAATAAAAAAAATTATATGTCGTATATATTAAATACGATTTTCATATTCTGTAAAAAAAATCAAAAGATTGAAATAATTGTAAAACGTATTTTTTTTATAAAAAAAAATAAGAGAACAAAAAGTCCTATTTTTGAAGCTGGACTTTACAATTTTATAATCTTTTTGTCATTTGACCATTCTAATATTTTTTTTTCTTAGAAATTATGTATTGCAAAATTTTGCTAATTTTTTTCTCCATTCCAAGGAAACCATCTCACTACCACCCATTTATTATATATTTTAGTATTATTTCATCTAGATAAAAATTATTAATTATATAGAGGATAGTTCTAGAACGGTCGGTGAGGTGGCATGGGAGATTATTTAAATTCCAGGTCACAGCATTGACAGTGATAAAAAAAAAAGCTTCATAATTAAGCTACCTTCACTTCACTCCTTTCTTCTCACTTTCATCAATCCATTGTTTGTTCTGTGTTTTTCCGATCATAACAGAACAGCCATGGGAGGAGGCAATGGCCAGAAATCCAAGATGGCGCGTGAGAGAAACATGGAGAAAAGTAAATCCTCCAAAGGTATTTCTTCATTTTTTTCTCTTCAAATTCTCGTTGTTTCCTTCTCTCCTTTTAGATCTGTCTTTCTATTTTCTGATTCTGTAGGAAGCCAGTTAGAGACCAACAAGAAGGCCATGAACATCCAGGTACCTACTCCCTTCACCCCCACCCAATCCCATTCTTTCTTTCTTTATTTTTTTTTTCTATTTCAATTCACTTTTCTAGTAGATACAATCATGATTATGATAAGCTTAAGGACTTTGGTTCTGCAAATTGTGTCCCTAATTGCCTCGCCTAATCATATCTGCTTATTCTACTCTACTTTATTTGTCCTCACTCTCTGAAATTTGTTTGGTACTTGTTCAAATTAAACTTGAACCAAGTGTTGTGGACTCGGTCTCATTGAAGCATTTGGAAGTAGCTTTGCATAACACTAAAATAAAGTCTTGTATTTGTTCCAAATCCACCCCTGAATTGAATTTTATGTTTGTTTGATGAAGAGAGTAAGACAGAACACGTTTTTCGAATCACATAACCAACACAATTTTGATTGCAAATTTCTGAACTGTTAAAACAAATTTTTTTATCATCTGCTGTCCAAACAAAAACAGCATTCACCTTTGGTTAAAATCGACTCTACAAAATTAATTCTACATGTGTATATACAAACATGCACTCAAGTAGCTTAATATATTTCCACAAGAGTGAGTGTTTATAAAAAAAGGTGTGTTAGGAGTATTCTCTTTTGTAGACAAATTATTGAATCCGTTTACCTGTGTGATGACTTCTGTGGGCGGTGTTGTTGGTGGCTGTTGAAATTGATGAATCTCGGGGACAATGGGTAACGAGTGCAGTGCAAGGTGTGCATGCAGACATTCATTTGTACCACTTCAGAGGTTAAGTGCCGGGAACATGCTGAAGCCAAGCATCCCAAGGCTGATCTCTATGCCTGTTTTCCGCATCTTAAAAAGTAACCATTTCATTTTGTACAACATGCCTATGTAATACTGCCTTCACCTACCATATTATGTTAACCAAACTATCCATAACAAAAATTTCTCAATGCCAATGTCAAATGTCAGCTAATTCTAAATTAATCTTAGATTAAGATTATGAATGAGTTATGATTTCCTCACTACTTTTCTCTTCTTCTTTTCTTTTTCCTGGTCTTATTACATCTCGTTGTCAAAGATTTCAATTGTTTATTTTTTTATATGTCATCTCTGTGGATCTTTACTTTCATGAGATGCTCACCAGTCTTATTAATTTGGTTTGATGTCGGATGAAGGTAAAATTAAATATGAACACGTGATCCACATCCAAATCAAACACACAATTATTTCCTCTATGAATTTGTGTACTTGCTGGTGGGTGGGAGACTGACAGGGATGGGTAAGAATACCTCTTGAACAGTTTCTTAAGAGCATAAGAGTATCTTCACCCTAATTGTATAATTTGGGTTATTACAGCTGTGTTTTGTTCCTGTTTTTTTTAACTAATAGAAAGAGAAGATTCATAGTTCCTTTCAATTGATATCTTATTTAACTGAGTGAAAAGTAGTCAATACTTGTAAACTTTGTGTAAGTCCTCTAAAAGAATTAAGAACCTAAATAAGTGTTTTGTATTATGAAATGGATAAAAATAGGAATTATGAAAAAAATGTAAAATAAAAAAAAATATATATAAATGTCTTTTAGATGTTACAATGAATATAAATAATAGAGAATTAAAATTAAAATTAAAATATGAAATAAATTCCCCTCTATTTTTTACTTTATTTTCAATCAGTTATTTTCCCTTTTATTAATATTCCTCACATCTCATTAGATTTCTTTACCCGAGGCAATCTTCTCACTGAACAGAAGCATAACTCGCCTATTCATAGCTTTTTCCTCCGTTCATTTCTTCTGTAAGTCGCATAAAATTTTCACCAAAATTCCAATATAATAAATTGAATCATTATAAATTAGTCTTCAAAGTAATCCTCAATTACCAATCTCACTTCATGTTTTGTAGACATTTTATTCTCAATAGGTTTCTTTTGAGAAGCTGTTTGCATTGTGACTGATTCCTTTTTTTTTTCTTGGTTCATTTTTCATTCAAATACTTTGAAGTGTCAACCAAAAATCAAATTTAATAAACGAAAAATAAAATATACTATTCAAAGTAAATAATTTTATCATCAAGCTGTTTTTTCTTTCTATTATTTCTTTATATTTTTATTTGACAAATTAAATAGTAGCTTTTGTCGTTTCCTCTTGTTCTTTTAGAACCAAAAACTATTCAGAATGTGAAGTCTTTTCATGTCCTGCTACATTTGAATTTTTTCTTTTCGTGAAGTGGCAGGTATAAATGATTTCTTTTACCACGACAAAAGAAAATGGTGTTTGAAGATTCTTTTCACCTTCTAATCTATTCCAATATCCTTTCCCTGTTCGAGAGAGATCACTGAAGATCTTACATGTGAATTCTTATTTTTTTCAATTTTAACTCTCCACCTCAAAATCAAAAGATTTTTTAATTTATAACATTATTTCTTCTTTTTATTGCAAAAACGAACTCCTCGTTTTAAACTATTCAAACTTATGGTATAATCACAAGTGTTTGTGATTTTTCATTTTTCGCAAATGATTTCTCTTTCAAACTTTTCCATTATCAATTATATTGAATCTGATGGTTCATTAACTCTCCTTCGTGTTGTGTTTGGATCCGTTAATGTATTTTTATATTATTGATTACAAAACTTAATAATACTTCTCATTATAACAATAATAACAACATTCTCCAATGAATAATGATAATATTATAATTGTAATAGTAATAATGCTAATAAACATATAATAACAACATTAATAATAAATTATAATTTTCTAATTTTAAATAATAAAATTAATTTTATTTTAACATTATTTCTCTAATTTACATTTAAATTTACATCACATTTATTATGAAGAATGAAATTGGAATCATATAATTTAATCTATTAAAATTAAAAATAAGATAAATTTTACTAATTATATCATACATAATTTTTCATAAACTTTTCATTCAATTTAACTTAAATCACATTATTTTTTTCTTAATTCAAACAATACTCTTTACCTATAAATCAATTCAAATCTAGTCTCCAAAATTTACACCCTAATCCATACACACCATATCAAACCGAAATTAAATTGTGTCCCATGCTTAGAATTGTCGTATTTAAACCAATAGGATTGAATAAGGGTAGCTAGAAATGTTAAAAGTAACAATAACACAATAACGTGAATCATTGAATTCGAACTGCGCACGGTGCGTTTTGTTCTCCTACTGTAGAAATTTTGCAAGTTGAACACACCAAACGTTTGAATCATGAAATAGTAGATGCATGTTCAGAAAGAAAGAAAGCTAATTAAAAACAGTACCAAAAGAGGAATAGTCCAATCTAACCAATGCAGAGTGGCATTGAAATTTGAAACACAGCATCCGAAGCTGACCCCTTCTTCATTATCCACAGTAAAAGACACAAAGTCCACAACTTTCATTCCAATTTAGTGGAGATGTTAGGTGGGAAGAAGACACTAATCAGTCATCACGTTTATGGCCATGTCCACAATTTCAGACAGGTTAGTTCTCAGTGCTCCGTTCTGTCCTGCAGTCAATACTGTTTCCTTCTCAAGTAACCATAAACCATGTAACAAGTAACACCAACAAAACAATGAATAATGATGATAACAATAAGTGCTTCTAACTCGCAAGTCACCAAGTTCCATAGATGGGGTGGGGTACCCCACAGAACGCGCTTAGAAGACTCTATCTCACCACTTACTCCACTCAAATCTCACACAACCAATGCGTGACTTTTCCACTCATCATCCCCCATTTGAACCATAATATAATAATTTGACCATGACTCACTCTTCTTTTTCCAACCACTGCCAACTTGGTCCACTTTTTTCTTCTCTTCTCTCTTCTTTAGTCCTTGCCCTTCACCTTTTTTTCCTTCTTCTTTCCAAAGTCTACATCTTTCTCTCTTACTTTCTCTCATTCAACCAAAAGATTGCTCACAAAGGAGGAATAATGGCAGTGACACCTTTCATTTCCCTCTCTTTCTTCTTTCTCTTTCTCCATTACCCTCTCCTATCCCTCTCAACCAATCCGGAAGGTATGCCCTACTGCTTCGTTTTTCTCAGTTGTGGATGCTCAATTTCGTTTCTCAACAGTTAATGGAACTTAATCTTCAAAGCTCTTCTTCTTATGGCTAGATCATGTGCTGTTTTGTTTCAATTGTTTGGTTTTCCTTTTTTTCTAATTTTTGTTTTGGGAATGGACATACTTAGTTGCATATTGTGTTTCCAAAACTACCAATTTTCTTTGGCCTCTTCTTAGCTAGAAAACGGGCTTGGTTTGGTCTCAATAGTTTGATTTGATCCAAATTACTGTGTAGGGAATGCTCTGCATGCTTTGAGAAGCAGGCTTTCTGATCCCAACAATGTGTTGCAGAGTTGGGACCCAACACTGGTTAATCCCTGTACTTGGTTCCATGTTACCTGTGACTCCAACAATCATGTGATTCGCTTGTAAGAATCCCTTTGTCCTTTTCTTTTCTTTCTGTTTGTTTATTCTGCAGATATAGGTTTTTTTCTTTTGCCTGTGACTCCATTCATCATGTTTTTTTTTTTTTTTTTTTTTTTGTTTTTTTTTTT
>Ga0099823_1001259_pt1 | contig 20425 bp, 6 predicted proteins | sample CowpearedBW_FD_76831 | JGI IMG/M metagenome (GOLD analysis project Ga0099823, IMG submission 76831) | Root nodule microbial communities of legume samples collected from California, USA - Cow pea red BW | ecosystem: Host-associated > Plants > Roots > Nodule | place: USA: California | collected...
AAACAGAGGGTATTGAAGTAGAACCAACAAACACTTTTGTCTGATTCCCACATCAAATAGCTCAACCCCACGTTTTTATTTTGAAAAACGCGTAAAATGCTAGAAGCTGCTTTATGCTAATTCCTATGAATAAATTTTTGTTCAATCTTATCCTTCATTCCATACAGATTTTAAGTTCAATCAATTCATCACGAGTACTTCATAAACTTTTGCCACGCGTTTCAATCTTTTTATTTAACCAAATAGTAATTTATTAAAAACTGATTTTTTTTTTCATCGATTCAAATAAGTTTATGATAAACATCATTGCAATTACATAGAAATTTTATTAAACCCTAAACTTCTTTTAATCTTATAAAAAAATCCATGATTTGAAATCATTCCATGAATCTTCTTTCAATATATACTTAATTTGGACACTGAAATTATTATTATCGGAAAACTTCCTCTTGAATTTCAAATTCAATTAATTAATATCATATTTAATACAACACAATTTTTTAATAATGATGGAAACATTCACTATTATCTTTAATGGATTTGTTTATACAATTGCTTAAATTTTGAAAGCGTTAATGTAATTGACAAAACAACTGCCATAGTTAAGCATTACTACCAAGTATAAAGATTAAATAATAATTTGTATGATTAATTATCAATGATGTTTAATTAATAAAATAATTAAGATACAGTGTACGTCTATTTTTTATTTCTTTTGTAAGAAAATGTATACGGTTGTGTTGTGCACAGTGAACGGTCACTGTCCCACACGTAGAAATTGAACCGAATACAAAGTTGAGCTATAAGTATAAGAAATAGCTTCTAAATGGATTTGCATTTGTGTTCAAATTTTGACCAAAAAATTTCTTACTCACTCCTCACACCAAGAGCAGCGACAAACCCTCTCTTTTGGTTCCTCAATCAAGTAATGTTAACTGCTTCCGATTCTTTTTCATTTTGGCGCTTGCAATTGAATTTGATGCATTTTACTTTTGCCATCGGTGATTTCGTTTCTACTATCTGTGCTCTTAATTTGAACAAATGCCTTTGTTTCTGTTCGCGTTTCGGATTTAGCTGAATCTGAATATTTATTTGCTCAATACTGATAGAAATATCTATGCAGTATGCTTAAATGATAGTACCCCTAAATTTAAGATAGGGTCTGTTTGGTTCAGAAACAAGAACTTTTTGAGAGTGTTTTATACTGTGGAAACGAGTGTTGGGAAATTGATGGCGAGTACGTCGATTCAATATTCCACAATCTGTGTTCTGTTTGGAAAAATCTGCCAGGCAAACGAGTGTTGAAGGAGAAAATGAATTGTTGGGACAACTTGTTATGAACAGCGAATAAAACCAATAACCACAACCATCCAATGTTAGAAGAATATTCAAAGATTCATTTCTCTTTGAATTAGAATAATGCGTTTGTTATCGGTGGTGCTGTGTTTATTCCCCTTATTTTTCTAATATATTTTAAGAAGATAATGTTGAAAGATGTGTGTATTTTTTGTGTGTTCAAAGCTTGAAAAGCATTCAGCAATTATAACTAAAGAGTATGGGATTATGCTGCACACACCGGGAAAAGGGGTTAGTTTCGGCCACATAAGTTTTAGGAATATATTGATTCTGTAGTCTACTTGAAAATCAACTTGTTTTTTCCCCCTATGGTATATTGACCAAAATACATTGAAAAACCACCAGAAACTGGGAAAATTTAATGATTCTTCTTCACTAATTGAGTGTGGAACAGAAAACTTTACTTTAATGTGTTGTGCTTATTTCAGTTAATCGCTTTCAAAAAAACACTTTTTGTTAAAAGATATTTAAAAAGATAAAAGCTTTCTCAAATGATACTTTTCCTACTATTATTTAAACTAGTACCCGATTCGAATGTCTCTGTGTGCTTTTACATAATTAAATATATGCAGTATTAGTTATTCTACAGAATTTCACAATAATCAATTTCCTTACTTTTTAATTAAATATTATTCTTTAATATATTTTCAAACTAACTGTTGACTTGTTCCAAGTCAAAGTAATGTATATTTTGAAAAGGTGATATTATTTTCATAAAATTATTTAAAATTAATATGTTTATAGTTATTTTTAATACGTTGTAATAATGTTATGTTTTAACGTTTACCTGTTTTAGTAATATTTTCTGGATTTAAATTAAGAAAATATTTGGCTTTACAAAATTGATTTTATTGGAAAATAAGTTTAAGTCTTATTTTTACAAAATAGAATATATATATATATATATATATATATATATATATATATATATTATAAATTAAACTTTTTCTTTTTTTTATGTGAAAATTTTAATACCATCTTCACAGACTTAATAGGTAAAACTTATTTCTTGATCTAAGATTTGTAGCACTCTTTGAGGCATGTATATATTATATGTAAAAATAGACATTTTTAAGTAGTTTAATAGTAATTTGATAGCAACTACAATTCTTGTTAGAATAAATTTATTTTATATTAAAGGATGAACTTGAGCGTTCATCCTAAAAAAAGAAGATTGCCGTCACTTATATAATAATTAAATAATAATTAAACTTAATAGCTTAAAAGCTGTAAGTTTTTAAATTAAATAAACCCAGCAAATAGAATCAAATCCATCGTTACAATTCACGTTTTTTTAATTTGAAAAATGAGGAAGACAACTGTAGATATACTTATTTCTTTCGGTAGATTTAATTATTATTTCTTCTGATAACATATACCTTTGAATGAATGGTGGTGAGTAATTGAATTTTGTAAGAATTATATTAAACGTTATAAATACTCTCCATTTTGAAGGCAAACACACTACGAATATATCACTGATTTGATTTGTGTCGATTTGGATCGCTCCTAAACAGTGGTGGTGCACACAATAGTGTTTGTACCTTCCTCTTTCTTTGGGCACGCGTGTTGTTTTTGATTCGTGAACCCAAACTCCATTATTGTTGTCACGAACAAAACACGACCACTATATCTTCAATTCTATCAGCAACACCCTCACAGTTTTATTATATACTATATTTTATTTTCTCTCTGGTCCATAACACATGGTTGAATACGCTTCCAGAAACAACCTTAGCCACCATCATCAAGGTTTTGGCATGGAGGCTCACTCCATAGATGGTGTTTCTTCACAAACTGACTCCAAATTCTACGATGATGATGGTCATGTTAAACGAACAGGTACCCGTTTGATTTAATCAATTTGGACTTTGTTTTATTTGATTGTGGTGATAATTTACATATTGTATGATATAATATTTGATGGGTTGGTTATTTTGATTATGAGATAGGGACCGTTTGGACTACAAGCTCCCACATAATAACAGCAGTGGTGGGTTCGGGAGTGTTGTCTTTAGCATGGGCCATGGCTCAAATGGGTTGGGTTGTTGGGCCTGCCGTTATGATCTTCTTCAGTGTTGTTACGCTTTATACGTCGGCGCTTCTCGCTGATTGTTATCGCAGTGGTGATCCCGTTTCTGGGAAGAGAAACTATACTTTCATGGATGCGGTTCAAACCATTCTTGGTAACAAAAATTCACATTTATTATGAGTAATTGTACCATTATTATCATATGCCTTCTTTTTCAAAATATTTAAATATGAAAAGACAAATCGTGTTGTACTTTCTACTCCCCTAACCATTAATTTATGATCGTATTCTTATAAACATTTTTATTTTTCAAATTTTTTAAAAATATGATTTTTTTTGTATGTGACATGATGTTTTACTGTACTGAGTAATGATATTTGAACATTTTATATCACTGTTGGCACTTATAATCCTTTTTATTTCTTTTCTGTCATAATATTACTTATATTTTTCTCATCTTTTCTCAATAAGTCCTGACTGAAAATTGGTTTCACATATATTTTCTTTCTTTGGTAATCATGACCCTTCCTTTCTGACTATACCAGCATGATTGATTGCTTGTTGACTTGAAGTTTCAAAGGCACACGTTTGTTGGTTGAATTTGTTGAAATATTTTATGTGGATGAAGATTTTTCTATATCAATTTCGTAATTTGACTGATTGTCTCATTATATATTATTCTATCTTTTTTTCTTGTTTTAGTATACACTCTCTCACACACAAACATGAAATTAGAACATACACCTTAAAGTCGAAAGGAGAACCTTGTGCTGTCATTATTGACTTGTAGTAGTTCAAATAATATTTGACTTTTCAAAATGCCAAAAATAAGGTGAATTGTTATCATCGATTTTGCAGGCCGGCGCCATGATCTGTTTTGTGGGATAGTTCAGTACGCAAATCTTTACGGCACCGCTGTAGGATACACAATTGCAGCTTCTATTAGCATGATGTGAGTCAGCACTTACATTATCTTCAAATCATAAATCATTGAAATTTATCTTATTCACCAAAGGTATCTACTAAAGAATTTTATTTTCAAATGATCTCGAGATTCAAGTTTTCACAGATTTAACAAAAATAAAAGCTAAATTTATAGACACGTTCGAATTTTCATATACAAATTGACCATTTTCTTCATGCTATCTAATGAGGCTATTCAGAGGGTCAAATAATTTTCATGTTATCATTGATAGATTTCAAATATGAATATTGAATTACAAATAACTTTTAAATAAGATTTGAACAAATATATATTTTAATTTAATTCTACTTTGGTTGAATATTTTAAATTAATTCTACAAAGGCTAAAGTTACAATTTTTTTATTGTATGTATTTAAAACATTATGATTTATTAATTAATATACACGTGTTTATTAATAAAGTATTTTTGTGCAAAAGTATGATAGATATAAAAGAAGATAGGATTGAATTATGAGTCGAAAATTTTTGTAATTTTTGCAAAGTTATATATGATAGAGTGATAATAGATACAATAGACAGAATTTTTAATGTGGCAGTCTATGAAAATTATTTATAAAAATTCATCTTTTTAAAAACTTCTTTCCTTGTTATGGGTAGATTTAGTAACATACAATTTAAACGAGTTTAAGGTAAAGAAATAATTTATATTTTAGATTATTTATTACACTTATTTGTTTATAAATGCAGTTCTTGATCAAATTCTATTAGTTAAACTAACATTTTGAAGTTAAAAAAAAATATTAATTAAAAATTCAATCACTTCTAACTAGATAACCTAAATATTGTTTGAATAGACACCTTTTAAAAATCTAGAGTATCTCTTGAGAATGCAACCATTATTAATTAAAAAAACTTTAGTATTGTTTGAAATATATTCACTCTTAACTAAGACTTAAGTATTTTTTTTTTTAAATGCTTATACTTATAGCTAAGGGATTTTAAAAAGAAAGGAATGATCTTAATTATCATAGGATTTAGCTACTAAAACGAGAATTAACGTTACTTCACGAATACAACATTAAAACTCTCTTCTAGTAGGCTAAAAGAACACAAACAGTGTTTTAGTAAAACTTGTGGTAGAGAAAGCTTTGAGAAACAATATTAACAACATCTTGAGAACTCCTTATCACTTGTTCTTTTTGTCAATTTAGAAGTCTCTTTATATAGAGAGTTAAGAAAAGAGTTCTTCTTGTCGAGAAGTTTCACTTTAGAGATGTAGCTAAGCATTAAAGTTATTTCATGCATCATTAATATTTTTAAAGGGTGGGTAAAAAATTTAAATTTTAAGATCTAATCGATATTAAATCCAAATTTATAACTTTTAAGTCCATTTAAATGGATTTATATCAAATTCAAATATATTTTTTTGGGTTTTAAATATCATCATTGGATTTAGATTGAATTAATTTATGGATTTTGAAAATTCAAATAAAGGTACGTCTAAGTTGAACCAATGTAGTTGAGGATCAGGTCAACCGAAATTAGCCTAGGTCTAAAGTCAAGTGAAGTCAACTTGGGGGCAAGCGTTGAGTTGAGTCCACCCAAAATGAAGATCAAGCCAAATCAACCTAGGAAGAGTTAAGTTTGCGTATGCTGAAGCTCGAGTTGAGTTGGTTTCGGTCAAAGGTTGAGTTGAGTCACTTTTGACTAAAGGTCAAGTTGAAGGTCAAGTCAAGTCGACTCCAGCCAAAGGGTGAAGGTTGAATAGAGTTAGCCCTAGTTGAATGTCAATTCGAGTTGATCATAGTCGACTGTCAAGTCTAGTTGACCCTAGTTAAAGTCAAGTCGAGTTAAACCACCCAATAGAAGGTCAAGTTGAGTTGGTCTTGGCCGAAGATCATGCCGAGTCAACCCTGGTTAAAGGTCATGTGAAGTTAGTCCCGACCGAAGGTCAAGTCGACTCAGCCCCATCCAAAAGTCAAGCTGAATCAACCCTGACCTAAGGTTGGCCTAAGTTGGCCAACTCCAATCAAAAGTTGAGTTGAGTCGACCGCAACTAAAGGTCCCGACCAAAGGTCAACCTAAGTTAGTCGGCTTTAGCGGAAGGTTTAGTTATGTCAACCCCAGTCAAAGGTTGAACCAAGTATGCTTGGGTCAAAGGTTGAACCGAGTTGGTTTGACCCATATCTAATGGACTTAATAGTCAAGTATATCATCGATCACATTGGAATTAATTTATTTAGCAAAGTGAATTTAATCCATTTTAAATTCTATTAAAAAATCCAAATTTAGTTTATTTAGTTAAAATGGATCTGAATTATAGATCCAATCTATTTTATTAAATCTAAACTGGATTTTGAGAAAATCAATCCATTCTAACCCTTAATATTTTATCTTCTTTAAACAATATTACAACATTTGACGTGACCTATCAAACTTAGATTAAAGAGATTTTATCAAAATTAGAGTAAAATATAAGATTGCACATGACATATAGTCTTTTCAAAAATTATATAAGGCATGTCAAAATGTATGTTAACACAAAAACAACTTTAGTATATTCTTCAAAATATCATTTATGTTGCCAAAAGTTTTACCAAATCTTTTTCGTAGACATGAAGACGAAAACATTTTTTACAACAATAAGTTTATAAAGAATTTCATACCATATAACGTTCACTTACCTTTGTGCATTAAGATTTTGTTTATCAGACCAAACGAAGAGAACACAATGTATTATATCTTTTGTTAAACAAAACACTTACATCTTTCATCTTACATACAAATTTATGATTTATACTTTATTATTTTATAATTAACACTTATTGAAAATCATAAATGTATGAGTATATTAACATGAGTATTTGTGATCATTAAACAATGTTTTATTTTTTCTCATGTACGAAACAAATAATTTTGACATGCTAAGTAATCTTTATATGATACTATCATCTAAACAGTATTTGTACCAAAAAGAAGCTTGTAACCTATATAACTTTCCCCTTTTTTATTTTATTTTTTCTACAATTTTAACAAGAATAACTTTTAGTCATTATTAAAATGTTATTTATTAGCTTCTTTAATGATGTAAAACTTGCTTCTCAAAACAAACAATACTAATAGTAATATTTATAGTCTTTTAAAGTAATTTTATTTCGAAAAAATGTGCAATATGTAGATTTCTGATGCTATTACTTACTCATTCGCAATTTTAATTCTAACCAGAGTTGTCTAATTATGGGTTTGTTTCCATTTACCTGCTATGATTTTGACAGGGCGATAAAAAGGTCCAACTGTTTCCATTACACGGATAGAAAAGATAAATGCCTCGTTTCGAGCAATCCATTCATGATCGGTTTTGGCATAATCCAAATTGTGTTCTCCCAAATTCCAGATTTTCATAAAACATGGTGGCTATCCATAGTTGCAGCAATCATGTCCTTTGCCTATTCCATAATTGGCCTCGCTCTTGGAATTGCCAAAGTTGCAGGTTATATTACTACTTTTATTCGTTCAATAGAAGCAGTGTTAAAAAAAGAAGTTAAATACATATTGTTCTTCTATTTTAGTTATTGATTTAATAATCTTTAAACTTTTAAAAGAAATATGAATTTCATTATTTTATTAATTTTATAACGATAAATGTAAAATTTAAATATAAAAAAAAACTAATATCACATATTATATTAAGTTTAAATATAAAGGTAAAAAAATACATGCTTTCAAAAACTGGAAGACTGGATTTATCAGTTTAAAAGTACAAGAGTCAAAGTAAATTTGACAAAGAAAAAGGAAACTATCAAAAGCATACTTTTCCAGGAAAAAAAAAGGAAAAAAGAAAAAAGAAACTAATATTTCTTGTTTAATTGGTTCTTGAACAGAAACGGGTACTTTCAAGGGTAGTCTCACAGGAATAAGGATCGGAGCTGTTTCAGAGACTGATAAAGTATGGGGGGTTCTCCAAGGTCTTGGTGACATAGCCTTTGCGTATTCATATTCTCAAATCCTCATTGAAATTCAGGTTCACCCTTAATTTTTTATATTCCCTGATTGAATGAAGTGTAAGAAGAAAATAAATTTTATTGGAAAGTAATTAAATGCAATATTATTGTTGATTACACAGGACACTATAAAATCTCCACCATCTGAGGCAAAGACAATGAAGAAAGCCGCTAAGATAAGTATTGGTGTAACCACAACATTTTATATGCTTTGTGGTTTCATGGGTTACGCTGCTTTTGGGGACGACGCACCTGGGAACCTGCTAACTGGATTTGGTTTCTACGACCCATATTGGCTTGTAGATATTGCTAATGCTGCTATCGTAATTCACCTTGTTGGAGCATACCAAGTCTATGCTCAGCCACTATTTGCCTTTGTCGAGAAATGGGCTTCAAAAAGATGGCCCAAAGTTGATAAAGAATACAAAGTTCCAATTCCTGGCTTTGCACATTACAATCTAAGCCCATTTAGATTAGTTTGGAGAACAGTATTTGTTATCATAACCACTATTGTGGCAATGTTGCTTCCATTCTTCAATGACATCTTGGGACTTCTTGGAGCACTGGGGTTTTGGCCTTTAAGTGTTTTCTTCCCAGTAGAGATGAGTATCAAACAAAAGAAGATCCCAAAATGGAGTCAGAGATGGATAGGTATGCAAATATTAAGCTTTGTCTGCCTAGTAGTATCAGTTGCAGCTGCTATTGGCTCAATTGCCAGCATCGTCGTTGATCTAAAGAAATACAAACCTTTCCATGTAGATTATTAATTAAACCCTTGCCAATGCTAGAAACTGTTCAAGGCAATGGTAGTTGTTTCAATATCTTTTATCTTATCAGCAATGCTATTTCAATGTCATCCTGGCTGCACGTCTATAAAGCAAAAGTTCGACACATTTTCTAATCCCCTCTTCCTTTCATCAAACATAGTAAGAACTTGCTGAAATACGAAAATTATACGAAACTCTACAATAACTGACAACAAACATAAACCTTAAACTTAGACCTTACGGGGAGGTTTTGAAATCAAAACTGCTATTGCAAAATAAACAAGCTTCTGCGAGCGAAGGAGTGCATGAACTTTACCACATTCTGATGTCAATCCACAACTGGAATTATATTATATTCAAGAAACTATATACTATATCACAAGTAATAAAATTCAAAAAATTAACTAAAAACAGACTGCTCGTGAGATCTCCTCACTCGACCGAAATAATGAATTGAATTGACAAACGCCCACGAAAAGATTTTACAACAGAACATATTGCATAAGCATCGGTATAGTAAACCCGACAACCCCCTGGAAATTACATCGATTACAAATTACTTCCCCGTGTATCCTTTGGACATCCTGATGCCACACGATAAATTGATTTTTTTATCATTGATGCCATAGAACTTTAATCGAAAGAAATAAGCAGTGGGAGAGGCAGCTGAAACGGGGGTGTGGTTACCTTTCATCAGAGTGGCCAGAACAAAACTGCCTTGAAGTTGTTCAGTTCGTCTAAAGATTAGAAAAGCTCCTCTGAATTGAACTTATTCCATGCTTCCTGTAATAAATTGCCAAACTTTTCAGCAAAAAAAATTAAGGCATGTAGTAGTATTTATTTTTATTTAGATTACACACAAGTATAACTGAAAAAGAAAGTACCCCTAACACTAATACATGTACATCAGAAGCATCATGAGACTAAAACCTTTTGTTTTAGTACAGTTAATTGACAATTATACATTACTTCAACGTTGTCTATGTAGATGAAAATCCTAGATGTGCAAGCAACACATGACGCAACACCCACCGGCTGGACTAACAGCAACATCTAGCAATGCAATGGTAGACGCCTAACATTTTTTTTAAGAGTAATTGCATCCATTACAACATTCCCTCTATTATTATTAGGTGAATTTCTTGAATATCCACTCAATATTAGAGTGTGTTAAGCAATGCGTAACATTGCTTTCCAAAATCTCTATTCAACTTCGAGTTGTCAACAATGATGTCATAAACAAATATCATTGAAACAAATCTCCCAGATAACTGTTGTAGAATAAAATAGAAATTCCGTTATATCATGTTTTTCTACTGGCTTAATTATATTTAGTCTCTAAAATTTAAAATAAATATTGAAAAATTCATTTTATACTCCACAACTTCGTAAAATATGCCTAGTCTCTATAGAAAGACAAATTTAACATATGTGGTGATGTGACACAACATCTGTCACGTGTACACTTCTGATTGCCACATCACTTCTAATAATATTTTGTGAAATTGTAAGGACTAAACATTTTTTCAATTTAGGAGAAAAAACAGATTTATCTCAAATTTCTCGTTCAAAAACATAATTAATGCTTTAATATTTTTATAGAATTTTCTAAGCAGACATGACAGAAAATACCTGAGATGCCTATGTATAAAATAAATAAATTAATTCAATCATTATTTCAGAATGCACACCATCATATATGACATGATATAATGCTAATCTTTATTAACAGTAGCCTATATATACGCATCTCATTGGACCAAAAAATGTTAAATGGAAACCCACATTTGGAAGTCACTTGACGTAAAGCAGCCTAATTTTTATTTGCCATTGGCCTCTCTTAATGAAGCATAGATTATTCTGTACGTATGAATGATATAAAAGGGCCTGAAATACCTTGAGTAGATCAAAAACCTTCTCAGCAATACATTTTTGTTGTATAGTGGCACCCTTCTGTTGCACTTTATCAGGATGAATGCACAATGTAGCTTTCCTGTAAACCTTTCGGACAGCTGCCGCTGTAATCAAATCAGTCAAAGAAACTGGCTGCCAACCACATTCAGGCCACAGAACCTGATCATCATTCGTAAAGAAAACAAGTTAACACAACAAAACACAAATATAGACAAAAATATTGATGCCTGCAAAAAAATAAAAAAGCAAGAGACCATTAGTATAGTCTGCTAAGATTTAGAAGTGGGAACTTTTCAGTGTTAAACTTTGGAAATATTGTTTTTCATGTATTAGATAGTAATTACAAGAACATCATTCGAATGTGGTACAAAATCAACCACTTTTGTTAAAATATGTCCCATATTAATAACGATCTGATTGGAAATGCTAATATGAATAGTATTAAACAAGGAAATTGAAATACTGGGTGATCCTGTAATGAGCAGTACTTACGAAACCAATAAAATCAGTTCCGAAATATAGAATGGGTGCATGCTTGGTTCAACTTGCCTTAAAGAAAAAATTGCTTATTTTTGCCAACTTATAATGAAATTTCTTAAAAGAACATTTTCTGAAAATAATCTGTTACCAAATATCCACCACTCTTCTAACCATAGGAGGTATACTGGATCATATGAGACCCAGCATGCCATATCTTAAAAGTTGAGCTCATAAGTTAATATAATAAATAAAGTTATAGCATAAACTACCAAACTTCCAGATGTTCATATAACAGAGAAATTCAGAGACTTTTCCAAGGTGTGTGTAGAAAGTACATACATATTGTAAGGTGGAAAGCAAAGCACGTAAGTTCCCCTCTTTTCCTGCAGCCCAGCGCTTAATTTCGAAATCCAATGTTTCACCGAGCCTCTGAAATCAACGTAGAGATAAGATTAGATGATAATATACCAACATGTCACCATAAAAACTCTGCAAAATCAACAAGAAGTAAATTCCGACTAACCACTGTCACCTACATAAAAAGATCCGCTTCATTGTATGTTAAATTATATAAAGGTGAGAAAAAAGGGAAGATATCCCATCTCAATTGTCCCAATTGATAAAACAAGTTTTGGATGGAAAATAGGCATAGGTTTATGGAAATTTTTAAAGGGAAAAATAGACCAAACATGCTGTCAGCTTTAATGTAAACTAGAATCCAACAAACAAGATAACACAATTTAATAGGAAATCAGAATGTTGGATAATCAATTGACTCTTGTATTTTGCATCACTGATATAAAGAAGCCAACAAGAATGAAGGGATATATATTGTGCATGAGCAGTGAGTGCAATGTAAGTGTTTCTCAAAGGAAAACAAGAAAAGAAACTGCTTACATGTTTCTCAGCTTGCTCTCTTTGAGTTTGTAGGTCCCGTTGATTCTTCTCAGCCAATGCTTTAGCCTGGTATAAATGACCATGATGAGTAGCAACAAAGACAGACAATCAAAAGTATTTCTCAGGAATGCACATACTTAGCTATAAATTCAATGTCAAGTTGATTTTAAAATAGTACATTGATCAGCTATTCTTTCACAAAAATGAAAAAGAAATCAATTCGAGGCAGAAAATACAGTATGGCATACCGCACGCTCCTGAGCCCTCTGCTGGCGTTCCAACCTGGCTTTTCGTCTTTCTTCACTTTCCCCATCAACTTCCTGAAATGCTCCAGATGATGATGGAGCAGCTTCAAACCATAGAAAAAAGGGACAAAAGGAGCATCCGTAAGTACAGTGACCCAAAAATTCCAGAGAATTTTGAATATATATTCACACATAAACCAACCTCCAAAAATTGAGGAGAGATCATCAGCAATATTAGTAGATGATGATGCTTTCTTCATGCTTGAAGACACACCTGCAGTTTTCGCCTGAAATTGGGCATCAAATACAGGTTCCTGAAAGCAAAGATGCCCGCTACACTAGTTAAAAGAAAAAAAATAATACAATGCTAGGATTACGATCATGCATGTTGGTTCACTCTGTTTTTATTTGCAACATGGAAATTTTTTAATACTTGTCATTTTTTTATAATTCTTTTTTATTTGAAATGGAAAGGAAAAGAACAAAAAATAACAAACCAATAAACAAGACATCCGACCTTGAGGATAAATTTTCTATGATAGAAAAGGACAGAATACCAAAGCCAGGAGCTGGCCACTACATACTAGTATAAAAGATGTTTAGCACAAATAGGTACTCACTGAAGCGCTGGACCTAGGAGGCCTGGGAGCACTGTTAGCTCGTGCACCTGTGCTGAAGAATGATTCAAGATCATTGTCATTTTGTTGTTGGTTCATCCTTGCAGCAGCAGCAGCTCTTTCTCGAGCCTGTACAGCAGCTCTTTCTCGAGCCTCTGCAGCAGCCCTTTCAACCGCAGCACGTTCTTGTTTACCTCTTGCTTCAGATTCAGCTCTTGCAGCTGCAGCTCGTTCCCGCACTTCCCTTTCCTTTGCCTCAGCAGCAGCCTTTTCAGCCCTTTCCTTTGCCTCAGCAGCAGCCCTTTCACGGGCTTCAGCTTGTGCCCTCTGAACTGCGGCCCTTTCAGCACGCTTCCTAGCTTCTGCATTAGCTTTCTCAACAGCAGCCCTCTCAGCTCTTTGGCGAGCTTCAACAGCTGCTCTTTCACGGGCTTCTCTTGTAGCTCTTTCTACAGCCTGTCTAGCCATTTCTCTTTCTCTCTCAAGTCTCTGTTGCTCTCTTTCTTTCTCTTCTATTTCCTTCTCACGTCTTCTTTGCTCTCTCTCCTCTCTCTCCTTTTGCTGCTGTTCATGATCTAACCTTTCCTGTTTTCCTCCATCCTCTGTCACAGTTCTGCCATCTTTTTCCAATTGCACAGGTTCCTTGCTTTTAACAGCTTTCGTATTTTCCCTCTCCCTAACTTCCTTTGCGTGCCTAAATTTAGCTTCAGCTTTATCCATAGCCACTTTCATCGCTGCAGCAGCTGAGTTCATCTCTAATTCTTTATCAGCAAGACCATTTCCATGTTCATTGTCATTACCAAGACTCCTGCCCATGGCAAATTCTTCAAGTTCATCAAACTGAAATGCAGAAGATAATTTGGCTGCAGCAGGAGTAGATTTAGGACCCTGATAAAATTGAGTGGAACTTGGAAAAGAAGAAAATTCACTATCCTTCTTTCTGACATTGGCAGAAGCAGATGAACCTCCTCCCGACTTGGGGATATGTACTGGTCGGGGAGGAGGAGGTCTTGAAGGTGGTGGAGCAGCAGTTGGCTGAGTGAAAAGAGGAATCTCTGATACCGTCAGCCATATATCATCATTTGATTCAAACTCCTCTTCATATTTCGGAGTCATATCCGCTTGGGTATTAGCAGGTTTAAAACCATCATTATCATGCGAAGGGGAAGTAGACCTTTCGCCAAATGGTTTGTAGGAATTGGAGGAATATGTTGGCATGTTAAATGCAGCCTGATGAAATTCCTGATCATTATCAACAGGAATCTTGTTTTGTGTTTGTCTCTCAGGACTCCTCACAGATGATTCGCCATTTGATTCTTTATCACTGGTTGTATTCGGGGAGCTGCTACCCTTTGTGCTATTTCTCTCTGCTGAGAATGAAGGCACAGAATTTCCAAGTCCACCAAAGGGATCAATATCATCATATACTTCACCATTAGAATTTGACAAACTACCATTTTTTGTGTTTCTAGAACTACTAAATTTACTAATTTCTTCCAATGGGTCTGTAAAGTATTTTGAGGATGAATCCATTGGGGCTGAAGTTGGTTCAAACACTTTGAAAGGGTCATCTGTTTCACCGGAAGCCATTTTAGAAGAACTGATAGTAGGTTGTGATGACAAATCAATATTAGGGACGGTCCTGTGAATAAAACAATATGCAAAAACGATTACAATGCATCAAGGATATGTGAAGAAGATAAGGGATTGTGTTGTTCCTTCTATTATGTTCATTTCCTTCACTTTTATTTATCCAAATGAGATGCTAAGCAAGTAACAATAAATTCATAACATCTATGCTCCCTCCTTCATTAGACCTGATCCCATCATGAGCCAGATAAAATGAAGGATCAACTTCAAAGATAAAAATGCACAGCATAGGAAACTTATAACCAGATATCCAAGTTTACTATTGAAATCGTCACCCTTAAGAAATAAGAAAAGGAAACTGAGCCTTTTAGGAGAGAGGGGAAGGGGCAGTTACTTAGGACAGTTAGATTGCCAAAATATATGGAAATATTTTACCGTATCTTAGAATAACTATAGATTATCTTCTAGAATAGTAACCTTATTTTTTTATCTTATCATGGTTTGGTTCCCTAATTAGATAGGATTATATTAATAATTAGTGAAATAATGGCTAGAGGAAACCAGTTAACTCTGAACTTGAGCTTTGCAGATAGACTTCACTTCAGAAACAAAGGGCTGTCAGTCACTAAGTCAGCGTAAGACAGAGTATGATAGCAATTTTAGCCAGATTGAGAGAAAATGACTTGGTCTTATAATAAATGGGAAAAAATATCATACCACGGTTGGGTTCGAAACTTACAAAATGATGGAGAACATAATGAAGATGTCACACATAAGAAACAGACAAAGGTGGCTAACATGGGCAAAGGCATTGAGGGTTATTGCAAGGAACCAACCGAGCTCAAAGTCTTGTTATACTGCTATATGTTTGGCTATCTATACTTTAATATTGAATCGCAGGATTTGTAAAATTGAATATGTTTTAAATAGACGAGTAGTCACACAATAAAGGACATTAAGTGAAATAATTGTATACAGGTAAAGAGGAGACACTGGTCATACTGCTGACTTAAAAAATAACGAAATCATTTGAGGTGGTTTGGAGTACTTTTGTTCCCAGATTGTGTTCAATCCTTTCATTCAGTCTCCAGGTTCCTTCTTAAATCCTAACAGAACTTAATCCTCCCAGAGTGTAAGGGTTCTAATAGAGATTTGGATGTTATGGGATGCTGAGTCCAATCACCTAGTATGGATGCTCAGATAAGTATTTAAGTATTTGGTTCTCCCCACTTAATACCTAATTTTTGAGGGGAGGTTCCCTCAGTGTTTGGATGCTTAGCAGGTTCGTAAACTTTTGCATTAATTTAAGTAAACGATTTTATAGAATCACTAATGCTCTATGTATGAAAATGTTTTCACACAACCCAATTTGAAAATGTCACAAAAATAAACCACGGAATAAAATAAGTTCATTGGTACATCTCGTACCTTTTCCAAACTAATTTTTGAGCTTCATTCAACTGTCTACTTTAATGAATGAAATCAGCAAGTACAACCAACTACACCTTACCTTTCAAACTATGTCATGCACCCTTAAATGACAACTTGATAGATTACCGCAAAAAGTTGACATCATTCAAACAAATAACCTCAGCCTAATATTTCAAAATACACAAGACATATAAAGTGCATTTAAGAGATTAATGCACAACCTACAATCGTCAGCTCCTATAAACAATACACCTGAATCCTCATTGTCAAACAGATAGTCTGTGCAAATATAGAAGAAAAATACATAATCAGAGGGAAAAAAAACAACCCGTTCCCCTCCAAATCAGTCCAGTAGCATAGGCATACTTCTATCAACTTCAAGCTCCAACAATCAAAATCAATTTCAGGCAGTCAAAACGAAATGATAGCAATATAGGCTTGTGAACTACGAGTCTAAGTTCATTTGCAATGAAGACCAGCAAGCAAATAATTTTTTTCTAGCATATTCAGTATATCATTGGAAACAAACTTTTATACTCAAGGGGGTGATCCGTAAGTTACGGAATAATTCTAAACGATGGCCTATGAAAAGACACTAGATGATATTCGGATATTCCACATATACACAAACAATCCAAAATCCATACCCAATTGTTTGTCTTCACTACATAAGTTAATTTAAAGCAATCCTCAGACATTATTAATGTTCTTAAATTACTTAATTCACTAACGGAGCAAGCTAAGAACCAATATTTTGCAAAAAAACTTTAGACCCCTCGGCATGTTATATTCAACTATACAAGGAAGAAGAACTTGAATTGAATTGAAACTCCCTCCCTATAATTCTTCTGGCCCTCTCTATAGTTTTTCTGGTATTTTATTTCAAGTGGTCCATAAATTATACAGTTTTTAACAAAAGCTTCTTTCTCTCCTCAATTGCATTACCGTCATAACCGCAGTTCTCCAAGCCTTTTCAGCACACAAATAGATTGTTTCAAAGATCAATAAATAAACCTGAATTCTTTACTACACAACATTCACTGACTCAAATTAAATAGATTCCATTACAGACACGTAACATACCTGTCAGTGGAAGCCTTGCTGCTCCCGAATCCAGGGATCAAGTCATCAAAATCCGCGACACCTCGCTCTTCCTTGTCCGAAGGCTTCGATTTACCTAGCCCGCCGAGAAGATCATCGAACGCGGCCGGAGCGAAAACGTCGCCGTAGGAGAACTTGGAGGAGCTCTTGAGGCCGGGAACGCCGTCAAAAATGTCGTCGTCGTCATACATCGGTTTGTCGTAGACCGGTTTGTCATGCGCCGGGAGGTTAACGGACTTGGAGCGGAAATCAGCGGAGCCGCGAAACACGGAGTCGAAGTCGTAGGACGCGTCTGACTTGCCACCGCCGCCGAAGAGATCGTCAAAGGAAGCGGCGTTGACGGAGTCGTGGCCGGCCAAGGAATTGGAAGCTCGAGCGGATCGCGAACCTAAATCGAAGTTGAGAGAAGATGAATTGTTGGAAGAAGCTTTAGATGCTGCCATTGGCGCCGATTTTCCTTGGGGTTTGAACCCGAAATCGGTAGTTAAGAGACCATCGAAATCGTTCATCTCGAGAGACAGAGAAAGATCTGGTGTACGATGGTATCCTCCGTGTACGGTGGTGGATCCGCGGGAGAGTTCGGTGAAGAGAGAACGTCACAGAGGATACAAAAAATGGTACAAATTAACCTGCGTTTCACTTTAACGCTCTTTTTTTAAATTCATTTTTTATTTATTTATTCTCCTTTCTTCTTCTGCTTCTTGTTGGCTACTACTGGCTCACTTAGGTCGTCTTCTTCTTGCTTTGTCTCTTCACTTGTTCTGCTTTTCCCACTTTGTGTTAAAGAATTTGCATCGGAGTATTCCTCAAATTCTGTTTCGTACTATTTTGGGATCGAATCATGTATGTTGTGGATTCTTGCCTGGGCTTGTGATAAACAAATTTCTCTGCTTTGTCAGTGGGAAATGAAAGAAAGAAAGCATGACACGTTCTTCGGATTTCAAATTTTATATTATTTCGGTCAATTTTTTTAAAATTGAACTCTTCTTCTACATTGATTTTAGAATGACAAATTGGTAGGGTTAAGAAAAAAAAAAGGAAACAGAGAGAAAAATCTGTCTTATTATGTGTGTTCTTTCATGTTTATCTTTTAAAAAAAATGCACTAGCTTGCTGTATAACACATTTGTTTCTTCTAACCTCTTTGCCAAATATTTTAGTTAAGGGGATTATTTTTCTTACAAAGAATTATGTTTTGTAGCATAATAAGTTATATATTTTTTTTTTAAAGAAAGGAACAAGTTTTAGCAGAAAAAACTAGCACTCGATTAAGTTCTAGTTTATTGTTATAGAGAATAACAAGTTTTAGTGGAAGACAATAATACTTAATAAAGTCATGCAGGAGAGGAATACATTAATTCAACTCATTAATTTAAAGTAAGTTTGGAAAATTTATAAAAAAATTGAAAAAAAATACAAATTAAAATAATTGTTTACATAAACCGTGTAAAAAGACTTGTGTTTTGGGGTTTAAACAATTGCGTAAAATAAATAATTTAAAGGTAATTATTGAATTTAAATTTTATTTGATGTTTAATATCGATCAAGGTATGTTCTTCGAGGTCAAAGTTAATTCAATCCAGATACACAATTATTAAATGTGTAATTAATGAATGTAACCTACCATCTTTTATAGATTTTGTAATGAACTTTTTTTATTAGGATCATGGTACAATTTATAAAATCTTTTTTTTTTTCCTAAAATTTAAAGGGGTCTAGTCCTATCTGTTGGACCTAAGGACTGATCCATAGGATGTCCAAAGCCCTAAGACAGCCTAACCCCTCTCATTTCTGCCATTCTTGCGAAAACAGTACCTTACTCTTTCCCTCTCCCTATCAACAGAAGTTCTGCTAGGTGATTCCCTCTTGATCGTGCTAGCTCAAAAGCTCACCTCGTCTCACGTAAGTTGGTCCTTGAACCGTACTCCCTCCTTTCAAAGTTTGTTTTTGTGGTTTCTGTTAGAGTTCACCGTAGTAACCATGTTATTCTCTTTGTGCCGCTGTTCGAGTTCGTAAACCTGCTCTTGAAGCTGCTGGGTTCATTGGCTTAAGGGTCACAGTCTATTATTAGCCTCTTTCCAGATAAGGGAAGCTAGACCCTTTTGTTTGTATTTGAAGTGTGTGGTTTGTTCCATCTGTTTCGTGCATAAAATAATATGGGATGTGTATGTAATCGTGTCTGAATGATCTGTATGGGAGTATGTTGTTTCTGGGTTGCAGGCATCGAATAGTGGGAGGAAACTGTTATTTTCACCCAGGCGAGCTCATCTCGCCTAAGCGAGAGTAGCAGTACCTCGCCCAGGAGTTTTGCTCGAATACTCGCTTAGGCGAACGAGTTGTGTTTTGAGCGAAAGACCATCTCACTCAGGCGAGATGGCCTCGCCTAAGCGAGCCTTCGCAAAACTTCTCAGGCCCTTTGTCGCAGTCTCGCCTAAGCGAGAGCCTGCAGCTTGAGCGAGGGCACTCCCCTCGCCTGAGCAAAGGCCTCTGGCTTGAGCGAGACCCGCTGCAGGCCGCGCTGTTTTTCTCTGTTTGGTGGTTATGAACTGTTTGATGTATGGATCTACTCTATTTAAAGTATGAGGCTTGTGAAATGCATGGAAATCTGTGGTTACTAAATTAAATGAATGGTTTTGGTATGAAATGGGCATGAGATTTAAATGAGATGGTTGGTATCAAAGAGACATGGTTATCATATGGGAATACAAATTTGTATTCGTGCTTCGGGAAGGATGAGTTGGTATTAATTCTATATTTGAATGTGAATGAGTATGGTTTATAAAGGTTGGCCTGAGATTATCTGCATGATAAATATTATTCGATTGTTTAAGCATGTTTGGTCGATGGTCAGTGTGTAATTCCTTGAGATCTCTAGGTGGGATTTCAGGGTCGTGCTTCAGTGGTCAGGACGTAATTTCATGGTCCTTGTTAGTGGGTGTCCATGGTGGTGCCCCATCTATATGGTCCAGTAAGGATTCAAGGTAAGGTTGCATCCTGACACTCTAAGGAGTCAATTAGTCTCACCTAGAGCGGACTAACTCTTGTGGTGAGAGTAGTAGGAGGCCTGAAA